>ERZ507022.657-NODE-657-length-9295-cov-17.9224_pt1 | contig 9295 bp, 7 predicted proteins | sample MGYA00513164_ERZ507022 | MGnify/ENA metagenome assembly ERZ507022 | reverse complement strand
TCAAAGAGTGGGGAATCACTTCCTTTGAATTTGCGCCACAATACGTGTCTAGCCAGGACGGCACTTTCTTGGATTCTATCATTGAAAATGGCTACGCCTTCGAGGACCGCTACGATATTGCCATGAGCAAGAACAACAAATACGGTTCACTCAAAGACCTCATGAATGCCCTTCGTGCCCTTCACGCAGAAGGTATCTCAGCCATTGCTGACTGGGTTCCAGACCAAATTTACAATCTTCCTGGAAAAGAAGTGGTAACAGCTTCTCGTACTAATAGCTACGGCACACCACGTCCAAATGCTGAAATCTACAATAGCCTCTACGCAGCTAAAACACGTACCTTTGGAAATGACTTCCAAGGCAAGTACGGTGGTGCCTTCCTCGATGAATTGAAGGCAAAATACCCTGCAATCTTTGAGCGTGTGCAGATTTCAAACGGCCGTAAATTGACTACCAATGAGAAAATCACGCAATGGTCAGCCAAGTATTTCAATGGAAGCAATATCCAAGGTACTGGAGCACGTTATGTCTTGCAAGATAACGCTACAAACCAATATTTCAACCTGAAAGCAGGTCAAACCTTCCTTCCTAAACAAATGACTGAAATCACAGCAACTGGTTTCCGTAGGGTGGGAGATAAGGTCCAATACTTCTCAACGAGTGGCTACCTTGCCAAGAACACCTTCATTCAAGTCGGTGCCAACCAGTGGTATTACTTTGATAAAAACGGCAACATGGTCACAGGTGAGCAGGTCATTGATGGCAAGAAATACTTCTTCCTAGACAATGGTCTCCAGCTACGTCATGTCCTTCGCCAAGGTAGTGATGGTCACGTCTATTACTACGATCCTAAAGGGGTTCAGGCCTTTAACGGATTCTACGACTTTGCAGGTCCTCGCCAAGATGTTCGCTATTTTGATGGTAACGGTCAAATGTATCGTGGTCTCCACGACATGTATGGCACAACCTTCTATTTCGATGAAAAGACTGGTATTCAAGCTAAAGACAAGTTCATCCGCTTTGCGGACGGTCGCACACGTTACTTCATTCCAGATACAGGAAATCTCGCAGTTAACCGTTTTGCGCAAAATCCTGAGAACAAGGCTTGGTATTACCTCGATAGCAACGGTTATGCCGTGACAGGCCTCCAAACCATTAATGGTAAGCAATATTACTTTGACAATGAAGGACGTCAGGTTAAGGGACACTTTGTCACAATCAATAACCAACGCTACTTCCTTGATGGCGATAGCGGTGAAATTGCTCGCTCACGCTTTGTGACGGAAAACAACAAGTGGTACTATGTCGATGGCAATGGTAAACTGGTTAAAGGTGCTCAAGTCATCAATGGTAATCACTACTATTTCAACAATGATTATAGCCAAGTCAAGGGTGCCTGGGCCAACGGCCGTTACTATGATGGTGACTCAGGTCAGGCCGTAAGCAACCGCTTTGTCCAAATCGGTACCAATAAATGGGTTTATCTCAACCAAAATGGTCAAAAGGTAGTTGGTCTTCAACATATTAATGGTAAACTTTACTACTTTGAAGGCAACGGTGTCCAAGCCAAAGGGAAACTTCTGACATACAGAGGCAAGAAATACTACTTTGATGCCAATAGTGGTGAAGCCGTAACCAATCGCTTTATCCAAGTTTCTCGTGGTGTTTGGTATTACTTTAACGTCTCAGGCCAAGCTGTAACAGGAGAACAAGTCATCAACGGTCAACACCTCTACTTTGACGCTTCTGGCCGTCAGGTTAAAGGCCGTTACGTCTGGGTTAAAGGCCAACGTCGTTACTATGACGCCAATACTGGAGCTTGGGTCAGAAAACGATAAGAGAAGACGTTTATCCTAACTAGGAGCATAAAAACTTTTAAGCGCATGAAACATTAGTGTTTCATGCGTTTTTCTTATCCACAAATCCTAATAATTTTGTTGCTCTCATATTCAAAAGAAAGCGCTCTATCCATGTTATAATGGAAATTATAGTTTTTATTCAGAATATTTTGTAAATACTTTTCAGTTTTCGTTGATGCTGATGGGGTCTTGAATGAAAATGTTGTATCTGTAATGTATAAATTTGTCAGATTTACAAGAAAGTGAGGGCTGAGCCTGTGAAGAAGAATTCAAAACGAAATATAGTAGTGTCACTTATCGCTCTAATAACTATTTTAGGTGGTCTTACATATTTGGGGCACAAACAAGAACAACAAAAACAAATAGCTAAAGAGTACGCTTTGTATAAACATGGTTTTAGACTTTTGGAAGAGCAACTGGCTGTCTATATCAAAGAACACTATGAGGGTGTGAGTAAGATTGAGTTTTCGCCTATTTATGAAGATGGCGGAGACGGTTATAGTATGCATACAGTAAGAGTTGTACCTATTATCTCTGATAATCATGGACATAAAGCAATGTTAGGCACACAAATTGGAAGAATTACTTATGGTTCATATGGGCTTGGTGGTGAGCTTTATTTGGACTTTGATCGTGTAGATGATAGCGAGATTATCATTTTAAAAGATTTGGACACGCAAAAAGAACTCGATTTATCAAGTGAAGAACATCTTCCTGAGAAGGCAAAGTTAGAGAGTAATTCTGCAATAGAGGAAAATATTCTTGCATTAGTAGAAGATAATCAATTGCAAGACGTCAAAAAGTCAGGTGAAGGTAGTCCTAAGGCAAAAATTAGCTATAATTTAGAAATAAAGAAGGGAACATTGTAGAAAATGGCATTAACTGATGGAACTCTCAGATTTACAAGAAAGTGAGGGCTGAGCCTGTGAAGAAGAATTCAAAACGGAAGAAATTAGTGTTAGTTTTTGCAGTACTTTTTATTGCATGGTTTCTCGTATCTATTTGTATAGGTGGTAAACATCAAGAGCAACGTTTGTACAAACATGGTTTCAGGCTCTTAGAAGAGCAGGTTGGGACTTATGTCATTGAACATTATTCAGGAGTTGAAAAGGTTGAATTTTCACCCATTTTTATTGATACTGATGGGATGTTTACTGCAAAAGTTGTGCCTGTAATCTATGATTTGCATGGAAATAAAGCCTACCTTGGTCGACCAGTCAAAGGTGGAAAAAAATGGCTATAAATCTTATGGTTTACGAAATGGTCTTGAGTGGGATAGCGGTACTGGGAGCGGAGATGAAGTCATTTATTTGGTAGATTTTGATTTAGATAAGCAATACGATGTTTCAAAATACAAAAAACTCCCAGACTTTGCTAAGTTAAAGTCTGATGAAACGATAGATGCAAATATCAATGAAATTGTAGAAAAGGGCATACTTAAAGACGTTAAGAAAGATTCCAAGGGTAGCCCAAAAGCTTCAATTATTTATAATTTGAAGGTTAAAAAAGGCGATTACACGAAATGGCGTTAACAGTTAAACAATGTCAGGATTTACAAGAAAGCGAGGGCTGAGCCTGTGAAGATGAATTCAAAGCGGAAGAAATTAGTGTTAGTTTTTGCAGTACTTTTTATTGCATGGTTTCTCGTATCTATTTATATAGGTGGTAAACATCAAGAGCAACGTTTGTACAAACATGGTTTTAGGCTTTTAGAAGAACAGATAGCTGTTTATATCAAGGAAAATTATTCAGGTGTCAGCAAGGTAGAATTTACTGATATTTACAAATATGGTAGCTCTGGACTTTATGTTTATCCCATTATCACGGATAATCATGGAAATCGGACATTGTTAAATGACAGTATAAATGGTGCCTACGGAACGTCAAGAGGTTTTATGCACTTGAATTTCACCCCACCACTAAAAGTGAGATTATTTATTTAGATAACTCAGCTAATGGTACAAACATTGATGTTTCTGACTATCAGACCTTACCAGACAAAGCGAAAGTGAAAGAAAGTTATATTACTGATAGGAATTTTGAAAGATTATTGAAAGCTGGAAGTATAAAGGGAGTGGAAAAAAGCGACAAGGGTAGCCCAGACATGAAAATTGTTTATAACTTGAAGATTAAGGAGAAATAGATTTTGAAAAAATTTAGACTAGCTCTTGTAATACTATTATCTTTATCCATCCTTTCTGGATGTTTTCTGATGAAAAATAATAGACTTTGGCTTGAGAGTAAAATAGGTCCAGCAGCTGAGAAAGTGTACCCTACTAAGAATTTATACGAGTTGTTCGATACCTTTCCCAAAGGGTTTACCATTCGTGTGAGTGACAGGTATGAACAGGATGGGGTTCCTATGTATCGTGAAATAAAGTTATATGGAAAACCAAAGAATAAGCGTATAGAGGGATACGTTTCATTAAGTAATGAAGACAAAGAACTTGAACATGCCAACCTTGTTTATTCACCAGATGGGAAGTTAAGTGCAGAGGACTCAAATTACTCAGATGAGTTACTGCCTTATAAGGAATTTTTATTTCAAAAGTTAACCTTGAATAAAAAAGTCTTTTCTAAACTAAAAGTGATTTCTAAATCTTATAATTGGGATACAGGAAAAGGTGAAATAGAATACAGTATCAAGGATAAGGATATTAATAAATTCTTACACCTAGATAAGGACGAAGAGGTTACCATGTCTGTTACAGCAGATAGTAGTCTATTATCAGATGATGCTGTGTTATCAGACGGTAATTTTTTCTTACCAATTTGGTTTTATCAGAATCAACCGAAATATCGGCATACGGAAGGTATTGTAGGTAGTCTGGAGGAAGAAAATAATGACTAATGCAACTTATAACTTGAAGATTAAGGAGAAATAGATTTTGAAAAAATTAAGACTAGCTCTTGTAATACTATTATCTTTAACCATCCTTTCTGGATGTTTTCTGATGAAAAATAATAGACTTTGGCTTGAGAGTAAAATAGGTCCAGCAGCTGAGAAAGTGTACCCTACTAAGAATTTATACGAGTTGTTCGATACCTTTCCCAAAGGGTTTACCATTCGTGTGAGTGACAGGTATGAACAGGATGGGGTTCCTATGTATCGTGAAATAAAGTTATATGGAAAACCAAAGAATAAGCGTATAGAGGGATACGTTTCATTAAGTAATGAAGACAAAGAACTTGAACATGCCAACCTTGTTTATTCACCAGATGGGAAGTTAAGTGCAGAGGACTCAAATTACTCAGATGAGTTACTGCCTTATAAGGAATTTTTATTTCAAAAGTTAACACTGAATAAAAAAGTCCTTTCTAAATTAAAAGCGATTTCAAAATCTTATAGTTGGGAGACAGGAGATGGTGAAATAGAATATGGTATCAAGAATAAGGATATTAATAAATTTTTACACCTAGATAAGGACGAGGAGGTAACAATGTCCGTTACCGCAGATAGTGGTTTGTTATCAGATGGGGAGTTTTTCTTACCAATTATGTTTTATCAGAATCAACTGAAATCTTGGCACGCAGAAGGGATTATAGGTAGTCTGGAGGAAAAAAATAATGACTAATACAACATCAAGTACGTCATATTCTATACGTCTATATGAAACAACCAAGTTTTTGACAACGTGGCAGCACCTCTTCATCACGAACCTCTAGGCAGATTCATTCTGCTTAGAGGTTTTTTGGTTTGAACTGATGGAAGTAAGCTTACTCTTTACTATGATTGTAAGCAAAAAATGAGTTTGATTAATAGAATCCTCAATAAACTGCTTACTTTCGTTTTAAACTATACTCACTCCATTAATGAATGGGGAGCTAAAACGGCTAAACATCGGAATTTCTGTGTGAATTTAAGAAAATTCGAACTCTTTTTGGTAACGTTTTCTAACATATAAAAGCCATTGCTATATATCTTAGGCTTGTTTTTTCAAATGGATTATGGGTATAAGGTTAGTCTTATGAGACTAGAGTTATGCATCTGTAATTGTATTCGTTCCCAAAATCCCTTAACATAAAATAGAGAAATAAAGTTATATTGAAAGGTGTATGTTATGGAAAAGAAAGTTGGATTTAAGTTACACAAGGTCAAGAAAAATTGGGTAACCATTGGAGTTAGTACGCTGTCTATGGTTGCACTTGCGGGTGGAGCCTTTTTGTCAGACCAATCGGCACAAGCAGATGAAGTGTCACTACCTAATGGAGATGGTTTTGAACAAACAGATGCTGGGATTGAATCAAGTGCATCATTGATTAATGAAAGCTATTCACCAACCTTAACAGAAGGTGCTACTTATGTGTCAGCAGTGCCATCTAACTATGCAAGTCAAACGAGTACAGGCTACGAGTCTTCATCATCTGTTTCAACAGGAGGCTCATCACAGACTGTGGTAGGTGGTGGATCTGGTCAAGTCAGTTCGTCACAATCTTCTCAAGTAGTAGGAACACAAAACTCTAATTCATCACAAACGGGTTCTGCTTACCAATCAAGTAGCAGTTCGTCATCAGTAAGTGCTAGTGCGTCAAGTTCTTCAAGCTCATCAAGCTCAGCTTGGTATTCTTATTCGTCTTCATCATCATGGTCTTCATCATCGTCAGCTAGCGGTTTTGCGACAATTACGACGAGTTCGTCTGACTCAAACGGCATTCATTGGAATGGTGGTCGAAACACAACTATCACCATCACGGCCTCAGGAACTACGCCGAATGTTACTATCGTTTCGAATTCTAATAAACTGTTTCCAAACATATCAGTAGGGCATTCGAATGGTTCAAATGCTAATGTCACTATCATTTCACAAGGTAACCAGCAAAATAACTCAGGTTACCAAATCATCACAGGTGAGACTAAACCAAGTGTTGATTCGAACAATGCCAAGTCTTCATTTGTCCGTGTAGGCGAAAATCAATGGTATTATTACGACCAATATGGCCAAAAGGTCAAAGGTGAAAAGGTTATCGATGGTAAGGCTTATTACTTCCTTGAAAATGGTCTTCAAGCTCGTGACTCACTTGTTAAAGGTAGTGATGGCTATACCTATTACTACGATAAAAATGGCGTGAAAGCTATCAACGGCTTCTATGATTTTGCAGGTTACCGTAAGGATGTACGCTATTTCGATTGTTATGGTCACATGGCTACTGGTCTCCTTGAAATGGGTAGCACAACCTTCTACTTTGATACACAAACAGGTATCCAAGCTAAAGACAAATTTATTCGCTTCTCAGATGGCCGTATCCGTTACTTTATCCCTGATACTGGTAATATGGCTGTAAATACCTTTGTTCAAAATAAAGAAAACCAAGCTTGGTACTACCTTGATGAACATGGTTACGCTGTGACAGGAAAACGTATCATCAATGGTAAAGAATACTGCTTTGACTCAGAAGGCCGTCAAATCAAAGGTCAGATGATGCAACAAGGCAACAAGCAATACTACATTTCTGCCCAAACAGGTGAAATGGCTGTGTCACGCTTTATCTTTGAAAACAACAACTGGTATTATGCGGATGCTTTTGGTTGCCTCGTTCAAGGTGCCAAAGTGATTGATGGTAAACTCTATTACTTCAACAAAGACCATAGCCAGCTAAAAGGTGGCTGGGCTGAAGGACGTTACTATGATGCCGTCACTGGTCAAGCAGTCATCAACCAATTCATTCAAATTGCGGCTAATCAATGGGCTTACCTTAACCAAGATGGTCACAAAGTGACAGGTCTTCAAAATATTAACAATAAAGTTTACTACTTTGGTAGCAATGGTGCTCAACTCAAAGGTAAATTGCTCACTGTCCAAGGTAAGAAATGTTACTTTGATGCCCACACTGGTGAGCAAGTGGTAAACCGCTTTGTTGAAGCTGGACGTGGCTGCTGGTATTACTTCAACGCAGCAGGTCAAGCAGTGACTGGAAAACAGGTCATCAATGGCAAACAGCTTTACTTTGACGGTTCAGGTCGTCAAGTTAAAGGGCGTTATGTCTATGTTGGTGGGAAACGCCTCTTCTGCGATGCCAAAACTGGTGAATTGAGACAGCGTCGCTAATTACTATGTACTTTAAAAATCTAGAGCGAATTTTTCCTTTTCCTATCTAAATTATTATTATTTTCCTATCATAACTCTAGATGATTAAATAGATAAAAAAACCAGCGTTTGCTGGTTTTTTGAGTTGTTTTAGAGAAACTGTCAGTGTACACCCAGATGCTTTTTCATGCTTAAATCCTAATAATTTTGTCCCTCTCATATTCAAAAGAAGGAGCTATAGCCGTGTTATAATGGGTATTATATTTGTATGTAGAAAATAGAGTTAGAGGTAGTTATGGGGAACCATCTTCGTTAAGCTCTAGGTGTAACTGACTTCTTAAAGGAGAGAAATTATGGTTATTTTGGCTTGGATTATCATTGTCATATTATTTCTTTTAATTTCGAATTATTACTTTTATAAAACAGATTTCAGACCACGAAAATCCCCATTACTCTATGCAATTATTGAAACTATAGGTGCTTTTTTCACTAGGTGGTAGTACATGGAAAATGAGTAAAAAATAGCAATCAAGAGTTTTGTGGACTACTAAATATGGAAAGCATCGCGACCTCCTAACCCATAAACCACGCATACTTTCGCAGGATTTTGCTAGTCCCTGTAACCAAACCTTCTCTTTCATCTTAGAAATGAAGGTTTTTTTATTTAAATTTACATTAATTTTGTAGGATGATTCTATCGTCTAAAAAAGTCTAAATCCTAAGGATTTTAGCTGGTTTTATGTTATCCTTAGTGCATTTGTTCACAAGGGGCATTTATTAGGCAGATTATTAAAGGACGTTTTCTGAGAAAACGAAGGTAGATACATTAAACTGATATTACAGTTGTGTAATTGTATTCCCTTGTCAAATAGCTTATGATAGAAGTAATATAAGGGAAAAAGGTAAATATTATGGAACAAAAAGTACGCTTTAAACTGCATAAAGTGAAGAAGAATTGGGTGACTATTGGGGTGACAGCACTCTCAATGGTTACTGTTGCTGGTGGAACTTTGTTGGCGGATCAACAGGTTCAGGCCGATGAGCAAAATCCTGCCAATCAGTCGGGTGATAGCAGTCAGAATCTACTTCAAGAAACGCCAGCTACAACTAATGATGCAGCAACTACAGTAGCACCAACTATCTCAGCAGATGCTAATACTGCGAGCGTGGCTATTCCTGTCGCAGATGCGACTAGCACGACAACCGATGTTACAGATAGGGCAGCGGCACCTACTACAACTGCAGCGACAGTTGATACTAACTCAGGTCAAGCTGCACCAAGTACAAATGTGCAAGCAGCTGCAGCTGATACGAGTGCTACAACGACAGATACAAATAATGCGACTGCAACAGCCACTACAGACCGTGCAGCAACAACGGATACAGCAAATACAGAAGCTCGTACACGTA
>ERZ507022.654-NODE-654-length-9327-cov-6.12511_pt1 | contig 9327 bp, 7 predicted proteins | sample MGYA00513164_ERZ507022 | MGnify/ENA metagenome assembly ERZ507022 | reverse complement strand
ATCAATCTCCCAGCGACACTTACAGTTAATGACGGTGAAAAGGTTGAGAACGATTTCCAACAAATCGATTTTGGAAATCCTTATGTTTCAAACCTTGTCGTAAATGACATCCCAACCGTTCAGCCTGAGAAGCACGCCTTGGATGCCAAAGATGAAACTAAAGTCCTTGATGGTCAAGAAGTGAAAATCGGTGACTATATCCATTATCTTCTTGATGGGGTGACCGTTGGTAAACGCCATGAGACTTTATGGCAATATGATGGTCTTGATAAACTCGATACCGCTCATGATCGTTATACAGGCAACTGGAAAGGCGTTATCAAGGGCACAGAGTACACCGCTAAAGAAGATATGACCTTGCCTTATGATGTGACAACGAAAGATGGTCAAGTGATCAAGGCAGGCGACAAAATTAGTAAAGACACGGAATATCACTTCACCTTTACCTTTGACCAAGACACTAACAGTGACTTTATCAATAAGATTATTAAAGTCACTTGGGACGCTGAAAAAGGTGAGTGGGCTTACACCATTGATAAAGAGTTCCTTAATTCACTAGGGGTTGAAGGGACATTTGACGCTGACTTTTACATCGAAGTTGAGCGTATTGCAGCTGGAGAAGTTGAAAATACCTTTATCAACACGGTCAATGGTAAAGAAATGGTCGCAAAAGTGACCACTCACACACCTGAAAATCCAATACCTGAGACACCAACGCAAGTACCACAACAACCACAACTCCCACATACAGGTGAAATGGCTTCTGTGGGACTTGCAGGTCTTGGTGCGATGTTGCTAGGTCTTGGTGGTTTACTTGGGTCAGTACGTCGTAATAAACCAGAAGACATAGACTAGTCTCATCTTGCCTAATCAAGTTAAATTTGATAAGACGTAAGACTTGAGAAAGGCAAAACAAAAACTTGGTATTGAACTACTGGGTTTGCCATATCAGGATTCGCTCCCTGGTATGGCTTTGGGAAGTTACATTTTCAAATGTTCCTTCCCTGTTAAATTTACTCACTTGATTAATATGTTAAAGACAATTAGAGCGGTTGCTAGATATATCAGTTAGTAAGTTAGTAACAAGTGCAGTCGGTGCTTAACAGGGTTCGAGCCCTTGGCTTGTTGTAGGCTGAAAAAGCCACTTATATCACATAAAGGAGAAAAAATGGAGATTAAACAAGGAGGGCAAAAATACTATTCTGTCTTAATTCAAATTAGGTACTTTAGAAAATCGAAATCAAAGGCTTACGGTCTCGTCTGTGGGCTAGCACTAGCTGGAGCCTTGGCCTTCTCAGCTGGCAATGTTTCAGCGGATGAGGTAACCGCCACAGACGGCTTAAATGGCTTAGCCGTCGTGACAGACTATACGCAAGATAATACACAAACAACTCATACAGCACAAGTAAGTAATGACATGCAGCCAGTATCAAGTGAGGCTAATAAGACATACACCGAAAATGAGCATACGTCATCAGCTGTTCAAAACGTAGACCAAGATAAACAAGTAAGTAATGACATACAGCCAGTATCAAGTGAGGCTAATGAGACATACACCGAAAATGAGCGTACGTCATCAGCTGTTCAAAATATAGACCAAGATAAACATCTAAGTGGTGTGGTTCACGAAGTAGAATCGGATGATGCCTTCACGATTGACCATGCTATTAAAGTAACGGACAAGCAACAAGATGGGCAACAAGATGGGCTAGCCATTAGAACTATTACTTGGGACGGCAATGGTCCTTACCACCTCGAAAAGGCTGTCAACCAAATTAAAGATGGTCAATTCCCGATTTGGAATAAGGAGGCTATTTCAGAAGAGGCAACCAAACGCCAAATTCCTGTCATTGTTTCAGGTGGTTTCTGGCAGCTGGAGAATGCGGATAATACTTGGAGTCAAAAAGAGATTAATGCGGGTAAAACAGGTATCTTGTATTCAGATGGCAACGGTCATGTAGCAGCAACTACTCTAAACAACACTAGCATTAACCAGGTGTTTGAGCTGCAAGGTGAAAACGGTTGGAATACTGGGGCATTTGGTGCCTTCGTTACTAATGGGAAACTTGAACCATCCTTCGGTAAAGATAGTAGGTGGCAGGGTGACCCTAATGAGAAAAATGGACGAACACTTTTTATTGAGTATAAGGATGGGAAACAAGAAATTGTTATCATCAATGGTCATACGTCACAGAAGACAGGTTATTCTCACAATGACATTGTTGATTATGTACAGCAAATTGGACTAGATAAGATCAAATTAGCATTCCTCCTAGATGGTGGTGGGTCAACACGTGGGTACACTAAAGCAGATGATGGCAAGCAGAGTATTGTTGGTTCCTTTGTTGATAATCGTCGAGTAGCTACTTACCTTTACCTCACTAAAGAGTCTCCTAAAGAGGAAACTTTGAACGAGACCAATAAAGATAAAGTTACTAAAAACGAAAGCCAATCAATTACCTACCAACAATGGAAAAATGCAGTTGATAACAATATTGAAACGATTCCAGGAACCGTCTATAAAAACACTAATACAGATGAAGTGGTAGAAAGTTCTCAGAATATCCCATACAACACTCGCTACGTATCAGACGAAACTGTAGAAGCAGGTGTGCGCAAGATCATTACTCAAGGTGAAAATGGGACCAAAAATATCATCACCACCTACAAACGTCACGATGGCGTACATACTGGAAAATATACCACAAGTGAAGCCATCTCTAAACAGCCAGTAGATAAAGTTGTTTCAGTTGGGACCAAGGCTGTTGTATCGTCAACCATTATCCCTATTGTTGAAAAAGTTCGTGAAAATGCCAAAGTTCCAAGAGGTCAACGAACAATTCTACAAGAGGGTAAAGAAGGTAACGTAACGACAACCACATCTTATAAACTTTTGCCAGATGGCAATCTATCCTCAAGTATCACCGAAGCACGTGAGGAAATGGAACCACATATTATTGAAGTAGGGACTGGTGAAAATGTCGTATTACCTATTGTTACAAATTATGTTGGTGATGATAGTCTTGCAAAGGGGGCTATTCAAGTCATTCAAAGTGGTGAAGCACATGTAGAGGACGTGACTGGCAAAGTGTTGACAGAAGGAGCACCACGTATCATTCATATTGGGACTCGTCCGCAAGTTAGTGAAACAGATGGACTGCGCATGACAACAACCTATAGTGTCAATCCAGCTACTGGAGAGTTGTCAGAAACAAGCACAGCAATCCCTCTAGTAGCTCCTAGTCAAGATGAACTACCAGATGGAGTCGTATTACCTATTGTTACAAATTATGTTGGTGATGATAGTCTTTCAAAAGGGGCTATTCAAGTCATTCAAAGTGGTGAAGCACGTGTAGAGGACGTGACTGGCAGAGTGTTGACAGAAGGAGCACCACGTATCATTCATATTGGAACTCGTCCGCAAGTTAGTGAAACAGATGGACTGCGCATGACAACAACCTATAGTGTCAATCCAGCTACTGGAGAGTTGTCAGAAACAAGCACAGCAATCCATCTAGTAGCTCCTAGTCAAGATGAACTACCAGATGGATATGTGGTAGTTGATAATCCGACTGAGCAAAAAAATCAGATTGATAGGGATGGTTTACCAAATGTTCTGGACAAATCTAGCAGTAGTTCAAATGCCACAGAGAATCAAAATAAATTATCAGTTGATATGACAAAAAAGGCGATATCATCACCTTCAACACAGCGCATAAAAGAAGTAGGGATTCTTCCACACACTGGTGAAAAATCCTCCACATCAATCATTGGGAATATTTTAGGTCTTCTCTTGATAGTATCTGGGTTATTTCAAATTAAGCGACAAACAGAAGTAAAATAGTTATTTTGATAGGAAATTACAATACAGTAAAATAAAAGGAGTTTATCTTATGCAAACATTTATCGCTAACGGTCGGGTAGCTGTCATCGCAGATGATGCCCTAGGACGTACGAACAAGGGGACGACAACCTTTAAATTTAATTTTGTCTGTGATTCTTCCCAGCAGGGTGACGATGGTCGTCCACTACCAACCTTTTTCCCTGTCCAGCTATACGGATCTCAAGCTGACTTTATGTCTAGGAGTCTCTCTATCGGTTCACCGATCCTTGTTAAGGGGGAGATTATCCAACGTCTCTATACCGATAAAAACGGGCAACGTCGTACCTATACCTATATCGCCCCAAGTCCTTATGATGGCATCACTTTCTTAGAGGATAAGGCTGCTAGTGATCGCAGACGTCAGTCTCAAAGCACTCCTCAAATGGCAAACACTGGCGCTGTCCCTCAAGACCCGATTGTGCAAGAAGTGACCCACGCTGAATCAACTGGTCAAGCAACAAGCCAACCTGAGACCTTTCCAGCTGGGAATTATGAGCCTTTAGATGCTGGTGATCCTTTCGCTTAAGAAGTTTTCGATAAATTTCAAAGAGTCCATTTAGGGCTCTTTTTTGCTTTTGTCATGTTTGGGCACGATTTTTGATTATCCCTTACACTAGAATTATTACTAGAAAAAGGAGGTTATTATGTCGCAGTTATCCGCTTATATGGATGATCTCTTGGCAGACTCAAGAACGCTTGATTGTGCGCTGAAACAGAGTCGTAAGGATCCATCCACTCTCTTGTACCAAGACACGCATCAGGAAGCTAGAAGCTATCTGGAGCGTTATCAGGCGACAAGCACCAAAGAACAATTTGCTGTATTCGTCTATTCTAGCCTTTGTGGGCGTAAGCTCAAACGCTTTTTGGAAGGCAGAAATGAGGTGATGGCCTATGATTGATGTCCTTAGCCAATTTCTGGCCGCCCTTGTTCGTTTTATCTTTAGTAATTGGCTTACAGGTCTCGCTCTCGTCTCTTTAATCGCCTACTTAGTCTATTCCACCAGCAAGGATAAAACAAAGGCTCTCCTGACCATTCTGAGGCAAATCAAGAGCGGTGAGTGGAAAGAGTTCCTACAGACCAAATGTACACAAGGAAAAACGTCGCTTAAAGCCCTTAAAAAGGCAGGTATCGCAAAGACCATATTAAGGGAAGTCCAGCATTTCTTCAGCTGGTTCCCTGTGGCCAGTCTCCTTTTTGTCTCAAACCTAGTGATACGGCTTGGCTTGCGACTGCCGTTTTTACGTCGAGGCCGTAAGCGGTTTGACAAAGAGCTCAAGCCCATCCTATCGTTTAGAACCTACCGCAGTTGGGCTATTATGGGCTTGCTCTTTTCTCTTCTGGCCTTTATGGTGGTCAATTATGTGGTCACTGTTTTTAGAGGACTGATGACCCTAATTTCCACGATGATTGTCACAAGGACGGCTAACGTGCCTTTCAACTGGGACATCTTTGCCTTTGGCAACCTCTTCAATGCTCAGGTATATAGTATTGCCCCAATCCTTTCCATTCCTCTCCTTGTGATTGGTCTCATCATTGCCTGGCGCTCTGCCTGGGTCAACTTTGAACAATACCGTGACTATAATGGTAACGAGGAAGGGGATGACCGGTTTGCGACGGAAAAAGAAGTCAAGCAGCAGTACAAAAAGGTTCCTAACAAGACCCTGACTTATCCAGGGACAGGGGGCTTTCCTGTTATGCACAAACGCCGTCATAACCTAGAAGGAATGACACTAGGGACGAAGATGCTCTGGAGCAATCGCACGCTAGGGAGCTATCTGAGTTGGTGTGAGCACCTTTTAGATAGTCTTTCAATCCCTTCAGGGGATTACTATATCGAGGATGACACCATCAATACCTTGGGAATCGGGATGACTCGCTCTGGTAAGGGTGAGGGGACCATTACCCCAGTTATTGACATCAATAGTCGGGCAGAAGACCAACCCTCAATGATTGTTGGAGACCCTAAAGGGGAACACTATCAGTCATCTTATAAAACCATGCGTAAGCGTGGCTATAATGTCAAGGTCTTGTCCTACCAGAATATGGATTATTCCATGTCCTATAATCCCTTAGCGCTTGCCATAGCAGCAGCCAAGAAAGGCTATTACGAAAAGACACAGATGCATGTCAATGCCGCCGCAGAAAGCCTCTATCCAGCCAGCAAGAGTGGCAATAAAGGAAACTCGGAGTATTTCCGTAAGTCGTCTATCTCGCTATTTAACGCTATTGTCATGGCGCTGATTGACCGTGCTTATGAAGCTAAGCAAAGTGGTGAAGAAGATGCCTGGGACACCATCACCATCCGTAACGATGCCAAGTATTTGACAGACCTGGGCTCTGAAACGGTCTACGTCGATAGCGTCGGAGAAATTGTGGAAGCTCCTGAAGCAGGCCAATCCGTGACCAAAAAATCACGGCTCACCGTCTACTTTGATAACCTCAGAAAAGTCAATCAGGTGCGCTATTCTAAGTTTCGTGAGATGGCAGACATGGCTTTTCGGATCTCTGACTTTGGCGAAGGTGAGACCAAAGGCAACGTCTACTCCAGCATGATGACGGGGATCAATCTGTTTCTACAAGATAATTTGGCCAAGATGACTTCAAAAAACGATATTGACCTGGAGTCTATCGGCTTCCCACGTCGCCTCTCAATTCGTTTCCGCTCATCATCTCAGGCTAATCTAGCCAATAGCTATGCTTTCCAGCGGGCACGGCTGTCTATCACATCGACGCAACAATGGGGTGTTAAAACCATGACAAAGACCCTAGTAGACCCTCAAACAGTCCTCATCGATGAACAAGGTTATCTGACCTTTGTCATTGAGCCTAAACTCCCAAACCACTTTAAGGTCTCCATCGACTTTGACCATCCTGAAAATGCGCCTGACATCCGTAAGGAGCGCTTTAACTTTGAAGCTAAGAAAGTCTTCAAGAAGCATGGCAAGGTTATCCAGCTGGATGAGTATACCAAAGAGCCTGTACTTGATCACATCGCAGTAGACAATATCACAAGTACCAAGAAAGACCACTTACTTACAGCAGATGCTATTGAGTTTATCTATTCTGAAAAGCCAACCATCATCTACCTGGTCACACCGCCTCACAGGACAGAGTACAATAGCATGATTTCGCTCTTTCTGCATCAGCTCTTTAATGCCAACTATGATTTGGCGCTGTCCTTTGGTCGTAAGTGTGTCTTACGTATTCTACATATCCTCGATGAGTTTACCAACCTACCCGCTATTCCAAGTATGGACACGAAAATTTCCATCGGGCTTGGTCAAAATATTCTCTATTATCTCTGGATCCAAAACTTAGAGCAACTGGATGCCGTCTATGGCCGTGAGACAGCTATGACCATCCGCAATAACTGCTCACTCGAAGTCTATATCAAGTCTAAAGGGGATACTAATAAGGCCTTTAGCGAAGGCTTAGGAGACAAGACCATCACCAGCCGCAGACGCTCGGCCAATATCATTGATGAGGCTAATCCAAATGTTTCCGTTGATCATAAGAAACAATCCGTCCTCACTCAAACACAAATCAGTAAGCTCCAAGAAGGCGAAGCAGTCATCCTGCGTGGGGTGAAAAACCGTGATAGGCTGGGGCTAAAAGTCACACCAGACCCTATCTTTTTGCATGATAAGACTGCTTATCCTTATAGTTACATGTTCTTGACACAAGAGTTTGACCGTAAGATGACGCTGGCAGATATTCCAGTTGAGTCAGGACATCGAGGGCTCAACCTCCAAGACATCGAGGTAGCCCCAAAACAAGCGCTTGAGAGCCTTATCCAGTGGCGTTATGATTTAGAAGGTCGAATGGTAACTGACCCTAAACTCAAGCCACGAAAGAGTGCTAAGAGTACCGATAAAACCTACCAAACAGAGGAAGACCTCTATAAAGGCCTCGTCCAAGACGTCAGACAGGCGCCTGTACCAAGTTATGAACAACCAAGTCAAGAAAATGATTTTGATCTCTTAGAGGCTGAACCATACAGTGACGAGGTCATCTAAGGGCACACAAAAAGTCCAGACATCAATCTGGACTTTTCTCTATGCTTCAAAGGTGATCATGGTCAATATGCTTTCAGGATAGTCGCTCTCCAAGGCTTCAATCGTGCTGTGCTTGGGAAAGTCTTCATAGTCTTCTAGTGCCAAGACTAAAGCTTCCTGCGCTTTTTGTCGTGCTTCAGCGACGTCCTTTCCCTGGGTGATGGCTTCTGGGATATCAGGGAAGGTAACCGTGAAAAAGCCATCATTTGGCGTTAAGACAGCTGGATAACGTAACATCATCTCACCTCTTTCTTATGTGATTTATAGGGATATAATAGCATAAAAACAGATAAAAACATACCAATGTAAATGCAAATATATTTATATTTGCAAAATCCTTGACAGTGATCTAGTATTAAGATACAATTAAGAAAAATAATAAAAAACATAGAGAAAGTATCATCATAGGTGAGGGTATGACACAAGCAGAAACAGCTGATAATTTTGAGCGTAAACGGCAGTATCAGCTGATGTTGCGCCCGTCGATACGTGAGAAGCTAAATCGTCTGGCAAAAGCCACAGGCGCACGATCAGCCTCAGATTATTTAGACCACTTGATTGATGATATGGAGGAGTAGTAGATGAAAAAGATTTTAGGATTGTTTGTCTTAGCTTTTGCAGTCCTAGGACTTGCAGCCTGTAGCTCTAAAGACGCTAACGGCATCCCTAATGTCCTCCAAGACAAATATACAGGCTACTCCACTAATCCAGGTTCAAGTTTGGCTTTTTCTGAAGGCGGAAGCACTATTTCTTTTAACAAGAAAAATAATACAATTACAAACGAAACAGAGGATGAAAGCATCAAGTTCACGGTTATCCCTGAATATAAATTAAACTCTTATAATAAGGGAGTGCTAAACAAGCATAAAGCAGAGCTGTATGGAAAAGATTACTTTTTGTTTACAGACAGTGAAAAGTATCAAGATGGCAGTTATGTATATGCAGCAATCCTAACAGATGGGGGTAAGACTATTCGCATCTTTGAATTTGAAAATACTGGTACAGCAGACGATTATTTATATGATTTTACTGGACAAGCAGACTAAATCCTAATATCCTATTCAGACCCGAAAGGGCCTTTTTTTGGCTCTTTGTCAACTATAGTGGGTGACGAAAAGCTAACATCTAGAGAGGGCCAGATAGGTCTTCTCTTTTTGTACGTTCAGAGTGATGAAAACACGCTTCCTAAAGTTGATAAAATTTCTAAAACTGAAGCCCAACCGTTTGATGTCTTTAATCAACTTTAAGGTTTCTGTAAGCTTTAATGGCTATAATGTTAGTCTATTAAGTAAGCAATACTTATTTTGGCTCTTTGTCAACTGTAGTGGGTGACGAAAAGCTAACATCTAGAGAGAACCTGATAGGTTTTCTCTTTTTGTATGTTCAGA
>ERZ507022.640-NODE-640-length-9563-cov-4.36432_pt1 | contig 9563 bp, 7 predicted proteins | sample MGYA00513164_ERZ507022 | MGnify/ENA metagenome assembly ERZ507022 | reverse complement strand
CGCTCTTCCGATCTGGTAATCGTTTTCACAAACGCCTCTTCCCCACTGGTGATCTGGATTTCCATGTCTAGGACATAGAGGGGGACCTCACGATGGAGGTAGATGAATTCTGTCGGGATCTTAACGGCGTCCTTGCCTGTTGTGACAAGGGCCGTGACCCGTTTGCTGATGGCCCGTTCCATGATGTACTGCATTTCCACCATGCCATAATCATGATGGTCCGGGTAACGGATGGCTTCTGCAATCTGAAGCCCTTCACCAGCCATGGTCTGTTCAAAGCTTGACGGGTTGCCAATGGCCGAAAAGACCATGACTTCCTGTCCCTTGAGTGCCTCAAGGGGAAGTGCCTTGGAGCCATCATTTTTATACCAATCGGCAATCTCAATGAACGCACAGGGGTTGTGGATACTCTCCACAATGGGCGCATTGGGTTTGTAGCGATGCAATTGGTCGCAGAGCGTGGCCCGGGAAATGGGTGAACTCTGGTCGCATTTGGTGAGCAGGAAGAGGTCGGCGCGGCTGAGGTTCTTCAGCGGTTCGCGCAGGGTGCCTCGGGGAAGGATGCTGCCATTGCCAAACATATTGAGCGTATCCACAAGGACCACATCCAGGTCCCGGTGGAGCTGCCAATGCTGGTAGCCATCATCGAGGATAATGACTTCAGCCTTGAATTTGTCGACAGCATACTGACCTGTAATGGCGCGTTCCTTCCCAATGACAACGGGGATCCCAGGCAGCTGTTTTGCCATGAGGAACGCTTCGTCACCGGCTTCATAGGCAGTCATGTAGATCTTTTTGCCGTCGGAAACAACACCGATCTTTTCCTGCCAGTGGGACCGATAGCCGCGGTTCAAAATAACGACACGGTACCCCATGTCGCGGATCATAAGAGCCACTTTCTGGGCGGTTGGGGTCTTTCCGGTACCGCCAACCGTAATATTGCCAATGCTGATGACGCAGCAGTCCAGCTTTGTTGTCGGCAGGAGATGGTGATTGTAGCAGCTCAGTTTGAGGCGAACCCCCACTTCATAAAGTACGGATAGGACGCGGAGCAAGGAAAGGACCAACCAGTCCAGCACATTGTTGTCCTCACCATGGGAAAGCTGGATCAAATATTGTGTCACTGCATCCCCAGGGCGCATGCGGGGCGATACTTCATCGTTGATGTTGCGCGTGCTGATCTTATAGTGGGTGTTGACCATGCTCTCTGTGGCTGTAAGCCGCAGGAGTTCCTTAAGATAGCCAATGGTGCGGACCGCGGCTCCGCGGTTTTCGCGGATAACCTGGATGGACGCGTCGCCCATCTTTTTACGGAGTGCGTCATCACGCAGGATTGTAAGGAACATAGCCGTCAGTTCCTTTGTATCCCGAATTTGGACACAGGCTCCCACCTTGCTCAAAAGAGAGAAGGAATCCTTGAAGTTTGACATGCTCGGACCCACAATGATGGGTTTGGCATGAGCCGCCGGTTCAAGGACATTGTGCCCGCCATGGTTGATAAGGCTGCCGCCGACAAAAACGACATCACCCACGGCATAGATGCGGCCCAATTCCCCGATCGTATCAATGAGGATGACAGGGTAACGCGGCCGCTGCCCTTTTTCGTCGCGAAGGACGGAGCGCAGGCCTACCGTGAGACCGAAACGTTCGGCAAGACGCGTGATTTCATGGGTCCGTCCCGGCTTTCTCGGGGCAATGAGGAGCCGTGCCCTAGGAAATTCCTTTTGGACTTCTGTAAAGGCTTCAAAAAGCTTTTCTTCTTCCGTCGGATGGGTGCTCCCCGCGACGATGACTGGATAATCATCGTAAAGACCGAGTTCTTCCTTGTAGGTCTTGAGGTCTTCGGGCGTCACTTCTGCATAGGTCTGATCAAATTTCGTATTGCCCGTTATATAGATGCGGCGCTTTTCCGCGCCCAGATGCTCAATGTATTCGGCATCAATGGAACTTTGCATGCAAAAACGGGTCACGCTTCCCATCATATCATCAAGGATGCCGTAAAGGTACCGGTAACTTTTGACGGATTTATCGGAAATACGGCCGTTTACCATCATGACGGGAATGCGGCGGCGCTTGATGGCACGCAGGAAATTCGGCCACAGCTCCGTTTCCACAGGCATGAAGATACGCGGCATGATGCGCTTGACAAAGGATTCGGATACAAACGGCATATCAAGCGGGAAATAGATGATGGCGTCCGCTTCGGGAATGATTTGGTGGGCCATGTTATAGCCCCCCGTCGTCACGGCAGAAACCAGGATCTTGGCATCAGGCATAGCCTTGCGGATTTCCTTCACAAGGGGGCTTGTGGCCACAATTTCACCTACGCTGGCCCCGTGGATCCAGATACAATTCTGGTGTGCAACGGCTGCGATTTCATCGTCACGAATAAAGCCCATGCTCTGGCGGAAGCGGCGGGGAAATCCTTTTTCCCGGAAATAGCGCCAGATGAAATAAGGCAGTACAAAAAAGATCAGCAGCATCACTGCCAGGAAGTTATACAGATAATACATGAGTCACCCTCGTTTCACTTTATCGGGAAGCCTATCTCCCGTACCTTTTAGGCGTCTTCACTTGCGTCATCCCCAAAAGTGCCGGATGCCGTCTGGTTCTCCTTGAACTGGATATCGTGCAGATGGGCATAAAGACCATGTTTTGCCATGAGCTGCTGATGGGTACCTTCTTCTACGATGGAGCCCTTATCAAGGACAATGATTTTGGCAGCGTTTTGGATCGTCGACAGCCGGTGAGCAATAACAAAGCTCGTGCGCCCCACCATCAGGCGGTCCAAGGCCTCCTGGACGATGCGTTCACTTTCCGTGTCAAGGGCACTTGTTGCTTCGTCAAGGATCAGGATACGGGGGTTCTTGAGGATGGCCCGGGCAATGGAAATGCGCTGGCGCTGGCCGCCGGAAATATTGACGCCCCGGTCACCAAGCTGTGTATCATAGCCCTTAGGCAGCTGCTGGATGAACTCATCGGCATTTGCGGCTTTAGCCGCTGCAATGACTTCATCCCGCGTTGCATCCAGCCGTCCATAAAGGATGTTGTTATAGACCGTGTCGTTAAAGAGGTTGGTTTCCTGAGGCACAATGCCGACCTGTTCGCGCAAGCTGGCAAGCGTCACATCCCGAACATCGTGGCCGTCAACAAAGATGGCCCCTTCCGTCACGTCATAAAAACGGGGCAAAAGGCTTGCCACCGTTGACTTACCGGCACCGGAAGGCCCCACAAGGGCAATGGCTTGACCGGGCTTTGCAGAAAAACTCACATCGTGAAGAATGGTCTCCCCTTTATTGTAGGCAAAGGATACATGACGGAATTCTACATTTCCCTCAACACTGGGCAGCGTGATGGCATCAGGCTTCTGCGGAATCGTATCCGTCAGGTCCATGATGTAAAAGACACGTTCAGCCGCGGCAAGCGCCTTTTGGATGCTTCCCAATACGCGGGCAATCCGCTTGATCGGATTGGAAATATTGATGGCATAGACGAGGAAAGCCACAAGGGACCCCGCCGTAATGTCACCGCCGATGACGGAACGGCCGCCAAACCAAATGATGGCCGTGACCCCAAGGGCCGCAATGAACTCAATGACAGGAGACAGGGTTCCCATGAGCTTGGCACTTTTCATATTGGCGTAGAAATTGGCCTTGTTCTGCTGATCGAAGCGGGCAATTTCATAGGGTTCACGGACAAAACTCTTCACAACACGCGTAGCAGCCAAGGTTTCCTGCAGGATCGACGTAATATCCGCCGTTGCCTGCTGGATACGGTGGCCGCTCTTGCGAATCTTCTTGCCAAAGAAATCCATGAAGAAAAGAACCACTGGGAAAGTACAGAACGTAAAAAGGGTCAGCTTCCAGTCAAGGTAGACCATGGCGCCGACGCTCCCGATAAGGACACTCGTTTCCGTGATGATTTCAATGGAATTGGCCACCATGGCACCTTGGAGGGCTGCCACGTCGTTTGTGACATAGCTCATGATGGTACCCAGCTTATTCGTGTCAAAAAAATGAGTCGACAGAGTCATGAGCTTGCGGTAGACAATTCCTCGTACATCGATGACAATGCTCTCGCCGACATAGTTCATGAGATAGCTCTGGCCATAGTAGAAAATGCCGCGGGCAAAGAAAATGACTACGATTCCAAGGGAAATCAAATTAAGGAGATCACTATCCTTGTTCTGGAAGACCTTATCAATGACATCGCGGACAATCCACGGCACATAAAGGTTGGCAGCGGCCGTCATGACCGTACAGAAACCGGCTGCAATGAGGCGTCCCAAATAGGGACGAATGAATTTGAGGATTCTAAGATATAGGTTCATTTCTTCTCCTTGGCAGTTTCAAGTATAAGGGCAGCCGTCCGCTTGACGGCGCCCGGAGCTCCGAGCTTATAAATGGCCTCCCGAAGATCCTGATGGACCTTGGCCCCTTCGGCAGGATCCAAAAAGCGCAGGACATGACGGGCCATATTTTCCGGCGTCATCTTTTCCTGAATGAGTTCGGGCAGGATTTCCCGGCCTGCTAACAGATTGGGCAGGCCTGCATATTTCACTTTGACGAGAGCTTTAGCAATGGCCATGCTGATGGGACTTGCCTTGTAACAGATGACGCTGGGAAGATCCATGAGGGCCGCTTCCAGGACGACGGTCCCGCTCGTAGCAAGGGCCGCGTCGCAGGCACCCATAGTGTCATAGGGATGCCCTTCGACAATGCGGACGGGAATCTTGGACGTATCAAGGGCTGCTTCGAGCTCCCGACGATCCACATTGGGCGCCTTTTGGAGAATGAAATCCGCATCAGGCTGGTCCTTTTTGATAAGCGGCAATGCTTCAAGCATCACGGGAAGGACGCCTCGAAGTTCACCCTGACGGCTTCCTGGGAGCAACAGGATGAGCGGATGGCCTGGCCTTTTACCGACCGCCTTTTGGGCTTCTAATTGGCTCATCGTAGGTTTTACGATATCAACAAGAGGATTGCCCACAAATTCAACAGGCGCGCCGGCTTCCTTATAGACCTCATAAGCAAAAGGATAGATGCAGGCCACACGGGCTGCCAGACGGGCTACCATCTTGGCCCGCCCCCGCCGCCAGGCCCACGCCGAAGGCGGAATGAAGGAAAAAACGGGAATACCTAACTGCTTTGCGACCTTGGCCACACGCATATTAAAATCTGGATAATCGACAGTCACAAAAATATCCGGTTTCCGTTCCACCATAACCTGGCGAAAAGCATCCCGGAGCCGAAACAGGTCTGGTAGTTTCCGGAGGACCTCAACAAAGCCCATGACGCTGTTGTCTTTATAATCAAAAATAACCTCTCCGCCAGCAGACCGGAGCGCGTCGCCGCCCATGCCAAACACTTCGGCATCAGGTGCAAGGGAAAGAATTTCCCTCGTCAGGGCCGCGGCATGCAGGTCGCCGGAAGCTTCACCGGCCGAGATGAAGATACGCATCCTATGGAACCCTCCTCACGTAGGATTAAATGACAGTTTGACAGTTTATTATATCATATCGGAGGAAATTTTGCTGTAGCTTTGGGTTCCTGGGACAGGATTGAGATAAAAAATAAGCAGGGGAAAGACTGTGCGGCCGGCCCCAAACCGCCCTACGGGAGGGGGCCGAATTGATTCGCCCGAAAACATGTTTCTCGGACTTCCGCTTCGCTCCAAAAACGGCCTTCGAAACCTGGGCGAATATTCCTCACTCCCGTTCGTGTGGAGACGTTGCCCCCAAAAACGGGGCACCTCATCCACCACCATCAAGGAGGTCATAAAATGACCCACTTGAGGGTCCCCCGCCTTGGTAAGGCGGAGCGGCATTCGCCGCCTTGAGACAGGTACCCTGACGGAAAAACCTCAAAGGGGGTTGTCAGGCTTACATTTCTTATCACGAAGGGAAGGAAGATGATTGCGCGCGGCAATCCATTTATCGTGAGGGTGACAGACTAAGCTATTTCGTTCTTATCCCCGTTGATCAAACTAAAGAAAACTATGAGCGTCCAGCCCCATTTCTTCCGCACATCATCCATGCCTAGTCGTTTAGCCATAACTCTTCCTGATGGGTCCTCTTAACCGCTTAAATACACAAAAATCCCGCAGCCATCACATAGCTGCGGGAGACTTTTTCCGTTTGTACTGACAAGGGCAAGGCCACGCTAACGGACCACGTTCGCCTCGGTCAATGCCTTGATGTTTTCTTTTAGGGTGCCCGGCTCCTTTATTAGGTTGTTGCTGTGCGCCTCAATCCGCGATTTGTCTGTAAGGGAGGCTTCCAAAAACCGCTTAGACCGGAAGGGGTTTTATGCTGACCCGTCAGGGATTTTGCCCGCAGCCGTAAGAGCCGTTCATGGGGCCCTGTTGGGGGCCGCCCTGCCGCGCGCCGTCCATCATGGCGCCATGCTGGAAAGCGGGATTCATCTGCATGTCTTGATGCATGGGAGCAGAAACTTCATAGCCGCCAAGACGGGGATCGACCATGCCAAAGACCATGGCAACATGGGTGAAAAAGACAAAGAGCAGCAGGATGAAGATATGGCATTTGGCATTTTTCTTGGCGTCCGGGCCGTTACCAATAAAGCCGAGCTCCGTGAAAAGAAGCAGGAAGGCGGGGATGATGCCAAGGACATAGGCCCAGACCGCGATAAGGTCGATGGGGCCCCGCCACTCAATGGTGGGGATGTAGCGCGTAACTAGGTAGAGGGCGGCCACGATGAAATAGAGGCTAAAGAAGAGACCGCCTCGATGGGAGAGGGTCTGCCATTTTTCCCTTTCTTTGCCGCTTCCTAAAAGGCTGAAGGCTTCCGCCATAAAAATGGTTTCGATGAAAACCACGGGGACAGCCATAAAGAGAATCAAAAACCAGGGGGAATGAAGACTTAAAAGCTCCATGTAATGGGTCATGACCATGGGAATGGCTCCTTTCACACAAGAGGCGCTGCTTTATGCAGCAAAGGGGTACGCTTGATGGCTTCGATGTCTTTGGTGCCCGCTAGCTGCATGACAATGGACAGTTCATGATTGATCTGGTCAAAGACGGATTTGACGCCTTCGGCGCCGCCGAGGTTCAATCCGTAGATCAGGGGGCGTCCCAGAGCCACGAGATCGGCGCCGCTTGCAAGGGCTTTGAAGACGTGGCTGCCGCGGCGGACTCCGCTGTCAAAGACGATGGGAACGCGGCGCCTAACCACGGACGCTATGCTCGGAAGGACCGTAATGGAAGCAGGCCCCCCATTAAGCTGCCGCCCGCCATGGTTAGAGACCCAAATGCCATCAGCACCGGCCTTGATGGCAGCCTCCGCGTCTTCTGGCGACTGGATGCCTTTGACGAGGACGGGCAGCCCGGAGAGGGTCTTGATCTTATCAATATCGGAAGGAACAAAGTCCGCTTTTGCCGCGGCGTAAATCTCGGCAATGCCTTTGCCGACCCCGTCTTGGGAAGAATAGGCGGCAAGGTTTGGCATGGGCAGCGGGAACTGGAAGTGATTGCGTACGTCCTCTTCACGGTAGCCGCCCAGGGTCGAATCCACAGTGAGGATGATGGCTTTGACGCCTGCCTTGACGGCTTTTTTGACGAGATAGGCGTTAAACCCATCGTCCTTACTCATATAGAGCTGGAAAAACTGCGGGGCGCCGGGCGCGGCGGCAGCGACATCCCTTAGGTCCGTGCTGCCGTAGGTGCTTAAGGAAAACAGGGACCCTGCCGCGGCCGTTCCGATGGCCGTATCGATTTCCCCTTTGACATGAGCCAGACCGTGGGCGGCCGATGGGGCCTCAATCACAGGGGTCTTGAGGGAAATCCCAAAAATCGAAGTACTAAGGTCAGCCCCACTCAGTCCCTGGAGGACCCGAGGGATGATCTGCAGGTCATCAAAGGCCCTCGTATTTTCGCGCAGCGTCCATTCATCCTCGGATCCGCCGCGGATATACCCAAAGGCGCCCCGTTCCATGTTCGCTTTGACCCGTTCTTCCAAGGAAGGTAGGTTCAGGATGTCAATCGGGTGTTCTTCCATACTTGTATAATACGTCATGATGGCGTGCCTCCTTGCTTGTAAGCATATAATAGAATTCCTAGGAAAACCCTTCGTTATAATACCCCTATTAGGTATATGAGTCAATAAGGGATCTCTCTGTTTGCAAATTCTTCACAGGTTTTTCCCTATTTTGTATGTTTTTTTAACAAGAAGGTGCATAGATTCATGCTATGCTGGAACGGGCTGTCCTTAAGGGTTCCCTTTTATCCATAAAAAAAGAACCGCGGGGAAAAAGGCATTTCCTCACGGTCCTTTGCGTTATCAGGCGTTTTTCACAATGAGTTCCAGGAGTTTCATGGTCATTTCATAGCTTTTTACAAAGGAGCTGACGGGCAGGAACTCAAAACGGGAATGGAAGTTCATGCCGCCCGTAAAGTAGTTCGGAGTCATGATTTTTTGCGTTGAAATGTAGGATCCATCGGTCCCGCCGCGCATGGCGATGGTCTTTGGCGTTATCCCCAGTTCCTTCATGGCGTCGTAGATATAATCGATGGCTTTATGGTTCTCGTCCGTAACAGCGTCGGCGATATTGCCGTAGACGTCGACTAGTTCCAGTTCGACCCGAGCCCGCGGTTCCATTTTCTTAAGGCGCTCGACATTTTCCCGGATAAGGGCCTTGCGCGCTTCATAGCGGGTCTTGTCATGGTCGCGGATATTGAGGGTCACAACGGCGGTGGACTGGTTGGACTGGACGGCCTGACACCAGATATAGCCTTCCTTGCCTTCCGTGCATTCCGGAGTTTCCTTACGGTCAAAGAGGTTAATGAAGTCGACGGCCAATAGGGTCGGGTTGACGAGGACGCCTTTGGCACTCATGGGATGGGCGCTGACGCCGTGAATGGTTACTTTGCCGCTGCCGGCGTTAAAGGTCTCGTAGACGACTTCCCCGAGTTCGCAGCAGTCGATGGTATAGGCAAAGTCGACAGGAAAACGGCTGAAGTCGATATGCTTTGACCCAAATAGGCCCACTTCCTCATCAGGTACAAAGGCGACATAGATATCGCCGTGATAAAGGGATGGATCACTGGTCAAGGTCTCAAGGGCGGTGACTACGTTTGTGACGGCGGCTTTGTTGTCACTGCCAAGGACGCTCGTGCCATCGGTCACAATGAGGTCATCCCCCTGATAGCGCAGGAGTTCTGGATGGTCCTTGGTGGTCATGACGATCTGTTGATCTGCGTTCAGGACGAGGTCTTTCCCGTCGTAGTTTTTGACCATGTGGGGATGGACCACAGGCGAAAGGTTGACGTCCACCGTATCAAGGTGCGTGCAAAAGCCCACGGCAGGGACCTTTTTGGTGAACCCTGCAGGCAGATGGGCCGGCAGGCGAGCTGTAAGGACGCCGTATTCACTCAGGTGGATGTCCTCAAGGCCCAGGCTTTCCAGGTCCTTTTGGACGGCCCGCGCCATGTCCCACTGTCCCTCCGTGCTGGGGACCTTCGTGCCCCCATTGGCGCAGCTTTGGGAAGGGATGGCGACATAGTCATAAAAGCGATTGACAAGTGTTTCACGAATTTCCATCTATGA
>ERZ507022.638-NODE-638-length-9577-cov-17.1564_pt1 | contig 9577 bp, 4 predicted proteins | sample MGYA00513164_ERZ507022 | MGnify/ENA metagenome assembly ERZ507022 | reverse complement strand
TCTGAAGTTGAAACTGAGTTTGACTCGGATTGTGATGTCGATGTTGATTCACTCTCTGAAGTCGAAACTGAATTCGATTCGGATTGTGATGCTGATACAGAAGTACTTTCTGAGGCTGATTCGGAGTTTGATTCGGATTGTGAAGCTGACGTTGATTCACTCTCTGAGGCTGAAACTGAGTTTGATTCTGATTGTGAAGCTGACGTTGATTCACTCTCTGAAGCTGAAACTGAATTTGACTCGGATTGTGATGTTGATGTTGACGCACTTTCTGAAGTTGAAACTGAGTTTGACTCGGATTGTGATGACGATGTTGACTCACTCTCTGAAGTTGAAACTGAGTTTGACTCGGATTGTGATGTCGATGTTGACTCACTCTCGGAAGTTGAAACTGAGTTTGATTCGGATTGTGATGTTGACGTTGATTCACTCTCTGAAGTTGAAACTGAGTTTGACTCGGATTGTGATGTCGATGTTGATTCACTCTCTGAAGTCGAAATTGAGTTTGACTCGGATTGTGACGCTGATGTTGATTCACTTTCTGAAGTCGAAACTGAATTTGATTCTGATTGTGACGCTGATGTTGATTCACTTTCTGAAGTCGAAACTGAATTTGATTCTGATTGTGACGCTGACGTTGATTCACTTTCTGAAGTCGAAACTGAGTTTGACTCGGATTGTGAAGCTGAGGTTGATTCACTCTCTGAAGCTGAAACTGAGTTCGATTCAGACTGTGATGCTGAAATTGATTCACTTACTGACGCTGACTCTGAGTTTGAAGCAGACTGTGATTCTGAGATTGATTCACTTACTGATGCTGATTCTGAATTTGAGACAGATTGTGATTCTGAAATTGATTCACTTACAGACACTGACTCGGAGTTTGAAGCAGATTGTGATTCTGATACAGAAGCACTTACTGAGGCTGATGCTGAGTTAGACACTGATTGTGATTCTGATACAGAAGCACTTACTGAGGCTGACTCGGAATTTGAAACAGACTGTGATTCTGAGACTGACTCACTTACCGAAGCTGACTCGGAATTAGACACTGACTGCGAAGCTGAAATTGACACACTGACTGACGCTGATTCGGAGTTAGAAACTGATTGTGACTCAGATACTGAAGCACTCTCTGATGCTGATTCGGAATTTGAGACAGACTGTGATTCTGAAACTGATGCACTCTCTGATGCTGACTCGGAATTTGAAACTGATTGTGATTCTGAAACTGATGCACTCTCTGACGCTGATTCGGAATTAGATACAGACTGCGACTCAGACACTGACTCACTTGCTGAAGATGACTCGGAGTTTGAAGCAGACTGTGATTCTGAAACTGATGCACTTTCTGAAGCGGATTCGGAGTTTGATTCAGACTGTGATGCCGATGTTGATTCACTTAATGACGCTGATTCGGAGTTTGAAACAGACTGTGATTCTGAAACTGACGCACTTAATGAAGCGGATTCGGAATTAGACACTGATTGTGATTCTGAAATTGATTCACTTACTGATGCTGATTCTGAAGTTGAGACAGACTGTGATTCTGAAACTGACGCACTTAATGACGCTGATTCTGAAGTTGAAGCAGACTGTGATGCTGAAATGGATTCACTTAATGACGCTGATTCGGAAGTAGACACTGATTGTGATTCAGAAACTGATGCACTCTCTGAGACTGATTCGGAATTAGATACAGACTGTAATTCTGAAACTGATGCACTCTCTGACGCTGATTCTGAAGTAGACACTGATTGTGAGACTGAAACAGACGCACTTACATAGGCTGACTCGGAAGTTGAAACAGACTGTGAGGCTGAAAATGACTCACTTGTTGAAGCTGATTCTGAATTTGAAACAGACTGTGATTCTGAATTTGATTCACTTTCTGAAGTAGAAACTGAGTTTGACTCGGATTGTGATGTTGATGTCGACTCACTTTCTGAAGTTGAAACTGAGTTTGACTCGGATTGTGACGCTGACGTTGATTCACTTTCTGAAGTAGAAACTGAGTTTGACTCGGATTGTGACGCTGATGTCGATTCACTTTCTGAAGTAGAAACTGAGTTTGACTCGGATTGTGATGTTGACGTTGATTCACTCTCTGAAGTTGAAACTGAGTTTGATTCGGATTGTGACGTTGACGTTGATTCACTTTCTGAAGTTGAAACTGAGTTTGATTCGGATTGTGAAGCTGACGTTGACTCACTCTCTGAAGTTGAAACTGAATTCGATTCCAGCTGTGATGTGCTTTCTGATTCACTTTCTGAAGTTGAAACTGAGTTTGATTCGGAGTTTGACAATGATTGTGACATTGATGTCGACTCACTCTCTGAGGTAGAAACCGAATTTGACTCGGATTGTGATATCGATGTTGATTCACTTTCTGACGATGATTCGGAAGTTGAGACAGATTGTGATTCTGAAATCGACTCACTTGCAGATGCAGACTCGGAATTAGAAACTGATTGTGATTCGCTTACTGAAGCACTTTCTGACGATGACTCGGAAGTTGATACTGATTGTGATTCAGATACTGACTCACTTACAGAGGCTGACTCTGAGTTTGACACTGACTGTGATTCTGATACTGACGCACTTACAGAGGCTGACTCTGAATTGGATACTGATTGTGATGTCGACGTTGATGCACTTTCTGAAGCTGAAACTGAGTTTGACTCGGATTGTGATGCTGATGTCGACTCACTCTCTGAAGTCGAAACTGAATTCGATTCCAGCTGTGATGTGCTTACTGATGCACTTTCTGAAGCTGAAACTGAATTTGACTCGGATTGTGATGTTGACGTTGAGGCACTTTCTGAAACTGAGACTGAGTTTGACTCGGATTGTGATGTTGACGTTGATTCACTTTCTGAAGTCGAAACTGAGTTTGACTCGGATTGTGATGTTGACGTTGATTCACTTTCTGAAGTAGAAACTGAATTCGATTCTGATTGTGACGCTGAAATTGAGGCACTCTCTGAGGCTGACTCTGAGTTTGAGACTGACTGCGATTCAGATACTGACTCACTCTCTGAAGCTGACTCGTAATTTGAGATTGATTGAGAGATCGATGTTGAGGCACTTTCAGATGCTGATGTTGAGTTCGATTCAGACTGTGATGTTGATGTTGACGCACTTTCTGAAGCTGAGACTGAATTTGACTCCAACTGTGATGTTGATGTTGACGCACTTACTGAGGCTGATGTTGAGTTCGACTCAGACTGAGATGTTGAAGTTGATGCACTTTCTGAAGCTGAGACTGAATTTGACTCTAACTGTGATGTGCTCACTGATGCACTTGTTGAAGCTGATTCTGAATTAGAAACTGATTGTGACTCGGAAACTGAAGCACTCTCTGAAGCTGACTCACTTTGTGAGACGCTTGTCTTCAAAGACTCACTCAAAGAACCTGAAACACTCTCCGATTTCACGGCACTCAAAGATGTACTGGTTGAGGCTGATTGACTTTGTGAGACGCTTGTCTTCAAGGATTCACTCAAAGAACTTGAAACGCTCTCCGATTTCACGGCACTCAAAGATGTGCTTGTTGAAGCTGACTCACTTTGTGAGACGCTTGTCTTCAAGGACTCACTCAAGGAACTTGAAACACTTGCTGATTTCTCAACACTCAAAGAAGCACTCGTTGAAGCAGATTCACTTTGCGAAATGCTTGTCTTCAAGGATTCACTCAAGGAACTTGAAATGCTCGCCGATTTCACGGCACTCAAAGATGTGCTTGTTGAAGCTGATTGACTTTGTGAGACGCTAGTCTTCAAGGACTCACTCAAGGAACTTGAAATCCTCTCCGATTTCATTGCACTCAAAGATGTGCTTGTTGAGGCTGACTCACTTTGTGAGACACTAGTCTTCAAGGACTCACTTAATGAACTTGAAACGCTCGCCGATTTCACGGCACTCAAAGATGTACTTGTTGAGGCTGACTGACTTTGTGAGACACTAGTCTTCAAAGACTCACTCAAGGAACTTGAAATCCTCTCCGATTTCACGGCACTCAAAGAAGCACTCGCTGAGGCTGATTGACTTTGTGATTTTGAAACACTCTGTTGAGCTGATAAACTCAAGGAACTTGAGATACTCTGTGACTTCACGACACTCAATGACGCACTCGTTGAAGCAGATTGACTTTGTGATTTTGAAACACTCTGTTGAGCTGATAAACTCAAGGAACTTGAGGTACTCTGTGACTTCACGACACTCAATGACGCACTCGCTGAGACTGATTGACTTTGTGATTTTGAAACACTCTGTTGTGCTGATAAACTCAAGGAACTTGAGACACTCTGTGACTTCACGACACTCAATGACGCACTCGTTGAAGCAGATTGGCTTTGTGATCTTGAAACACTCTGTTGTGCTGATAAACTCAAGGAACTTGAAACACTTTTTGAAGCAACCGTGCTCAATGAAAGGCTGGTCGACGCAGACTGCTTAACGGACTCACTTCGACTTTGAGAAATCGACTCCTGCTTAGACTGACTGGCACTTTGCGACACTGACTGGCTGTGATCACTATCCGACAATTTCACCGTCACAACATTCGTCGTACTGTCTTTATAAGTAATCGTTACCGTTCCATCGCTATTAACCGTATAAGACTTAATACGGTTGGCAACCTCTGGATTCAAGGCCGACACAGCCGCAATAATCTTGCTTTTATCTGCATCTGTTAAGGCAGTCAGGCTGGTCACCTGAATAGTGCTTGTCGGTGCCACACCCGGCGTACGATCTGCTAAGCGTCCCTGAGTAATACGAATCTCACCCAAGCCATTTGGACGGTTCATATTTGATGCATTGTCGATAGCAGCAACATTACGTTGCCATGTGTTTCGGAAGGAATGGTAAAGATCATCTTTCAAATGAATGGTCGCTGTGATGGTTGCAGGATTGTCACTCGTTGCTGTGATATCTCCCGTAATCGGTTCAATATTACCTGTTCCATACTGGCTACTACCAAAGAAATTTCCGTTCAAGGCATTGTCATCCAAGTCGGCTCTTGCAACAACTTTCATTTCTTTAAGCTTGCCACTGTCATCTGTAGCCGTGAAAGTCAAAACAGCATCATCGCCAGCATAGATGGTATAGTTTTTCCCACCACCTTCGAGAGGCGTAGACTTAGGTTCCACACCATCGACAGTCAACTTAGCCGTCACTTCAGGACGCGTCCCATCCGTTACAGCCACGGAATTGCTGGCATCTGAGTATACCGCATAATCATCATACATGATGCGAGCTTTGGCTGTTACACCACCTGTTTGTAACTTAACTGTCGGCGTCACAATCGCTTGACCCGAAGCATCTGCCACTGCTGTTCCTACTTCGTCGTCATTATTGTATAGAACGACTGTAGAACCTGGTTCAGCTCCTGTCACAGTTACAGGTGTCTGCGTGTAAGCCTTGTCCAATAATCTCGTTTCAACCGTTGGTGCTGCAAGTCGCTTCACTGGAGCCGTCACATCATTTGTGGTGTTATCTTTATAAGTAATGGTCACCACACCAGATGCTGAAACCGAATAAGATTTAAAGTCCTTTGAAGTGGCAATATTGGGGTTAGCAGTCTTAAAGGCCTCCCAAACCTTATCTTTTTCGGCTTGAGCGAGATTACTTGTGTCATTAACATAAGCCCCCGTTGTCACCGCCGTAATCGGGTTTCGAATGCCATCATTTTGTGGCAAAACCTGAATACGAAGCGTACGTGTCACTGACTGCCTAGCCGTATTAGTCACTACAAAAGAAACATTATAAATTTTCCCAGGCGTTACGACCCCTGTCTGCCCAACAGTCCCCACAATATTAAAGGCGACTGCACTATTTTTCAATGCAGAAGTCTGAGGTATGTTGATGCCATTCACTCGATCACTACCAGAAGCGTAGCCAATGCTTTTAATACTATTTCGTGTAGGAATGGTTTCAACAACATTATAAGCATGATTGATGTAGTCAGAGTTATAAACAGAAATCAAGGCATTGTTAGCCGGACCTAAATTATACTGGGGTGCACGAAGGTTGCTATTAGCATCAATGCGAGAACCATTACGAGGATCACGCTGACCAGATGTCGCACGAAGCACCGCATTGGCAAGACTATTTCTAGCCTGACGAGCCTGACTAATCGTAGGAGACACATCGCTATCACGATCAGCCAGACTGACACGAATGGCACCCAAGGCTTTATCTCCCTTGAGAATAGCAACATCCGTATTTGGCAAATCAACAGCTTGAGCTTTATAGGTATAAATGTCTAAGGCTAAATCTTTGAGACGCTTTTCTTGTTCTAAACGCTCAGCATCAGCCACAACCGAGGCAGCTAGTAGCCCAGTCGCCGTATCAGATAATTGGCGATTCGTTTGCACTTCAGATGTCAAGGAAGCGTTTAACAAGGTTGACTCTGAGATGACAAGGGACATCCCTACTTTAGTGTCGCTACTACTATCACTCTTGCTAACTGACTGAACAGATGTACTTGTACTATGCTCTGATGATTTTTCAGCTGCGCTCTCTGACAGACTATGTGAAGAAGAATCCGTCTGACTTACTGATTCCGACTTAGAAGCTAATGAAGCTGACAAGGAAGCAGAAAGCGAGGCACTCAATGACAAGGATGTCGATTTTGAAGCTAATTCAGAAGCAGACACTGATTGGCTGCGTGATAGAGACTCACTCAAAGAAGCCTCCGAAGTCTGACTTGACGCAGTTTCTGATGACTCTTGACTATTTACTTGACTCTCTTGAACACTGGACACAGACTCCATATTTCCAAGAACAATGGAATCAGATGTAGCCAAGAGATCAGTCTTAGCTCCTGCTTCACTTTCCAAAATCGGCTGATCAGTCATTTCATCCGCATGAGCTACTTGAGTCACAACAGAACCACCTAACAAGGCCCCCGTTGCAAGCACTCCCTTAAGCAGTGTCTGACCTGAAAAAGCAGGTGCATCCACCTCTACCTGATGGGCAGCAACAGACGGTGTATCCACGCCTCCTCTAAGCACCTTGAAAAGACCAAAATTCGACGTCGCCGCACGAAGCCAGTGCTTCCCTGACTTAACCAATTTAAAGCGTGTCACACGATCGGTTTCACGATATTGACCTTCATTCCTTCTAAAAAACATATATACTCCATTTATTTTTGATTAAAACACTCCCTTAAATTTTATCATAAAATTAAGCAAAAAATCTCATTTCGAGATCGCTTTCTATCGATTAATCACTTCTTTCATCCTCCTAAAAATACGATAATAATGGTAACCCTAAGACTTATTAAAACTATTTGTATTTTTAGAATATCAGACTAAAAAAATCCCCTACCAATTAGGAAATCACTCTAATCGATAGGGGATATTTGATTATCTCGCTAGAAGATAATGATTAAACTTACTAAGACTTAGAAGTCTACACTTTCTTCTTCATCTTTCTTACGTTTAGCAAGAAAGGCGAGGCCTGTTGCAGTTGCCAAAGCACCAAATGCCATTGACAATGATGAGTTTTCCTCACCAGTCTTAGGAAGCGCTTGGCTACCACGTTTGTGCTTAGGATCTTTCACTTCAGAAGTTGATTCTGAGGCACTCAATGAGGCAGACACTGAAGCACTTGTTGAGGCAGAGGTTGAAAGACTTGCTGAAGTACTCAATGATGTTGAAATACTTATTGAAGCACTTGTGCTTTCAGAGGCACTCAAGAATGCTGATGTAGAAGCTGACTCAGATACTGAAGCGGATGCGCTCGATGACGCTGACGCAGATGTGCTTGCTGATTCTGACACAGACACACTTGCACTTTGTACTTCACTCAACGATACAGACTCACTTGCAGAAATTGAAGCACTTACAGAGGCAGATTGTGATTCACTCAATGAGACACTCAATGATGCTGACTCTGATTCTGAAACGCTTGATGATGTACTGATAGAATCTGAGGCAATGACGCTTTCAATATCCAGGCTTTCAAGTGATAGAATGGCTGGCTGACCTTTACTTGAAATTACAGAATTAGAAGCCGAAATAGAGGCGCTTGCTGACTCTGAAGAACTTGCTGACGCTGACGCACTTGCTGAAGCTGAGGCGCTTGCTGACTCAGATGCACTTGCTGACGCTGATGCACTTACAGAGGCTGAGGCGCTTACTGACTCAAACGCACTTGCTGAGGCTGACGCACTTGCTGAGGCTGAAGTACTTGCTGAAGCCGAGGCACTTGCTGACTCTGATGTACTTGCTGAGGCTGATGTACTTGCTGAGGCTGAGGCACTTGTTGATTCTGAAGTACTTGCTGAGGCTGACGCACTTGTTGATTCTGAAGTACTTGCTGATTCTGAAGCACTTACTGAGGCTGACGCACTTGCTGATTCTGATGTACTTGCTGAAGCCGAGGCACTTACTGACTCAGATGCAGACGCTGATTCTGACGCACTTACTGAGGCTGATGCACTTGCTGATTCTGATGTACTTGCTGATTCTGATGTACTTGCTGAAGCCGAGGCACTTACTGACTCAGATGCAGACGCTGATTCTGAAGCACTTACTGAGGCTGAGGCACTTGCTGACTCAGAGGCGCTTGCTGATTCTGAAGTACTTGCTGAAGCAGATGCACTTGTTGATTCTGATGTACTTGCTGAAGCTGACGCACTTACTGACTCAGACGCAGACGCTGATTCTGAAGCACTTGCTGATTCTGACGCACTTGCTGATTCTGACGCACTTGCTGATGCTGACGCACTTGCTGAAGCTGACGCACTTGCTGAAGCTGACGCACTTACTGACTCAGATGCAGACGCTGATTCTGATGTACTTGCTGAAGCCGATGCACTTGCTGACTCAGAGGCGCTTGCTGATTCTGAAGTACTTGCTGAGGCTGAGACACTTGTTGATTCTGAAGTACTTGCTGAGGCTGAGGCACTTGTTGATTCTGAAGTACTTGCTGAGGCTGACGCACTTGTTGATTCTGAAGTACTTGCTGATTCTGATGTACTTGCTGAGGCTGACGCACTTGCTGACTCAGATGCACTTGCTGATGCTGAAGCACTTGCTGACTCAGATGCACTTGCTGAAGCTGAGGCGCTTGCTGACTCAGACGCACTTGTTGATTCTGATGTACTTGCTGAGGCTGAGGCACTTGTTGATTCTGAAGTACTTGCTGATGCTGACGCACTTGCTGAGGCTGAGGCACTTGTTGATTCTGAAGTACTTGCTGACTCAGACGCACTTGCTGATTCTGATGTACTTGCTGAAGCCGAGGCACTTACTGACTCAGATGCAGACGCTGATTCTGAAGCACTTACTGAGGCTGAGGCACTTGCTGACTCAGAAGCGCTTGCTGATTCTGATGTACTTGCTGAAGCCGAGGCTGACGCACTTGTTGATTCTGATGTACTTGCTGACTCTGACGCACTTGCTGAGGCTGATGCACTTGCTGACGCTGACGCACTTGCTGACTCAGATGCTGACGCTGATTCTGAAGCACTTACTGACTCAGACGCACTTGCTGAGGCTGAAGTACTTGCTGAAGCTGACGCACTTGCTGACTCAGATGCACTTACAGAGGCTGACGCACTTGCTGA
>ERZ507022.621-NODE-621-length-9806-cov-3.30182_pt1 | contig 9806 bp, 8 predicted proteins | sample MGYA00513164_ERZ507022 | MGnify/ENA metagenome assembly ERZ507022 | reverse complement strand
CAAAGTCAAACTAAAAGAACTTAGCCCTGTGCAATACAGAACTAAATCCTTTCAATAATTATTTGTCCAACTTTTTGGGGGCAGTACAAATCGAAAGACTAGTTTTGTTAATTCACGTACTTCAAGATTGGGAAACTGTGAACCGCTGGCTTCATTGAGAAACTATGCAACCAAGTTAGTTGGGTGTTGAGCCCATTTTCTTCTCTGCCTTTGCGTTTAGGAATGTATTTTCTGCCATGAGAAATCTGACGAATTAAGTCACGACCTCGTATAAACTTTTTGAATTGGGCATTTTCTTTGTGGTGAATAAAGAAATCGAAACTTTTTTATAAGCATCCATAATATTCTTCTCCTTTCTTTACAACTACTGAGATGTTAAGAACATCTCTCTTACTAAGAAGCAGCTAAGTGTCCATCTGTTACTGTTGATCCAATCTCGGTTAAAATAGTGGCTGCACTTGCTTCGCTCACACCAGTAATTGTTTGAAGGTATCTTTTTTCTTCAGGAAAACTCCTTTTCGATATAAGCCTGAATCTCACAGGTCAATTTTTAAATGAGATCCTGATACATCCGTTATTCTTCTAAGCTCTGTTCCAAGAGAAAGCGATCGTCTAGTGATAACTTCACATTCATAGCTTCAGCTAATTCTCCAGGACTTTCTTTGACATGCTTATGAATGTAAGGAATCACGTTATCACAGTCTATGACTTCCCCGTTAATAAAGAGAGTCGAGAGATACTGTCCTGTCTTGGAGAAGATGTCAGAAAGATAACTAGTCAATTTAGTGTTGGCCCTTTGTAAGAGATTATGATTTTCGTTTTTGACTTGTGTCTGATGTTGCTTATAAGAAACCAGTTAACGAATGAGTAAATGTAATTGAATAACCTTAGATCTAGAAATGTAGTATTTTCTATAGTTATAGAATCTTCTATTCTATAGTAATATCAGTTTGTAATTTCTGATTTGCTTCTCCATCCATATTCAAAATTCTTACAAATGTTTTTAATCTTCTCACTAAATCCTCATACTCATCAAGATAATGACCGAGTTCCTCTTGTAGCTTTCTTATTTCTTCATTCACATACTCTAACGACGCTGATTCTGTCAAGTTCAATTTTGAAAAGTCATATCTTGCAAGCTTTCGACTGCTTATATCTTCACTCTTCAAATTGATAAGTACTTCCGCCATCTTATTTAAGTTGGCGATTTTTTCATTAATTTGATTTAGTTTTATATCTGTCTCTGCTATTTCTTTTACTAACTCATCTTTAATGTCTTGGTATTTCTTATCTGCTTCAGTTAATTCAATGAAGAGGTTAATCTCGGTAATCTTTTCCTGTAGACTCTTAACTGTAGATCTTCTGTATGGTATTACTCGACTATCGTTGGTTAGCTGTCTTATCAATGTTCGTCCTTCGACATACTGATTCTTATCCGAATGTTCTTTGTTATATACAAAGTATGAGGTTGTCTCACGTATAAAAATTTTATATTTTGTTTGATTCTCTTCTTCTAGAATATCTAATTGATAATTGGGAATGAAAATGAGACCACTCTGCTTAATACCAAAAGATACTTTGATATAAATGCCCTCATCAACTAGCTTCTCTATTTGGTTCTCTGCAAGTTCCACTTCAAATTCACGAACGGTATCTCGTTTTTCCTTAAATGTCTCAAAGGCTTCCTCAATCTCTTCAGTGGATACTTTATCCTTATCTCGTTCTTCTCGGAAAGCATGGTACTGTTCCTGTAAATTCTCTAATCCTTCTGAAACACCGACTTCCTTATTTTTAAAATAATCTTGAAAAAATTTGACATCATATAATTTCTTATCACTTATTTTTTGATGACCCAAACTTATCTTTTGGTTATCTTCTTCCAGGATAAAAGTTACATTTTTTTGTTTTAAGCTAATGGTTAAATTCAATTCTTTTGCTTTTGTTATTAACTCTTCTAAAGAATTGACACGGTTCAACAAAAATTCTAAACGACTTTCAATCTCTTGCTTAGCAAAATGCATTCTAAAAAATTCGTCATCATATAGATCTCGTTTGCTGAGTTGGCGTCCTCGAATTGGTTTTGTCATTGCACGATCCGTCATCAAAAAACGGCTATGCTTCTGACTAAAATCAATCTGAACATGCAACTGCTTTGCTTTCTCTAAAAAATCATCAAACGATTTAGATTGCTGCATCAAAAAATAGAGACGTTGTTTCAATTCAAACTTATGACTAGATTCCCTATATTTTTTATAATCACGATAGGAATAACACTTCTCAATAATTGTTGCACCAGCTATTTTTGAAATACGGTCAGAAATCATACGAAAATTTCTTTCTATAGCATAGTTCCATATCAATTTTTTATCTGAATTACGATCTATAGCATTGATTAGGATGTGATTATGAATATGATCTTTGTCTGTGTGAGTTGCCACGATGAAACGAAAACGTCCTCCTGTTAATTCCATCATGGTCTCATAACCAATACGATTAATTTCTTCAGGTGTAAGATTATCTTCAGGAGAAAATGATTGGATGAGATGATGGGCATGAATAGTTTGTTGGTGTTTTTCTTGTCGGTCGTTTCTGGATTCGTACAACTTGTCATTATTGGTGAAGTTGACATTGTACATTTCTACCATTTCTGCATGACTAGGGAAGTCCAAGTAATTGCTCATGCCAAAATCAGATACCAATTTCAAATCATCTGTTTTATCGGGATTGAGGATATACTTAATCAAACGCCTACGATATTTTTTACCGTGCGTCGCAAAGTGTTTAGTAACTACCATGAAACTCCTTCAGTCTTTTCACCTCCACTTGAAATTCTTTGTCCACTTCCTTAATTAACTCTCCGACTCCTTTACTCAATTCTTGTAATTGGTCCTGAGAAATCAGATGGCTTTGATTAATCGCACGCGCAATTTGATTGATGTTATTTCCAATCCGTCTCAATTCAAAAACTAACTGGTCATAAGTATCAGTGTTAATCGTGACAAATGACATATTGGGATTAAGCAAAACTTTTCTGGCATAGACTGAGAAATTTTGACAATTGCTCTTAGCAATCCGTTCATTCAATTGGTGTAATTCTGGATCAGTTAGAAATACTTTTTTGAGATTGGTACGATAGCGATAAACCATTACATCCTCCTAACCCATATATTTTTCACGGAACTCACGACTGAGTGGCTGCACTTGATTCACTTCTGCAATCAATTCTTGAACGCAAGTCAATAAGATTGAGACATGCTCTTGAGTCACTTGATGATTTTCTCTTGCGACAACCAGAACTTCATACACATCTCGACTAATCTGTTCAAACTTTTGAGACTGCCAAAGGGAGAACCAACTTTCAAAAATTCTATCCTGATAATTCTTTTTCAATAAATTTTGACGAAGAAATTCTGAGAAACTATCCACTTTTTGTTCCCTCATCATTTCTTTTATCTGTTTTTCTTCTTGTCTCGTAATTCTAAATTGCTTTCGAATTGACTTAATTTCTTGTCCCATCCTGATATCCCTTCAACATTCTACTTGTCTGACAGTGTAAGCCTACCTCACATTGTCAGTACGCTTCCTAAAGACCTCACTTGCATCTTGTTCGGTCTTTGCGAGCTCAGATATTGTGTCCACAATATCCCAAAAATCATATCGCCAGCCGACCAAAACCTTCTAGTTTTGACTGCCAACGATAAGACAACTTGGTGGCTTCGCCCCCAAACCCCCGTCAAAAATCAAGACTTGATTTTCTTAGGATGATATTAGGATAGCAAGGATTATTTGAAGAAGTTATCACAGATCGATTAAGGACTAATCTCTAGCCCCTCTCACACCACTGTGCGTACCGTTCGGCACACAGCTGGCCAACTAAGTTTTAACGAGAGCATTATACTCACTCATCTTCTCATTTTACAATTCGTTCTATCAGTGTCGTCCTATATTTATGATCAGCTTCCATCATTTACGTTTTCAGTTCACTGTCTTTTCAGGCCAGGAATTAGGATTGACAAATTTAATTAGAGAGATATTCATTTAGTTGTTCACCCTTCGCTCCATTTCCATTACAGAAATTTCTTCAATACTATGGGTTCAGCTGACTCCCATGATTCGTTGTACTACGTCCTAAACGATCACGGAATAAGCCGTACATCTTTCCTAGTTTACTCTCGTAATTTACGTATATAGGTTACGACACCTATTTGGATTATAGAGTTCCTCATCCGCTATATGGCTTCAAGTCACGATTCTGTTTATAGAGCCTTGATTTCGTTAATTCCTTCCTCTCCCCCCTACCTCACGATATTCACGCTTAGGAGTCGCTATTGGTTTCATCTGCAGCAAATATCCACAGAGGACTTGGACCTCAGATGTACACTATGCCTGTCGAACAAAGAAAAAAGTAGGCTAAATTTCTAACCTACTTTTTCTGGCTCTACTCTGATAAAGCCGTCTCATATATAGACATTTTATGCTTGAAGGAATCTTTCCCTCCCTCTAATTGATTGATGATATGATTTTTTATATATTTTTCACTAACATATCCCTGTGATTCAATCCATCCGTTAACTCCATCTGACTCCATAATAACAACTTGATCTGTCATAGAATTTGTTACAATTGTAGCATTATGTGTTGCTAAAATAATTTGACGTTGAGCTTTCACATCTCTAAACTGCTGAACTAAATGCCTGTAAATATAACGATTGTCTAGATTATCTTCAGGCTGATCAATAATCAATGGTCTGAAGTCTTTAGAATAATCACTATACGCTAATAAAAAATCAAGCATGGCTACAACTTTTTGTCCCAAACTTAATACACCAACTTCTTTATAGAGGATATCAAGTTGATGTGAGGTTTCTTTGGAGTTAATATTAAACTCCAAAAATAACCTTTCATTAGCTACATGCGCTTTTAAAACTCTTTTAAACTCATTTAATAAACTACTATTTTCAATTAAAGAGTAGATACTCGTTTTTAAATGCGTAATGTTGTATTCATTAATTTCAGATTTATCTCTCCAATTATTTTCTTGTTTTTCAAAATTATCTTCAGAGATACTTTTTAAAAGCATAAAATACTTATTAGGGATATTTTGTCTTACAATGACTTTAACAAATTCTTTCATTCCTAATTCCCGATAGATAAGATATAAAACGTCTGCTACATCTTGCATACTAATTCTATAATTATAAAACGAAGAACGACTGTTCTTGAAAAGATAACTTTCGAAATGCGGTTCTTCCCATCTATCAATTTGCTCATAACAAATTCTTAACTTACCAATCTGGGTTTCATTAAAATCCTCAATGATTTCGAGTATTAATTGCTTCCGCTGTTTTAAATATTCATCAAGTTCCTTTAATTTTACTTCAAACGATTCGAGTGTCTGAGTTCTTAGCCCATAGTCTGGTCTCGGTAATTTTTTATTTTTAATCATTAAATTAGAAATAAATTCTGTAATTTTTTCACCGTCAGCTGTTCTAACTAACTCATTAACAGAATATCTCCTATCAAACATTTTCTCTAAAATTCTAGTTTTATCAACTAATCTAAAATAGTTATCTTCAACTTTATAAACTTTTGTGTACTGAGACCGTGTCCATTCTTTAATAGAGTCAGAATTAAATCTATAAGAATAGCCAAACCTATTCTCTCGATTTTGCCCATAATATTGTAAAATATTATCCTTATTTTCTTGTTTGACATCTGGCAAACTAACTTCAATAATATATTCAGTTTCTTCTAAAACATAGAGTACAAAAGCATTTGCATGGTTACATAGAAATTCCAATTTGCTTTGCTTATCACAATCTTGAGAAAGTACAAATTGTAACATATCAATTAATGTGCTTTTCCCTGTACCTCTCCCTCCAATTAAACAATTCATAGATGGTGAAAATGTTAAAAAGAAGTCTTTATCTTTTTTTAATTTATCACCTGCAAGAAAACTTCTATTTTCCCCACGATTTTCTATATATAATCCTTTTATATAAGACTTTTGTTTAAAGCTTGGCTCACATAAACTAACTGATACATTATAATCAAACAATGCTTCTTGAAACATCTTGAAAGAAATTTTTCCACCTTTCAACCACAGATTGTTCTTCCCGAGTGAATCAATTTCGTGAGAATCATTATCTAATAGAAAATTGGGCTCACAATTAAAATCTGTTAATAGTTTTTTTCTAGAACCTTCAACAGAATTTATATTTTTAACACCAATAAATCGTGTGTTTTCTTTAGAAAAAATTTTTCGTTTATATGCACCTGATAAGTGAGAACCTTTTTTCAAAATGTTATAACTATTGAAATGAGCAATATAATTAACTATTTTTTGATTATTGAAATCTTTCATGATAGTCAGTGAATGTTGATAACTTCCATCTTTCTCACTTATAATATTTTCACTTAACCATTGATTAACCCATGACTCTTGTTCATAATCATATATACATACAATATGCAATTTATCCGCTGCACTGATTTCTACTCCATGTAAAATATGAGGATGTATATCATAATTCGGATAAGTTTGCATTATGATTGAGACTGCCTTTTGCAACTTTTTAATACCTTTGGTAGTATTATGATCAGTTACTACAACTATTTCTATTCCATTTTTTATGATTGCCTCTGCTAACATAAGAAAACTAATATATTCTTTTGAACTAGAAAAAACAACCTTATCAAAATTACTAAAAAAAATTGTCTTATCAACTTTTATTTTCTTATTTTCAAAAAATATATCATATAGTTCATCTTCAGTAATTTTTCTATATTTCGTTGCAGTCCAATTAGAAAATAGCTTGTAATCATAAGAAACAGGTGTATGCAAATGAATTAAAGTCTTGTGAAAGCTACCGAATTTCTCTTTGGAATTTGTTAGTTCTTGATAAACAGACTTTATCTTGTTATTAAATCCTCTCACTTCTACTCTCCTAAAAATATAAATTGTTTATTTTTCAAGTAATTCATTAAGTCTCTTTTCCCCCACCTTCAACATCTCTTTCTCTACCTGACTCAACTCCCCAAACAGTAACTCTTGAAGAATATCTGCTGCTGAAGTCTTATCTTCTTTTGAATCATATACACAACTTCTATCTCTTTGATAAATTTGAATTCTTTCAAAGATAGCTAGTTCTTCCAATTGTCGTGTATTATCAACTAGATGATTTACAATGAAATCATGATGTTCTTTTGGTGTTGCACGAGCTTGATTTGGATTGATAAAATACAGTTCTTCATAACGGATAAGGGTGCTCAGATAGGACAGCTTAGGCTTTGTCGCAATCAAAGCTAATTGTACTTCATATCCCTTACTTTTCAAGAGTTGTGCTGTTTCCTTTGGAACGTCAATCGTTCGTAAAGTTCCCTCTATCAAAAGATTGTATCCCAAACTACTCAATTTTGTTACTAAAGACTCTACCATTTTTCCTGCAAAATCTTTGGTGTATTCTACACTGTCTTTGCCATATTCTTGCTGCAGTTCTAAATAGTGTGGATGCTGAGAACGAAAACTATCGCCATCTATGATAACAATATTTCCTTGAAATTCTTTCTGTTTAATACGATGAATTGTAGTCTTACCGGCACCACTTTGCCCTCCAAGCAAAATTGCTATAGGTTGCTTACTGGACTTTTTTCCTCTTGTCAGTGAACGAAGATTCCGTGCTAGAGCATGTTTGAATTCACTATCAGCATAATCTTGGATTTCCATTAGGCTACCATCCGTTTTTCAGATATCTCCAACATACGTTCAATTCCATCCAAATAGCCGCTATACCTCTCTATTTCATCAAAATTTTCTACTAAATAGATTTTCGTATGAATTAAGTCAGATAGATCATCACTCATTAAAATCCAAGGATTAGATTCATCATCAATGCTAATTCCCTGACTATCTTGATAACGATAGAGTCGTGATAATAAATTAGCACCTCTTTCTTTCACAATTTCAATTTTTAAAGTCAATTCATAATCTTCAACAGGATTGAGCATTTTATCTTCTCCTACAATATCGACATAAGATACATTAAACTTCTGGCAGATGATATCTATTAGTTCCGTAGAGACTGAACTAGTGCCATTTTCATAACGACTCAAACTATTTCGAGAAATTCCTATAATTCGGGCAAATTCAGGTTGTGTTAAGTCATGTGATTTACGTAAGGATTTTATGTTCTTTCCAATCATCGCAAACTCCTTTCATTTGATACCACCATTATAACATTTAGAAAAAGTAAATGCACCATTTTTGGTGCATTATGTATTGTTTTTTCTAAATCTCTCTAAATTCTTCTCCAATTGTTCCATATGAAGTTGATTCTTAGCTTCCTTTAATGTGTCGTCCAAAGTTTCTTCTCTATAAGTTGATTCTGTTTTTAGTTGTTCTGATCCTTGATCTGGAGTGAAAATGATATCTAGCAGTCGGTCTATTTTTTCAAGATCTTGAACAGACATATCAGATAGTCTATGAATTAGCTTCTTAAATACATCACTATTGTCTTGGTTTTTCTTAAAAAGTTTTGTAAACATCTATAACCTCTCAAAAAAAGCAGCCTATCAGGACTGCTTAGTGTAATTCGGAAATCGCATCATAAATTGACTGCAATTTCTTATTGTCTTTATTCTTTATGTCAATCAAAGTATGTAGCTCTTCAATTTTCTTTTGACTACTTTCAATATCACTATTGTTATCCGCAATCAGTCTTTTAAGATGTTGCTGATAACTTGTAGTGATATCTGTCTCTTTTCCTGTTCTAACCTCTGTAACTTTGGGTTTAGAACTAGAATTTGATTCCGTCACAGGTGCTTGTTTTCGCTTTTGAAAAGCTGCTTCATAATTTACATCATTACCTCCTTGATGATTTCTAAATAAGGCCGCAATTTTATCTTGATCTTCTTGATTTTCTGATTTACTTTCTAATGGTTGATTAAAATTCCAATCTTTTGTCATTCACTCATTTCATCCTTTCTAAATTCAGAATCATCGAATTGTCTTTCTTTACCAAAGGCATGGTCAAGAGCTTCTTCAAAACTCATGTGACTAATGCTTTGACGTCTTTTGAACGTCGCAAACATCGCTGTCTCCAGTTGCTCTTTGTAAGCAGCGAGTTTTTCTGTCTCTCTTGCTACCTTACTTTCTTGCCTAGTGACCTTTTCTTCTAAGCGTTCAATAATGGTCATATACTATCCTCCTTCATTCTAATATTAGCTAAAACATCTTGATTTTGTTATCACAATTCTAAACATTGAGAGGTTTGTCTTACAGGTGGATTTCCAAATGTCTCTTTTACAGTCTCAAGCATAAATTGTAAATCTGATTTCTTTTCTCTAAGAATATCGTTCCAGTCTATTTTTTCTTTCCCAAATTCATTATTAGGTAAATCCAGTAAAACAGGCAATCCTGATTGAGATAACTTATCAGAAAAATCTTTACCTGCATCATCACAATCTACCGCCAGTGTCAATAAATCAGGATGATTATCAAAATAGCTGGTGGTATCACGAATTGTATTGAACAAAGGCAATAACTTTGAAGGTGTTACTGTGTCTAAAAATTCCAATTTCTGATTTTCTTCAGCTATCAGTCGTAAAGTTTGATAAGCAACAACAGACCTTTTTAATCCCTCCATAGATGCCAAACGAACATCAGATAGACTTTGTTGATGAAGTTCGTAATAGCTCATTAAGTCGATGAACGATTCACAAAAGACCAGTCTATTTGGTTTACCAATGTCAAAGGATATTCCAACATGTCCATGGCTTCCTTTTAGAATCGTTTTTAACCTCTCTCT
>ERZ507022.616-NODE-616-length-9869-cov-9.51793_pt1 | contig 9869 bp, 7 predicted proteins | sample MGYA00513164_ERZ507022 | MGnify/ENA metagenome assembly ERZ507022 | reverse complement strand
AAAAAGGCAAAAAAACCTTCATTCTGCATGATGGCCCTCCTTATGCGAATGGCAGTATTCATATTGGTCACTCGGTTAACAAGATTCTGAAAGACATTATCATTAAGTCCAAAGGGCTTTCTGGATATGACTCGCCGTATGTGCCTGGCTGGGACTGTCATGGTCTGCCAATCGAGCTGAAAGTAGAGCAAGAATACGGTAAGCCGGGGGAGAAATTCACCGCCGCTGAGTTCCGCGCCAAGTGCCGCGAATACGCTGCGACCCAGGTTGACGGTCAGCGCAAAGACTTTATCCGTCTGGGCGTGCTGGGCGACTGGTCGCACCCGTACCTGACCATGGACTTCAAAACTGAAGCCAACATCATCCGCGCGCTGGGCAAAATCATCGGCAACGGTCACCTGCACAAAGGCGCGAAGCCGGTGCACTGGTGCGTTGACTGCCGTTCTGCACTGGCAGAAGCGGAAGTTGAGTATTACGACAAAACTTCTCCGTCCATCGACGTCGCTTTCCTGGCGGTCGATCAGGATGCGCTTAAAACGAAATTTGGCGTAAGCAATGTTAACGGCCCAATTTCGCTGGTTATATGGACCACCACGCCGTGGACGCTGCCTGCTAACCGCGCAATCTCCATTGCACCTGATTTTGATTATGCGCTGGTGCAAATCGACGGTCAGGCCGTGATCCTCGCGAAAGATCTGGTTGAAAGCGTAATGCAGCGTATCGGCGTTAGCGATTACACCATTCTTGGCACGGTGAAAGGTGCCGAGCTGGAACTGTTGCGCTTTACCCATCCGTTTATGGACTTCGATGTTCCGGCAATTCTCGGCGACCACGTTACGCTGGATGCCGGTACCGGTGCCGTTCATACCGCGCCAGGCCACGGTCCGGACGACTATGTGATCGGTCAAAAATATGGTCTGGAAACCGCTAACCCGGTTGGCCCGGACGGCACTTATCTGCCGGGTACTTACCCGACTCTGGATGGCGTTAACGTCTTCAAAGCGAACGATATTGTCATTGCGTTGTTGCAGGAAAAAGGCGCACTGTTGCACGTTGAGAAAATGCAACACAGCTATCCGTGCTGCTGGCGTCATAAAACGCCGATCATCTTCCGCGCGACGCCGCAGTGGTTCGTCAGCATGGATCAGAAAGGTCTGCGTGCGCAGTCACTGAAAGAGATCAAAGGCGTGCAGTGGATCCCTGACTGGGGCCAGGCGCGTATCGAGTCGATGGTTGCTAACCGTCCTGACTGGTGTATCTCTCGTCAGCGTACCTGGGGCGTGCCGATGTCACTGTTCGTGCACAAAGACACAGAAGAACTGCATCCGCGTACTCTCGAACTGATGGAAGAAGTGGCAAAACGCGTTGAAGTTGACGGCATTCAGGCGTGGTGGGATCTCGATGCGAAAGAGATCCTCGGCGACGAAGCTGACCAGTATGTGAAAGTACCGGATACGCTGGATGTATGGTTTGACTCCGGATCTACCCACTCTTCCGTTGTTGATGTGCGTCCGGAATTTGCCGGTCACGCAGCGGACATGTATCTGGAAGGTTCTGACCAACACCGTGGCTGGTTCATGTCTTCCCTGATGATCTCTACCGCGATGAAGGGCAAAGCGCCATATCGTCAGGTACTGACTCACGGCTTTACCGTGGATGGTCAGGGTCGCAAGATGTCTAAATCCATCGGTAACACCGTTTCGCCGCAGGATGTGATGAACAAACTGGGTGCGGATATTCTGCGTCTGTGGGTGGCATCAACCGACTACACTGGCGAAATGGCCGTTTCTGACGAGATCCTGAAACGTGCTGCCGACAGCTATCGTCGTATCCGTAACACCGCGCGCTTCCTGCTGGCAAACCTGAACGGTTTTGATCCGGCAAAAGATATGGTGAAACCGGAAGAGATGGTGGTACTGGATCGCTGGGCCGTAGGTTGTGCGAAAGCGGCACAGGAAGACATCCTCAAAGCGTACGAAGCATACGATTTCCACGAAGTGGTACAGCGTCTGATGCGCTTCTGCTCCGTTGAGATGGGGTCCTTCTACCTCGACATCATCAAAGACCGTCAGTATACCGCCAAAGCGGACAGCGTGGCGCGTCGTAGCTGCCAGACTGCGCTGTATCACATCGCAGAAGCGCTGGTTCGCTGGATGGCACCAATCCTCTCCTTCACCGCTGATGAAGTGTGGGGTTACCTGCCGGGCGAACGTGAAAAATACGTCTTCACCGGCGAGTGGTACGAAGGCCTGTTTGGTCTGGCAGACAGTGAAGCAATGAACGATGCGTTCTGGGACGAGCTGTTGAAAGTGCGTGGCGAAGTGAACAAAGTCATTGAGCAAGCGCGTGCCGATAAGAAAGTGGGCGGCTCGCTGGAAGCGGCAGTAACCTTGTATGCAGAACCGGAACTGGCGGCGAAACTGACCGCGCTGGGCGATGAATTACGATTTGTCCTGTTGACCTCCGGCGCTACCGTTGCAGACTATAACGACGCACCTGCTGATGCCCAGCAGAGCGAAGTCCTCAAAGGGCTGAAAGTCGCGTTGAGTAAAGCCGAAGGTGAGAAGTGCCCTCGCTGCTGGCACTACACCCAGGATGTCGGCAAGGTGGCGGAACACGCAGAAATCTGCGGCCGCTGTGTCAGCAACGTCGCCGGTGACGGTGAAAAACGTAAGTTTGCCTGATGAGTCAATCGATCTGTTCAACAGGGCTACGCTGGCTGTGGCTGGTGGTAGTCGTGCTGATTATCGATCTGGGCAGCAAATACCTGATCCTCCAGAACTTTGCTCTGGGGGATACGGTCCCGCTGTTCCCGTCGCTTAATCTGCATTATGCGCGTAACTATGGCGCAGCGTTTAGTTTCCTTGCCGATAGCGGCGGCTGGCAGCGTTGGTTCTTTGCCGGTATTGCGATTGGTATTAGCGTGATCCTGGCAGTGATGATGTATCGCTCGAAGGCCACGCAGAAGCTAAACAATATCGCTTACGCGCTGATTATTGGCGGCGCACTGGGCAACCTGTTCGACCGCCTGTGGCACGGCTTCGTTGTCGATATGATCGACTTCTATGTCGGCGACTGGCACTTCGCCACCTTCAACCTTGCCGATACTGCCATTTGTGTCGGTGCGGCACTGATTGTGCTGGAAGGTTTTTTACCTTCTAAAGCGAAAAAACAATAATAAACCCTGCCGGATGCGATGCTGACGCATCTTATCCGGCCTACAGATTGCTGCGAAATCGTAGGCCGCATCCGGCAAAAATCCTCAAAATATAAGAGCAAACCTGCATGTCTGAATCTGTACAGAGCAATAGCGCCGTCCTGGTGCACTTCACGCTGAAACTCGATGATGGCACCACCGCTGAGTCTACCCGCAACAACGGTAAACCGGCGCTGTTCCGCCTGGGTGATGCTTCTCTTTCTGAAGGGCTGGAGCAACACCTGCTGGGGCTGAAAGTGGGCGATAAAACCACCTTCTCGCTGGAGCCAGATGCGGCGTTTGGCGTGCCGTCACCGGACCTGATTCAGTACTTCTCCCGCCGTGAATTTATGGATGCAGGCGAGCCAGAAATTGGCGCAATCATGCTTTTTACCGCAATGGATGGCAGTGAGATGCCTGGCGTGATCCGCGAAATTAACGGCGACTCCATTACCGTTGATTTCAACCATCCGCTGGCCGGGCAGACCGTTCATTTTGATATTGAAGTGCTGGAAATCGATCCGGCACTGGAGGCGTAACATGCAGATCCTGTTGGCCAACCCGCGTGGTTTTTGTGCCGGGGTAGACCGCGCTATCAGCATTGTTGAAAACGCGCTGGCCATTTACGGCGCACCGATATATGTCCGTCACGAAGTGGTGCATAACCGCTACGTGGTCGATAGCCTGCGCGAGCGTGGGGCTATCTTTATTGAGCAGATTAGCGAAGTACCGGACGGCGCGATCCTGATTTTCTCCGCACACGGTGTTTCTCAGGCAGTACGTAACGAAGCGAAAAGCCGCGATTTGACGGTGTTTGATGCCACCTGTCCGCTGGTGACCAAAGTGCATATGGAAGTCGCCCGCGCCAGCCGTCGTGGTGAAGAATCTATTCTCATCGGTCACGCCGGGCACCCGGAAGTGGAAGGGACGATGGGCCAGTACAGCAACCCGGAAGGGGGAATGTATCTGGTCGAATCGCCAGACGATGTGTGGAAACTGACGGTCAAAAACGAAGAGAAGCTCTCCTTTATGACCCAAACCACGCTGTCGGTGGATGACACGTCTGATGTGATCGACGCGCTGCGTAAACGCTTCCCGAAAATTGTCGGTCCGCGCAAAGATGACATCTGCTACGCCACGACTAACCGTCAGGAAGCGGTACGCGCCCTGGCAGAGCAGGCGGAAGTAGTACTGGTGGTTGGTTCGAAAAACTCCTCCAACTCCAACCGTCTGGCGGAACTGGCCCAGCGTATGGGCAAGCGCGCGTTTTTGATTGACGATGCGACAGATATCCAGGAAGAGTGGGTGAAAGAGGCGAAATGCGTCGGCGTGACTGCTGGCGCATCAGCTCCGGATATTCTGGTACAGAACGTAGTCGCACGTTTACAGCAGCTTGGCGGTGGCGAAGCCATTCCGCTGGAAGGTCGTGAAGAAAACATTGTTTTCGAAGTGCCGAAAGAGCTGCGTGTCGATATTCGTGAAGTCGATTAAGTCATTAGCAGCCTAAGTTATGCGAAAATGCCGGTCTTGTTACCGGCATTTTTTATGGAGAAAACATGCGTTTACCTATCTTCCTCGATACAGACCCCGGCATTGACGATGCCGTTGCCATTGCCGCCGCGATTTTTGCCCCCGAACTCGATCTGCAACTGATGACCACTGTCGCGGGTAATGTTTCGGTAGAGAAAACCACCCGCAACGCCCTGCAACTGCTGCATTTCTGGAATGTGGATATTCCGCTTGCCCAGGGCGCTGCCGTACCACTGGTTCGTGCGCCGCGCGATGCGGCATCTGTACACGGTGAATCGGGAATGGCTGGCTATGACTTTGTTGAACACAACCGTCAGCCACTGGGTATACCGGCGTTTCTGGCAATTCGTGATGCCCTGATGCGTGCGCCAGAGCCCGTTACCCTGGTGGCCATCGGCCCGTTAACCAATATTGCGCTGTTACTTTCACAATGCCCGGAATGTAAGCCGTATATTCGCCGTCTGGTGATCATGGGCGGTTCTGCTGGTCGCGGCAACTGCACACCAAACGCCGAGTTTAATATCGCTGCCGATCCAGAAGCGGCAGCCTGTGTCTTCCGTAGCGGCATCGAAATCGTCATGTGCGGTCTGGATGTCACCAATCAGGCAATATTAACCCCTGACTATCTCGCTACTTTGCCGGAATTGAATCGCACCGGAAAAATGCTACACGCCCTGTTTAGCCACTACTGTAGCGGCAGTATGCAAAGTGGACTACGTATGCACGATCTTTGCGCTATCGCCTGGCTGGTGCGCCCGGAATTGTTCACTCTCAAACCGTGTTTTGTCGCGGTAGAAACTCAGGGTGAATTTACCTCAGGCACGACGGTTGTTGATATCGACGGTTGCCTGGGCAAACCAGCCAATGTACAGGTGGCGCTGGATCTGGATGTGAAAGGCTTCCAGCAATGGGTGGCTGAGGTGCTGGCCCTGGCGCTCTAATAATAAAACAAGGAAGTGTTCTATGACGTATGGAGAAGCGTATCTGGAAGGGTGGAAAAACATCTTTAATTATGAAGGTGTTTCCAATCGCTTCGAGTTCTGGTCGTTTATGATTGGTAGTGGCGTTATCTGTCTGCTTCCGCTTTTATGTTGGTGGTTAGCGGTAACAATTAACAATGACTATGGTGTTTTCATTTTTTTTGCGCTGCCCGCGTCATTTATTTTAACGTTGATTTTTGCCATACCGGCGATAGCGTTAGCCGTCAGAAGGATGCACGATATCGGATATTCAGGGTGGTGGGTTACCATTGTCGTGTTGATCCCTGTTACGGGCGTAATTCTGCTTATACTGTGCTGCCTGCCGTCAAAGTCACAAGACCAGGCATAATGACAGAGGGTATGACGCATCACTTTCTGCGTCATGCCTTTCACTGATATCCCTCCCTGTTTATCATTAATTTCTAATTATCAGCGTTTTTGGCTGGCGGCGTAGCGATGCGCTGGTTACTCTGAAAACGGTCTATGCAAATTAACAAAAGAGAATAGCTATGCATGATGCAAACATCCGCGTTGCCATCGCGGGAGCCGGGGGCCGTATGGGCCGCCAGTTGATTCAGGCGGCGCTGGCATTAGAAGGCGTGCAGCTGGGCGCGGCGCTGGAGCGCGAAGGATCTTCTTTACTGGGCAGCGATGCGGGCGAACTGGCCGGAGCCGGGAAAACAGGCGTTACTGTGCAAAGTAGTCTTGATGCGATAAAAGATGATTTTGATGTGTTTATCGATTTTACCCGTCCGGAAGGTACGCTGAACCATCTCGCTTTTTGTCGCCAGCATGGCAAAGGGATGGTGATCGGCACTACGGGGTTTGACGAAGCCGGTAAACAGGCGATTCGTGACGCCGCCGCCGATATTGCGATTGTCTTTGCCGCCAATTTTAGCGTTGGCGTTAACGTCATGCTTAAACTGCTGGAGAAAGCAGCCAAAGTGATGGGGGACTACACCGATATCGAAATTATTGAAGCACATCATAGACATAAAGTTGATGCGCCGTCAGGCACCGCACTGGCAATGGGAGAGGCGATCGCCCACGCTCTTGATAAAGATCTGAAAGATTGCGCGGTCTACAGTCGTGAAGGCCATACCGGTGAACGTGTGCCTGGCACCATTGGTTTTGCCACCGTGCGTGCAGGTGACATCGTTGGCGAACATACCGCGATGTTTGCCGATATTGGCGAGCGTCTGGAGATCACCCATAAGGCATCCAGCCGCATGACATTTGCTAACGGTGCGGTAAGATCGGCTTTGTGGTTGAGTGGTAAGGAAAGTGGTCTTTTTGATATGCGAGATGTGCTTGATCTCAATAATCTGTAACCACAAGATATTTATGGTGATGCAAAAACAACACATTTAATTCGTTGAATATAAAGGGCTTTAATTTTTGGCCCTTTTATTTTTAGTGTTATGCTTTTAAATCTAATGCAAATGCTGAAAATTACATGTTTTGTATTCTGTTTTTGTTGTTTTAATGTAAATTTTGACCATTTGGTCCACTTTTTTCTGCTCATTTTGATTTCATGCAATCTTCTTGCTGCGCAAGCGTTTTCCAGAACATGTTATATGATCTTTTTGTCGCTTAATGCCTGTAAAACATGCATGAGCCACAAAATAATATAAAAAATCCCGCCATTAAGTTGACTTTTAGCTCCCATATCTCCAGAATGCCGCCGTTTGCCAGAAATTCGTCGGTAAGCAGATTTGCATTGATTTACGTCATCATTGTGAATTAATATGCAAATAAAGTGAGTGAATATTCTCTGGAGGGTGTTTTGATTAAGTCAGCGCTATTGGTTCTGGAAGACGGAACCCAGTTTCACGGTCGGGCCATTGGGGCTACCGGCACGGCGGTTGGGGAAGTCGTTTTCAATACTTCAATGACCGGTTATCAAGAAATCCTCACTGATCCTTCCTATTCCCGCCAAATCGTCACTCTAACTTATCCCCATATCGGCAATGTCGGCACCAATGCCGCCGATGAAGAATCTTCTCAGGTACACGCGCAGGGTCTGGTCATTCGCGATCTGCCGCTGATTGCCAGCAACTTCCGCAATACCGAAGACCTCTCTTCTTATCTGAAGCGCCATAACATTGTAGCGATTGCCGATATCGACACCCGTAAGCTGACCCGCCTGCTGCGTGAAAAAGGCGCGCAGAACGGCTGTATCATCGCCGGCGATAGCCCGGATGCGCAGCTGGCGCTGGAAAAGGCAAAAGCGTTCCCGGGCCTTAACGGTATGGATCTGGCGAAGGAAGTAACCACCGCAGAAACCTACAGCTGGACGCAGGGAAGCTGGACCCTTGCGGGTGACCTGCCGGAAGCCAAAGCGGAAAGCGAGCTGCCGTTTCACGTGGTGGCCTACGATTTCGGCGCCAAGCGCAACATTTTGCGCATGCTGGTAGACCGCGGCTGCCGTCTGACGGTGGTTCCGGCTAAGACTCCTGCCGAAGAGGTGCTGAAGATGAATCCGGACGGGATCTTCCTGTCCAACGGTCCCGGCGACCCGGCGCCTTGTGACTACGCTATCGACGCGATTGAGAAGTTTCTGGAAACCAGCGTTCCTGTATTCGGCATTTGCCTCGGCCACCAGCTGCTGGCGCTGGCGAGCGGCGCGAAGACCGTGAAGATGAAGTTCGGCCACCACGGCGGCAACCATCCGGTAAAAGATATTGATAACAACGTGGTGATGATCACCGCGCAGAACCACGGTTTCGCGGTGGATGAAGCGTCTATGCCGGCCAACCTGCGCGTCACCCATAAGTCGCTGTTCGACGGCACCCTGCAGGGGATTCATCGTACTGACAAACCGGCGTTCAGCTTCCAGGGACACCCGGAGGCGAGCCCCGGCCCGCACGATGCCGCACCGCTGTTCGACCATTTTATCGAGTTAATTAAGCAGTACCGTCAGTCCGCGAAATAATCAGGAGTTAAGAGAGCCATGCCAAAACGTACAGATATAAAAAGCATCCTGATTCTGGGCGCGGGCCCGATTGTTATCGGTCAGGCGTGTGAATTTGACTACTCCGGCGCCCAGGCGTGTAAAGCGCTGCGCGAAGAGGGCTACCGCGTCATTCTGGTGAACTCTAACCCGGCCACCATCATGACCGACCCGGAAATGGCCGATGCTACCTACATCGAGCCGATTCACTGGGAAGTGGTGCGCAAGATCATTGAGAAAGAGCGTCCGGATGCGGTTCTGCCGACCATGGGCGGCCAGACGGCGCTGAACTGCGCGCTGGAGCTGGAGCGTCAGGGCGTGCTGGCAGAGTTCGGCGTGACCATGATTGGCGCGACCGCCGACGCGATTGATAAAGCGGAAGACCGCCGCCGTTTCGACGTGGCAATGAAGAAAATTGGCCTCGACACCGCGCGTTCCGGGATCGCACATACCATGGAAGAAGCGCTGGCGGTTGCCGCTGAAGTTGGCTTCCCGTGCATCATCCGTCCTTCCTTTACTATGGGCGGCACCGGCGGCGGTATCGCCTACAACCGCGAAGAGTTCGAAGAAATCTGCGAACGCGGTCTGGATCTCTCGCCGACGAATGAGCTGCTGATTGATGAGTCGCTGATTGGCTGGAAAGAGTACGAGATGGAAGTGGTGCGTGATAAAAACGACAACTGCATCATCGTCTGCTCTATCGAAAACTTTGATGCGATGGGCATCCACACCGGTGACTCCATCACTGTCGCGCCAGCCCAAACGCTGACCGATAAAGAATATCAAATCATGCGTAACGCCTCGATGGCGGTACTGCGTGAAATCGGCGTTGAAACCGGTGGTTCCAACGTCCAGTTTGCGGTGAACCCGAAAAACGGTCGCCTGATTGTTATCGAAATGAACCCACGCGTGTCTCGCTCCTCTGCGCTGGCGTCGAAAGCCACTGGTTTCCCGATTGCCAAAGTGGCGGCGAAACTGGCGGTGGGTTACACCCTCGACGAGCTGATGAACGACATCACCGGTGGGCGTACTCCGGCCTCCTTCGAGCCGTCCATCGACTATGTGGTTACTAAAATTCCTCGCTTCAACTTCGAGAAATTCGCCGGTGCTAACGACCGTCTGACCACTCAGATGAAATCGGTTGGCGAAGTGATGGCGATTGGTCGCACGCAGCAGGAATCCCTACAAAAAGCGCTGCGCGGCCTGGAAG
>ERZ507022.615-NODE-615-length-9877-cov-8.68133_pt1 | contig 9877 bp, 6 predicted proteins | sample MGYA00513164_ERZ507022 | MGnify/ENA metagenome assembly ERZ507022 | reverse complement strand
CTGCAGCAAGGTAAAGGCGCTGATATGGGAGCCTCCTTCGGAGCAGGCGCTTCCGCTACGCTGTTTGGTTCAAGTGGTTCTGGTAACTTCATGACCCGCATGACAGCGCTGCTGGCAACGTTATTCTTCATCATCAGTCTGGTGCTGGGTAACATCAATAGCAACAAAACCAATAAAGGTAGCGAATGGGAAAACCTGAGTGCGCCGGCGAAAACCGAACAAACTCAGCCAGCTGCTCCGGCTAAGCCGACCAGCGATATCCCGAACTAAAAAGTAGTATCCGTGCCGAGGTGGTGGAATTGGTAGACACGCTACCTTGAGGTGGTAGTGCCCAATAGGGCTTACGGGTTCAAGTCCCGTCCTCGGTACCAAATTCCAGAAAGACGCTGAAAAGCGTCTTTTTTCGTTTTGGTCCTGGTCTGAGGAATGGTTGTCAGGTATCTGTATCTCGTCCAGTTGCTTTACTCGTAGCTGGTACTTTGAAACGATGGTGCCGGTACGCCTTAGTTATAAACTTTTCCCTTCTGCTGACATAATTGGCACTTTATTGTGTCAACTCCAGTTCCGGTACGAATACGGATATGTTTACTTCTCGATAAACCATCCTGCTCCTGTCAGTATAACTACTGATGGCTACGTTCTGCGTAATGTTTAGAGACGCATTGATAATGTTATTTAATTACTGAGAACAATGGCCGCATCATTTAAAAAGAAAAAACTAACAGTGTTTCGGTCTGATATGGATCAGAGTTGAAAAACATGTCTGATATAAAATTGAACATTGTTGATAATTGTTTATATTGGTTGTGAACTTGGATTTCTGGATGACAGTATTCAACAAATTTGTTAGAAGTTTTAAATCTCATTGGTTGTTGTATCTTTGTGTTATTGTTTTTGGTATTACGAACTTAGTCGCCTCTTCCGGAGCACATATGGTTCAGCGATTGCTGTTTTTCGTTCTGACCATCCTGGTTGTTAAACGTATATCATCCCTTCCGCTTCGCCTGCTTATTGCCGTACCATTTGTGTTACTGACTGCGGCAGATATGAGTATTAGCCTCTATTCATGGTGTATCTTTGGTACAACTTTCAATGATGGATTTGCGATTAGTGTGCTGCAGAGTGATCCGGATGAAGTTGTCAAAATGCTGGGAATGTATATCCCTTATCTATGTGCTTTTGCCTTTTTATCCCTTCTTTTTTTTGCAGTAATAATAAAATATGATGTTTCCTTGCCGACAAAAAAAGTGACAGGAATATTATTGCTGATTGTCATTTCGGGCAGTTTATTTTCCGCTTGTCAATTTGCTTATAAAGATGCAAAAAATAAAGAGGCGTTCAGTCCATATATACTAGCGTCGCGATTTGCTACCTATACGCCGTTTTTCAATCTCAATTATTTTGCTTTAGCAGCGAAAGAGCATCAAAGATTACTCTCAATTGCAAACACGGTGCCGTATTTTCAACTATCAGTCAGGGATACAGGTATTGATACCTACGTGTTGATTGTGGGGGAGTCTGTACGTGTCGACAATATGTCTTTGTATGGATATACACGCTCTACGACACCGCAAGTCGAAGCACAAAGAAAGCAGATCAAACTGTTTAATCAAGCAATAAGCGGTGCACCTTACACTGCGCTGTCGGTTCCCCTTTCTTTAACTGCTGATTCTGTTTTGAGTCATGACATTCATAATTACCCGGACAACATTATTAATATGGCTAATCAAGCAGGATTTCAGACTTTCTGGCTAAGCTCGCAATCCGCTTTCCGGCAGAATGGTACAGCAGTTACCAGTATCGCCATGCGCGCCATGGAAACAGTCTATGTCAGAGGATTTGATGAATTGTTGTTGCCGCATTTATCGCAAGCGTTACAGCAAAAGACGCAGCAAAAAAAACTGATTGTTCTTCATTTAAATGGAAGCCATGAACCGGCTTGTAGCGCCTATCCGCAATCCAGCGCCGTGTTTCAACCGCAGGACGATCAGGATGCCTGCTATGACAACTCCATTCATTACACAGATAGTTTGCTAGGTCAGGTTTTTGAATTATTAAAAGATCGCCGCGCCTCGGTCATGTATTTTGCCGACCACGGCCTGGAACGCGACCCTACGAAGAAGAACGTCTATTTTCATGGAGGTAGGGAGGCTAGCCAGCAGGCATATCATGTCCCTATGTTTATCTGGTATAGCCCCGTTCTTGGGGATGGCGTGGATCGCACAACGGAAAACGATATCTTTTCCACTGCGTACAATAATTACCTTATTAATGCGTGGATGGGGGTAACAAAGCCGGAACAGCCGCAAACGCTGGAGGAAGTGATTGCACACTATAAAGGAGACTCACGGGTTGTAGATGCAAACCATGATGTTTTCGATTTTGTGATGCTAAGAAAGGAATTTACTGAGGATAAGCAAGGTAACCCCACCCCTGAAGGGCAGGGTTGATGTCGAATTACTGGCCTTTATTTTCCAGATTCTCCACCTGCGGCACGCCTGAAGTGGCAGAGGAGGAGAGCAGGCCAGTTTTGGCATAACCAAAAAGTTTCTCTCGGGTATCAGTGATATCCAGATTACGCATGGTCAATTGACCAATACGATCATCTGGCGAGAACACCGAGTCGCCTTTTTCCATCGTCAGACGCTCTGGCTTGTAGGTCAGGTTCTCTGAGACGGTATTCAGGATTGAATAATCGTTCCCGCGGCGCAGCTCCAGAGTAACTTCACCAGTGATCTGGCTGGCAACCCAGCGTTGCAGAGAGTCCCGCAGCATCAGCGCCTGGGAATCAAACCAACGCCCCTGGTACAGCAGACGGCCCAACTGACGACCATGTGCATGATACTGCTCGATGGTGTCTTCGTTGTGAATACCGGTCAGCAGACGTTCATAAGCGATATGCAGCAGCGCCATCCCCGGAGCCTCGTAAATACCACGGCTTTTCGCTTCGATGATACGGTTTTCAATCTGGTCGCTCATGCCCAGGCCGTGACGACCGCCGATGCGGTTAGCTTCCAGCAACATTTCTACGTCGTCGCTAAAGGTTTTACCGTTCAGCGCCACCGGATGACCTTGCTCAAAGCGTACTGTGACTTCTTCTGCCGGGATTTTCACGCTCTCATCCCAAAACTTCACGCCCATAATTGGGTTGACGATTTTGACGCTGGAGTTGAGGTATTCCAGATCCTTCGCTTCATGCGTTGCACCAAGCATGTTGGAGTCCGTGGAGTAAGCTTTTTCGACAGACATTTTGTAGTCGAAACCGCAGGCAATCATAAATTCAGACATCTCATGACGGCCGCCCAGTTCATCAATAAAGTCAGTATCAAGCCACGGTTTGTAAATCTGCAGTTCAGCATTGGTCAGCAGACCGTAACGGTAGAAACGTTCGATATCGTTTCCTTTATAGGTGCTGCCGTCACCCCAGATATTCACGCCATCTTCTTTCATAGCAGCAACCAGCATGGTGCCGGTCACGGCGCGGCCCAGCGGCGTCGTGTTGAAATAGGTCAGTCCACCAGTGGTGTTATGAAATGCGCCACACTGAATAGCGGCAATACCTTCGGCCACCAGTTGTTTGCGGCAGTCGATCAGACGTGCGTTCTCCGCGCCGTATTCCATGGCACGACGAGGGATCGCATCATAATCCTCTTCGTCTGGCTGGCCCAGGTTTGCAGTATATGCATAAGGAACAGCTCCCTTTTGTCGCATCCACAGCAGTGCGGCACTGGTGTCCAGACCGCCGGAAAAAGCGATACCAATACGTTGACCTACCGGGAGATGCTTGAGAATCGTCGTCATAAAATAACACCCTGCTTAATTAACTGATGATGAGCCTGGATTTCTGCTCTCACTGAATTTTTATGCAAAATAAATGAGTTTTCATTTAATCATCTTTTATCGGAGACAGGAAGAGTTTAGTGTGTTTTTTGTAAAATAATGCGCTTAAGGGAAAGCAGGAGAAGGTAAAAGTATTCAACAAATGAAAGTGAACTGGATATTCATTCACGTGATTAGCAATAAACGTTGACAAAATGTGGCGTGGATCACTATAATGCCTGCAGATTTTACGTCCCGTCTCGGTACACCAAATCCCAGCAGTATTTGCATTTTTTACCCAAAACGAGTAGAATTTGCCACGTTTCAGGCGCGGGGTGGAGCAGCCTGGTAGCTCGTCGGGCTCATAACCCGAAGGTCGTCGGTTCAAATCCGGCCCCCGCAACCACTTTCCCATTAAGTACTTTTTCAAATATACTGTGAGGACCGGGTCCTTCGTAGACGAATTTGAAAGAATTCTTCTGGAAAGTGTTCCAGATCGCAGTTGCGATCTCAGGGTTCAGTTATCTAAAGCCCCGATTTATCGGGGTTTTTTGTTATCTGACTTCAGAATAACTGGGCTATACGCCCTTTTTTTATGTCTTGGGGGTGGGTTTGTCCACATTAGAGCAAAAATTAACAGAGATGCTCACAGCGCCAGTTGAAGCGCTTGGCTTTGAGCTGGTCGGCATCGAATTTATTCGCGGTCGCACATCCACACTGCGCATCTATATTGATAGTGAAGATGGCATCAATGTTGATGATTGTGCTGATGTGAGCCACCAGGTAAGTGCTGTGCTGGATGTTGAAGACCCCATCACCGTTGCTTATAACCTGGAAGTCTCCTCACCGGGTCTCGATCGCCCACTGTTCACGGCTGAACACTACGCCCGTTTTGTCGGAGAAGAGGTGACTCTGGTTCTCCGTATGGCGGTACAAAACCGTCGTAAATGGCAGGGCGTTATCAAAGCGGTAGACGGTGAAATGATCACAGTTACCGTCGAAGGTAAAGATGAAGTGTTCGCGCTGAGTAACATCCAGAAGGCGAACCTGGTTCCCCACTTTTAATAGTCTGGATGAGGTGAAAAGCCCGCGATGAACAAAGAAATTTTGGCTGTAGTTGAAGCCGTATCCAATGAAAAGGCGCTACCTCGCGAGAAGATTTTCGAAGCATTGGAAAGCGCGCTGGCGACAGCAACAAAGAAAAAATATGAACAAGAAATCGACGTTCGCGTACAGATCGATCGCAAAAGCGGTGATTTTGACACCTTCCGTCGCTGGTTAGTTGTTGATGAAGTCACCCAGCCGACCAAGGAAATCACCCTTGAAGCCGCACGTTATGAAGATGAAAGCCTGAACCTGGGCGATTACGTTGAAGATCAGATTGAGTCTGTTACCTTTGACCGTATCACTACCCAGACGGCAAAACAGGTTATCGTGCAGAAAGTGCGTGAAGCCGAACGTGCGATGGTGGTTGATCAGTTCCGTGAACACGAAGGTGAAATCATCACCGGCGTGGTGAAAAAAGTAAACCGCGACAACATCTCTCTGGATTTGGGCAACAACGCTGAAGCCGTGATTCTGCGCGAAGATATGCTGCCGCGTGAAAACTTCCGCCCTGGCGACCGCGTTCGTGGCGTGCTCTATTCCGTTCGCCCGGAAGCGCGTGGCGCGCAGCTGTTCGTCACCCGCTCCAAGCCGGAAATGCTGATCGAACTGTTCCGTATTGAAGTGCCGGAAATCGGCGAAGAAGTGATTGAAATTAAAGCAGCGGCTCGCGACCCGGGATCTCGTGCGAAAATTGCGGTGAAAACCAACGATAAACGTATCGATCCGGTAGGTGCTTGCGTAGGTATGCGTGGCGCGCGTGTTCAGGCGGTTTCTACTGAACTGGGCGGCGAGCGTATCGATATTGTCCTGTGGGATGATAACCCGGCGCAGTTTGTGATTAACGCAATGGCACCGGCAGACGTTGCTTCTATCGTGGTGGATGAAGATAAACACACCATGGATATCGCCGTTGAAGCCGGTAACCTGGCGCAGGCGATTGGCCGTAACGGTCAGAACGTGCGTCTGGCTTCGCAGCTGAGCGGTTGGGAACTCAACGTGATGACCGTTGACGACCTGCAGGCTAAGCATCAGGCGGAAGCGCACGCAGCGATCGACACCTTCACCAAATATCTCGATATCGATGAAGACTTCGCGACTGTTCTGGTAGAAGAAGGCTTCTCGACGCTGGAAGAACTGGCCTATGTGCCGATGAAAGAGCTGTTGGAAATCGAAGGCCTTGATGAGCCGACCGTTGAAGCACTGCGCGAGCGTGCTAAAAATGCACTGGCCACCATTGCACAGGCCCAGGAAGAAAGCCTCGGTGATAACAAACCGGCTGACGATCTGCTGAACCTTGAAGGGGTAGATCGTGATTTGGCATTCAAACTGGCCGCCCGTGGCGTTTGTACGCTGGAAGATCTCGCCGAACAGGGCATTGATGATCTGGCTGATATCGAAGGGTTGACCGACGAAAAAGCCGGAGCACTGATTATGGCTGCCCGTAATATTTGCTGGTTCGGTGACGAAGCGTAATAAACTGTAGCAGGAAGGAACAGCATGACAGATGTAACGATTAAAACGCTGGCTGCAGAGCGACAGACCTCCGTGGAACGCCTGGTACAGCAATTTGCTGATGCAGGTATCCGGAAGTCTGCTGACGACTCTGTGTCTGCACAAGAGAAACAGACTTTGATTGACCACCTGAATCAGAAAAATTCAGGCCCGGACAAATTGACGCTGCAACGTAAAACACGCAGCACCCTTAACATTCCTGGTACCGGTGGAAAAAGCAAATCGGTACAAATCGAAGTCCGCAAGAAACGCACCTTTGTGAAACGCGATCCGCAAGAGGCCGAACGCCTTGCCGCGGAAGAGCAGGCGCAGCGTGAAGCGGAAGAGCAAGCCCGTCGTGAGGCAGAAGAAGCTGCCAAACGCGAGGCGCAATTAAAAGCTGAACGTGAGGCCGCAGAACAAGCGAAACGTGAACTCGCCGATAAAGCGAAACGTGAAGCCGCGGAAAAAGACAAAGTGAGCAATCAACAAACCGACGATATGACCAAAACCGCCCAGGCTGAAAAGCAACGCCGCGAAAACGAAGCTGCGGAGCTGAAGCGCAAATCGGAAGAAGAAGCACGCCGCAAACTTGAAGAAGAAGCGCGCCGTGTAGCGGAAGAAGCACGCCGTATGGCTCAAGAAAACGAAAAGAACTGGACTGAAGCGCCAGAAACGCCTGAAGAGACCACTGACTATCACGTAACAACTTCTCAGCATGCGCGTCAGGCTGAAGACGATAACGATCGTGAAGTTGAAGGCGGTCGCGGCCGTGGACGTAATGCGAAAGCAGCGCGTCCGGCTAAGAAAGGCAACAAACACGCTGAATCGAAAGCCGATCGTGAAGAAGCCCGTGCGGCCGTTCGCGGCGGTAAAGGTGGTAAACATCGTAAGGGTTCGGCTCTGCAGCAAGGCTTCCAGAAGCCGGCTCAGGCGGTTAACCGTGATGTTATCATCGGTGAAACCATCACCGTTGGCGATCTGGCCAACAAGATGGCCGTTAAAGGTTCTCAGGTCATCAAAGCGATGATGAAGCTGGGCGCTATGGCGACGATTAACCAGGTCATCGACCAGGAAACCGCACAGCTGGTTGCCGAAGAGATGGGCCACAAAGTTATCCTGCGTCGTGAAAACGAGCTGGAAGAAGCGGTAATGAGCGACCGTGACACCGGCGCTGCGGCGGAACCGCGCGCACCGGTTGTGACTATCATGGGTCACGTTGACCACGGTAAAACCTCTCTGCTGGACTACATTCGTTCAACGAAAGTGGCCTCTGGCGAAGCGGGCGGCATTACCCAGCACATTGGTGCATACCACGTTGAAACTGAAAACGGCATGATCACCTTCCTGGACACCCCGGGGCACGCCGCGTTTACTTCAATGCGTGCACGTGGTGCGCAGGCAACGGACATCGTAGTCCTGGTTGTTGCTGCAGACGACGGTGTAATGCCGCAGACCATCGAAGCTATCCAGCACGCGAAAGCGGCGGGTGTTCCGGTGGTGGTTGCTGTGAACAAAATCGATAAACCAGAAGCCGATCCGGATCGCGTTAAGAACGAACTCTCCCAGTACGGCATCCTGCCAGAAGAGTGGGGCGGCGAAAGCCAGTTCGTACACGTATCTGCAAAAGCGGGTACCGGTATTGATGAACTGCTGGATGCTATCCTGCTGCAGGCGGAAGTTCTGGAGCTGAAAGCGGTACGTAAAGGTATGGCGAGCGGTGCGGTTATCGAATCCTTCCTCGATAAAGGTCGTGGTCCGGTTGCTACCGTTCTGGTACGTGAAGGTACTCTGCACAAGGGCGATATCGTTCTGTGTGGCTTCGAATACGGTCGTGTTCGTGCAATGCGTAACGAACTGGGTCAGGAAGTGCTGGAAGCGGGTCCGTCCATTCCGGTGGAAATCCTTGGCCTGTCCGGCGTACCGGCTGCGGGTGATGAAGTTACCGTTGTACGTGACGAGAAGAAAGCGCGTGAAGTTGCACTCTATCGTCAGGGTAAATTCCGCGAAGTTAAACTGGCGCGTCAGCAGAAATCTAAACTCGAGAACATGTTCGCCAACATGACCGAAGGCGAAGTTCACGAAGTGAATATTGTCCTGAAGGCAGACGTACAGGGTTCTGTGGAAGCAATTTCCGACTCCTTGCTGAAACTGTCTACTGACGAAGTTAAAGTGAAGATCATCGGTTCTGGCGTAGGTGGTATCACCGAAACCGACGCTACCCTGGCTGCGGCGTCCAACGCCATCCTGGTTGGCTTCAACGTACGTGCTGATGCCTCTGCACGTAAAGTGATTGAAGCGGAAAGCCTGGATCTGCGTTACTACTCCGTCATCTATAACCTGATCGACGAAGTGAAAGCGGCGATGAGCGGTATGCTGTCTCCGGAACTGAAACAGCAGATTATCGGTCTGGCGGAAGTTCGTGACGTGTTCAAATCACCGAAATTTGGTGCTATCGCAGGTTGTATGGTTACCGAAGGTGTGGTTAAACGTCACAACCCGATCCGCGTTCTGCGCGACAACGTGGTTATCTACGAAGGCGAGCTGGAGTCCCTGCGACGCTTCAAAGATGACGTTAACGAAGTCCGTAACGGTATGGAATGTGGTATCGGCGTTAAGAACTACAACGATGTCCGCACTGGCGATGTGATCGAAGTATTCGAAATCATCGAGATCCAACGTACTATCGCTTAAGGTTTTTAGGGTTCCATGCGGGATAAGGCGTTTATGTCGCATCCTGCATGGATTGCCTGATGCGACGCTGGCGCGTCTTATCAGGCCAACGTGAACAGCCCTTCCACCTGAAATTAATTTTAAAAAGGGGCTAACAGCCCCTTTTTTGTCAGGAGAATTTATTATGGCGAAAGAATTTGGTCGCCCGCAGCGCGTAGCGCAGGAAATGCAAAAAGAGATCGCTCTCATCCTGCAGCGTGAAATTAAAGATCCTCGTCTGGGCATGATGACCACCGTTTCCGGTGTCGAAATGTCTCGCGACCTGGCGTATGCCAAAGTATATGTGACGTTCCTCAACGACAAAGATGAAGACGCGGTTAAAGCGGGCATCAAAGCGTTGCAGGAAGCTTCTGGTTTCATCCGCAGCCTGCTGGGGAAAGCGATGCGCCTGCGTATCGTGCCGGAACTGACCTTCTTCTACGACAACTCTCTGGTTGAAGGGATGCGCATGTCAAACCTGGTGACCAGCGTGGTCAAACATGACGAAGAACGTCGTGTTAACCCGGACGACAGCAAGGAGGACTAATGAGTCGTCCTCGTCGTCGCGGTCGCGACATTAACGGCGTTTTGTTGCTGGATAAACCGCAGGGGATGTCCAGCAACGATGCGCTGCAAAAAGTGAAACGGATTTATAACGCCAACCGTGCCGGGCATACCGGTGCGCTGGACCCGCTGGCGACCGGCATGTTGCCAATTTGCCTCGGGGAAGCAGATCGGAAGAGCGTCG
>ERZ507022.605-NODE-605-length-9957-cov-5.10139_pt1 | contig 9957 bp, 10 predicted proteins | sample MGYA00513164_ERZ507022 | MGnify/ENA metagenome assembly ERZ507022 | reverse complement strand
TTAATTCACAGCATTCGAGGAATGAAAGGCGTATAATTCCCATTATTCGAGATGTTAGGACTTCGGACTGAACTTCGGATTCATGCGGAAAAGGGCCCGAAAACGGCGATTTTCCGCCTTTTCGAACGAAAAGCTCAAAAAAGACCTTAACTCTCTTTTCCTTCATGTAAAGTGGTTTAGTTCACAGGATTCTGCGTGTTATGAGACCCAGTTTTGCAGTTGAGGAGTCCGTCAGGACGCTTGGCGCCAACCTCAAGGCGGCGCGTCTTCGCCGCAGGCTCCCCCAATCCGTCGTGGCGGAGCGTGCGGGCATTTCGCTCAACACCCTCTCAAAACTTGAAAACGGCGACTGCGGGATCGCGATCGGCAACGTCGCCTCGGTCCTTCAGGCGCTCGGGCTAGGCACCCCCTTCTCCGACGTCGCCGCTGCGGGCGACGATGAGACGGGGCTCATGCTCGAGGCACGCCGCCTCCCCCGCCGGGCCCGCCAGCCGAAGAAGGAGATATGAGCAAAAATGAGAAGCCCTTCCCTGCGTCTTTATGAGATTCGTGCGCGCTGGCTCCCCGGCGACCCTCTCGTCGGACGCCTGGCCGTCCCTCTTTCAACAGGACCCCGTTCGGGAACTCTTCAAGATCCGGGCGCATCGCCGGCTCAGGCCGCCCGCGCCGCGGCGGTGATGCGCTTTCAGTACGACGGCGACTGGGTCGAGTCGGGCGTGCCGCTCGGCGCGGACCTCCCGCTCGAGCACGGCGTGCTGCGTCCGAGGCTCGGAAAGTCGGCGTTCGGTTTTCTGGAAGACCGCGCGATCAGCGCCCCGGTCTTCTCCATCTTCAATGACCCCGCCGCTCCGCTCTCGGGCCTTCCCGAAGGAGCGGGCAGACTCGAGACGACCGCACTGCTTCTCCCCCACAGGACCGACTCGCTCGGGGCCCTTTCGGTGACGCCCGTCGATGTCGATCCCCTGCCCGAGCGTCCGCGCGTCAAGCGCCAGTCGGAGCTTCCCGAACTCATCTACGCCTACCACGCGATGGAGCGCGGCAAGGCTGGGAGCGACGAGGTCAGCCTGCTTCAGAACGGCCTCACGCTCCCCGGCCGCCGTCCCGTCTTCACGGTCGAGCGGCATCGCGAGGCGCAGACCGCAAGACTGAGGAGCATGCTCGATCCGATCGACCGCCCCCTCTGGATGCACATGGCGCTCGTCGCCGCCAAACGTTGCGGCATCCGCACGGTCGAGACGGACCTCGAGCACGAAATGGGCGAGAACATCCTCTTCACGCGCCGTGCGGACCGCAGGGGCGCGAATGCGGACGCCCCCGCCGACAAGCCCCTCCTGACCCTCACGGGCGCGACGCTTGCCGCCCGCCAGGAGTCCCCGAGACCCGTTCCGCCCGGCTATCTGGCGCTCGCCGACATCCTCAACGGCGGCGGCGCGGCCCCGAAGGAGGACCTCCCCCAGATGTGGCGGCGCATCGCCTTCCAGCTCCTCACGGGCGGCGCGGGCGACTCGCTCAACCGCTGGCAGTTCCACAGGGAGCCGCTCGGCTGGCGCCTCTCGCCCGCCCACACGCTCGAGTGGAATCCCTCTGCCCAGGGCCGGGGCCTCACGATGGACGGCCGCAGGCGGCTCTCCTGCGCGGACGACGCCATTCCCTACGCCCGCTACTTCGGGCTCACCGTGAGCGACGCCAAGGGCATCCTCATGGAGATGCGCCGCATCCTCTCGGGCTGGGAGGGACTCGCCGAGGAATTCGGAGCCGACCCGCGGGACATCGCCTACATGGCGCCGCTCTTCGAGGAAAACCTTTGAGTAGCCGCGCGCCTGATGCCGCTCCCGGCATCCCTCAGGCGCATTTGGAGCGCCGGAAATGACGAAGGGCAGAATGCTTCACGGCATTCTGCCCTTCTTTTGCGCCGCTGTTGCGCTTTTGCTGCGGTCGCGCGTGCGGAGTTCGAACTCAGCCGCGGCCGTTGGTGTCCAGACGCATCGAGCCGCCGAAGTCGGTCACGGGGCTCGTGTCATCAGACTTGTTGCGGCGCTTGGGCTGTCGAAGGCATACTTCGACGTGCTTCTCCTTCTTCTTCGCGATGACGGGGTTCGTGTCGACCGTCTCGTAGACCAGAGTCCCTCCTTCTTCCCTCACGGAGGACTGGCGGCGGTACTTCAGGGCGACGGTGCCCGGCGTGCGGCCGCGGTGCGGCTTCTCGGACGCATCGGGGCGCTTCGGACGATCGACGCCCGACGAAAACTCCGCCTCCCAGACGTGCGGCGGATCTTCGGACTCGCGCTTGACGGCGGCCTGCGCAAGCTCCTCGGCCGTAAAGGAGACGCCGGGACCGCGGACCATGAGGCCAATGCCGAGCGCATCCAGGACGACCAGCATCTTGTCGAGCTGCACGGTGGGCTTGCCATTCTCGAGCTCGACAAGGAAGCGACGGCCGACGCCGCAGCAGATCGCCGCATCCGTCTGAGACATGCCCAGACGCTGGCGCGCAAGACGAACCAGTGCGCCAATCTCGGTTGCATTGTGCACGCAGATGCGTCTGGTGCGCCGGACGTGTCGCACGGTGACGTCCGTCGCTCCTGCTTCGTGGTTGCCTTCTGTCATAGTCTCTTCCCTTTATTGCCGCCGTCACCGTCGTTCCGGGTCTTCGCGACAGTGACTTGCGAAATATTTTCACGATAGCGGAAACGGGGGTCCGGCACATCGGAATAGTCTAGGATTATGGCCCATGCTACGATATTTTGCAAACAAAAAACGCAGTGCATGATGCCTGACGTTATGCACTCCTGTCAGTAGCGCAGGCGTTTGAGCGCCTGCTCAAGGTCTGCAATCAAGTCGTCGGGTGATTCCAGGCCCACCGCAATGCGCACCATTCTTGAAAAAGTATTCTCGCGTACTGACCTTGTTCCGTAGCTCGGGATGAGGAGCGACTCGTATCCTCCCCATGAGTATCCGCGCCCAAAGAGCTTCAGCGCATCGACGAAGGGCGCGAGCCTGCCGTCGTACTCGGGCCTGAAGACGACGGCGAAGAGACTCGTCGCACCCGTGTAGTCGCGCTTCCAGATCGCGTGCGAAGGGTCAGACTCGAGCGCAGGCCACCTGACGGTCTCGACCTCGGGGCGCTCGAGGAGCCAGTGCACGATCCTTTCGGCGGACTTTGCCGCATGTGCGACACGCACGCCCATCGTATGCAGTCCCCTGTAGGCCAGGTAGACGTCGTCGGGCGAAGCCGCCTGACCGAGCCTCACGGCTGTACGGTAGACGGCGGGCCAGACGCGCTCGTTGCAGACGACGACGCCCATGAGCAGGTCGGAGTGGCCCGCGATGTACTTGGTGGCCGCGTGCACGACCATGTCGACGCCATGGTCGAGCGGCTTGAAGTAGAGCGGCGTCGCCCAGGTGTTGTCGATGACGCTCGTCACGCCGTGCCTGCGGCAGGCGGCGGCGATGCCGGGCACGTCCGACATTTCGAAAGAGTGCGAACCCGGATTCTCCATCATGAGGAGCGTCGTCTCGGGCCGCATCATGGCCTCGATCGCCTCGGGCGAGGCTGCGGGATCGAAGAACTCGACGTCAACGCCCATCGTGCGCAGGATCTGCTCGGCGAATTCGCGCGTGGGTCCGTAGATCGAGTCCGAAAAGAGCGCATGACAGCCCGCCCGCACAAACGCAAAGAGCGGCGTCGTCGTGGCGGCCAGGCCCGTCGAAAAGGCCCATGCGCCCGCGGCGTTCGGGCCCTCGAGCGTCTTCATCGCCGAATAGAACGCCTTGTGTGCGGGACCGCCGTAGCTCCCGTAGCAGGGCTTGCCGTCCCGGCAGGCCATCTCGTCATGGACGCGGTCCATCATGTCCTCGCAAGACTTGTGAAGCACCGTCGAGGCGCGCACCACGGGCGGATTGACGCAGCCCCACTCCGGGTCCCAGTCGCGGCCCGCGTGCACGAGCTGCGTTGCGGCATCTAGATCCTTCATCGACACGGACTTTCCTCCTTCTTCGAATGCATGACAAAACGGCGGTCAAAGCCTGAACTCCGCCGCCGTCACCCGCCTTCGGGCGGGATGCGTTCTCATATTCTCGCACGCCTGAACCCGCGAGAACCCCGAGCCGCACTCAGGGCGTCCGCCGCGCTCAGTCCTCGTTTGGCACGACCGCCCATGCGCAGGCCGGGAAGCCCGGGAACTTGTCGAACTTCGGGAGGCCCACGAAGATCACGCCGCCCGTCGAGGGCAGCTTGTCGAGGTTCGCCATGACCTCGACCTGATAGTGATCGGACTCGAGCACGTACTTCTCGCAGTCGAGCCCCCCTCGCCCGCACGTCGGCCGAACCGTCCGTGTCGAGAGTCTCGTGGCCCACCGCCGTGACGCCGCGCTCCTCGAAGAGGTACTTGAGGGCGTCAAGGCCCCAGCCCGGACAGTGCGCGACGCCGTCGGCGTCGAAGTTGTTCATGTCGCCGCCTTCCATCCGGTGGTACCAGTCGCTCGAGAAGGCGACGAAGCTATCTGCGGGAATCTCGCCGTGCTCGGCCTCCCAGCGCTTGATGTCGTCGACATGCACGATGAATTCGGGATCGGCCGCGACCTTGTCCTCGAAGTACAGCACGAAGAGCGGGAGCATCAGCTCCTCGAGCTCAATGCGCTCGAGCGTGCGGCGGCCCTCGACGAAGTGTTCGGGCGCATCGACGTGAAAGCCCGACTCGGCCACCGTGTAGCGGGTCTCGATCCTCATGGCGGGAAACGGCCCGAAGCGCTGGATGCCGGGATGGACGAGATGGGTGAGGTCGACGATTCGGCCGGCCTTGAGGACGCCGAGGGCGTCGACGATCGCATTGCGGGTCATGGCAGGGTCTCCTGAAGGGGAAGCTGTTGTCGTGTGCATTTTCGCTGCCTTTTCCGACGGACTTTCAGACTAGCTTAGCCCAACATCACCCGCCTGTCTCCAGGCCAACTACCTGCGACAAATCACCTGCACCGCCGTAAAAAGGCGACGCACGCCCTGCATGCGAAAATGTTTGCAAGAGCCGCCTATTTTCCGACGCCCCAGAAGAAGCGCCTGACGGCGCGTCCGATCCGCCAGAAGAAGTCGAGAATGCGCTGCAGGATGGTGCGGTGACGCCTGCGCCAGAGCCAGGGCGCCTCGGGACTGCGCTCCGCCCAGAGCCCGCGTCCCGCGCGCCTTGCGCGCGCCTCGGCCGCGAGATAACGCCCGCGGGCCTCCTTCGGGAGCGCCCACAGATACGTGCGGTAGGCCCAGGCCTCGCCTTCCTCGACCATGACGAGTCCCGCATCGACGCCGTCCGCGGTCACGGTGCTCACCCATCGGCCGTATCGGTCGGCCGCAACGCTCCTCACCTTCACGACTCTTCCCTGCAGCATGGCGCGAAGCCGCCTCTCCGACTCGCGGCCGCGCGCTTGTGCCGTCTCGGGCGCGTCCATGCCCGCAATCCTGAGCTTCACACGGCCGAAGCAACCGCGAACGATGATCGAGTCACCGTCACAGACGTGCTCGACCCTTGCCTCGAAGACGAGCGGAAAGCGCCTGCGCCTCGAGAGATGACGGACAAGCCAGAGCAGAAGAAGAACGATGAAGCCGCCCATCACGAGGACGGCGGGTGCGGGCGCGCCCGTCACGGCCGGCCTCCGAAGAATCTTTCAGTTTGTTTTCCCGATGCGCGCATGGTTGTCTTTCGTTACACGTTCTGCGTTTTCCTTGCGAAATGAGGGATGCGAAACGAGAAGCCTTCTCAATAGAATGTTTCCACGGCCTTCGCCCTGCCGCGAAGGCGCTCTCAAAACCGCATTTTCTTTTTTCGCGTGCCGTATTATGGCCGCTCCGAGGAGAGAACACATGAAGAAGACGCTTGCCGCCCTTGCCGGCGCACTTGTCGCCCTGCCCGTCCTTGCCGCCGGCCCGCAGGGCTTTGCCGCGGCGCCTCAGGCCCAGGGTCCGAAGGGGTTCGACACCGAGCCCGCCACCACCGTCGCCGCCGTGCTCGAGTCCGGGAAGGACCACCAGATCGTCACGCTGCGCGGCAAATTCACCGAACACGTCCGCGGCGACAAGTACGTCTTCACCGACGACAAGGGCGCCTCCATCAGGGCCGAGCTCGATCATGACCGTGACTGGTCCATGATCACGAAGGACGCCCCCGTCGAAATCCGCGCCGAGGTGGACAAGGACTGGACCGAAATCGAACTCGACGTCCTCTCCGCAAAGCCGCTCTGAGGCTTTCCGCCGCCATGAACGACAACGCCCGCGGGCCTTCCGGTCTGCGGGCGTTTTGTCATTCGCGACGAAATCCGGCGTGAAACTTCGTCAGATGAACTGCGAGACGACGATGCCGGCCACGAGAAGCGTCACGTTGTACGCGAGGAAGGTCGGCACGCAGGTGTCCCAGATGTGGTTGTGCTGGCCGTCGGCGTTGAGGCCGGACGTGGGGCCGAGCGTGGAGTCGGAGGCGGGAGAGCCCGCGTCGCCCAGGGCGCCCGCGATCGTCATCAGGAGGATCGTGGCGGGGACGGAGAAGCCCACGGCCGTGCAGAGCGGAACGTAGATGACGGCGAGGATGGGCACCGTGCCGAACGACGTGCCGATGCCCATCGTGACGAGCAGGCCGATGAGCGTGATGATCGTCGCGGCGACCCACTTGCTTTCGCCCATGAGGGGCACGACGCCCTCGATGAGCGAGTTGACGGCGCCCGTTTCCTTGAGGATCGCGGCATAGCCGCCCGCGATCAGCATCACGAAGGCGATGAAGCCCATCATGGAGATGCCGCTCGCGATGTGGTCGTCAAGCTTCTTGAACTGGAAGGCGCCGCCCGCGAGCATGATGATGAGGCCGAGCAGCGCGGCGAGCGGCAGGCTCTCGAGCATGATCTGCACTGCGACGGCGGCGACGATCGCGCCGAGCGTGACCCAGTGCCTGAGACCGAAGCGGATCTCCTCGTCGGACTCCGTCACGCCCACGACGGGCTTGTCGAGATAGGTGCGGGGACGGCGGGTGAAGTAGAAGACGGCGAGCACGAGACCGACGACCATCGAGAGGCCGGCGATCCAGGCCACCGACGCCACGTCCGCCACCGTCACGGCCATGCCGTTCTGCGTCATGGACTGCGCGACGATGCCCTGGAAGATGAGGCCGAAGCCAATGGGCAGCGACACGTACGGAGCCGTAAGGCCGAAGCCGAGAGCACAGGAGACCGCGCGGCGGTCAAGCTTCATCTTGTTCATGAGCTTGAGCAGCGGCGGAATCAGAAGCGGAATGAAGGCGATGTGCACGGGCACCACGTTCTGCGAAAGGCAGGCGATGAACGCCAGGCCGAAGCAGAAGACAAGCGGCCTGCCGCCCATCTTGGCGCCGATCCAGCGCACGAGCATCTGCATGAGGCCCGTGTGCGCGATCGCCACGGCGAAAGTGCCCAGAAGGATGTAGGAGAGCGCGGTCGTCGCGTTGGCACTGAAGCCGCCCGAGAGCAGCTCCATCGACTTCGTGAGGCCGAGCCCGCCCGTGAGACCCGCGACCAGAGAGGCCGCAATCAGGGCGAGAAGAACATTGACGCGCGCAAGGCAGAGCGCGCAGAGCACGACGACCGATATGACGATCGGATTGAGGATGAATTCCACGGCTGGACTTCCTTTTCTATTCTGTCTTCTGTCAGGATCCCGCTGCCGGCGGACGCCCTCGGGGGACGGTGGCGCCCTTTTGCGGGACATACGTGTTCGATTATGACACAGCCCGCAACGATTCCACACATCCCGAAGGATGTCTTTTCCTAACCCAAAAGACTGAGAATGCACCCAACACCCTCAGCAGGAGAGGCGCCACTCGACAGTCCGGTGCGCGGAACGACCACGGGCGCCCGTCGTGCAAGGCGCCCGCATCTGCCGACCCCCCGCGGCGGGGCCTGCGTCAGAACTCGCGCATGTAATCGATGATGTCCGGCGCAGCCATGGCGCTCGCCGCGGCCATGTCGGGATCGCGAAGCCTCCACCACCTGCCCGACTCCTCGTCGAGCATGAAGCGGTCGGTGTAGAGCTTCATGTTGCCAAGACAGTCGTTCCTGAACTCCTCGGCCATCACGATGGTCTCCTCGTCGGTCGTCCCCGTGTAGGCGAGCCTGACCTCCTCGTCGTCGACCTTCCCCAGCGGCACGCCGTTGTCGACCAGAACCTTCTTGATGGCCCACCAGTAGGGACCGTAGGAAAGATAGCGGCGCGGATCACTCTCGAGCCTCTCCCGAATGACGCGGACGGCATTGCCGACGAGATCGTCGTGTCCCTTGAACTTCATCAGGTTCGACTTATAGCTTTTGAGACGCTCCTCAATAAATGACGGTTGGAACTTGTAGGCGGTGTATTCCATGTCTTTGACTCCAGATTCGGGAGGAGAGCGCGGGCCCTGACGTGGCGACCCCTGCGGATCCCCCTCCGTTTTCTTCAGTATCGGCCCCCATGCGTCAACTCCTGACGCAGTCGGAACGGCGTCCCGAAGACGCGCTTGTGCGTCACGAACTGACGCACTGTCTCCTAACATGGCGCAAATGCATCATCAAGTGAATCATCGCCATGACCGTCATTCTTCCGCATACCGTCCTTCCGAACGCCTCTGCCGCAACGCTTCTGCCTTCCGAAAGGCATCCCGTCGCCGCCCGCCCCGTCCTGCCCGCCCCGCTCTTGCCCGAACTCTCGAAGCTTCTTGCCCGCCTTCCCGTACAGGACGACGCCGAAGCCCTTCGCAAGAGCCTTTTCCATGCAGGAACGCATTTCAATCCCGACCTTCTCACGTCGGAGGCGGAGCGCCGCGCGAGGCTCGAAGGCGTGCATGCGGCGCTCGACAGGGCCGAGTCCCTCGTCTTTCTCGACACCGAATCGACGGGCGGACGCAACGGGCGCCTCATCGAGGTTGGTCTCGTCGAGACGGACGTCGAGCAGAACATCACGGGGGGCCTGCACTTTCGGTGCAACCCGCACCGCCGCTCCCAGGCTCGTGCAAGGCGCGTGCACGGCATTCAGGACTGCGAGCTCGAGCACTGTCCCGAGTTTGCGGCCCGTGCGGACGAGCTGCTCGAAGCCGTGCGCGGCAAGACCGTCGTGATCCATGACCGCACGATGGACCTTCTCTGGCTCAACCGGGAGCTTCAGGCCACGCGTCCCGGCGCGCCGAGATTTGAGGACTGCTGCACCGTCATCGACTCGTTTGTGCTCGCCAGGGCGGTTCCGTCGGAGCGCCGCCGCAACGGGCTCGACGCTCTGCTCGAATGGTACGGACTCGGTGCTCGAGGGGGACACCACGACGCCAACGGCGACGCAGCCCTCCTCTCCCGCGTCTTCTTCGAACTGTGGTGGGACCTCGACGAATGGCTCTACGGAGAATGAGAACGGGAAGGAACTCAAGACGCAAAAAGGAAGGGCCCGCCTTCTCATCGGCTGATGAGAGGGCGGGCCCCTTTTTGTCATGGCAACCTTCGCCGCGGCATGACGGACGTCATGCCTGCGGCGTCAGTCGGACATCAGAAGGCGTGGCGAACGCCGATGGTGGCGCGCCAGTCCTCGTCGACTTCGGCGCCGGACGTGCGCTCAAGGTCGGCCCAGACGTAGGTCTGCTTCGTGATGTTGAAGTTCGCACCCACGGCGTACTCGACCCAGGTGTCCTTGCCGTCGACTTCGATCGGATCGGCGGCGGTGCCGGCGGCGTTCACGGCCGTGAACCTGCCGTCGCCCATGAACTCGTGCGCAACGCCGAAGCGGGCGTACACGCCGCCGCGGCCCTGCGAGCAGTTCAAGCCTGCGGTCGCGCCGATGCGGCCGACCATGGAGTCGTAGTCGTCGATGCCGAGCGTGTTGCCGTTGGCCTTGAACGTTTCGCCGTCAACGCGCGTATAGCTAAACAACCTCGCCACTGAAGTGGGAGGGTTTCGATACAGTCGAGGCTTTTCGCCTCGGGGTTGCCCCCGATT
>ERZ507022.604-NODE-604-length-9966-cov-4.03067_pt1 | contig 9966 bp, 8 predicted proteins | sample MGYA00513164_ERZ507022 | MGnify/ENA metagenome assembly ERZ507022 | reverse complement strand
AGAAGTCATCTAAATGTTATTATTTCTGCATTACAGTTTATTGAACATAATAGTTTAAATATAACAACTGAAAAGAAATACATGAATATAATAAAACGAAACAGCTACAAGATATTAAAGTTAATAAATAATTTAATTGATACTAGTAGGTTAGAAAATAACTTTTATAAATTAGAAAAGAGAAATATTGATATTGTATCAATGATTGAAGGAACTGTAGAATGTATAGAAAAATATTCTTTAGAAAAAAATATCCAATTAATATTTGATACAAATAAAGAAGAGTGTATAGTTTCAGCAGACCCTGAAGCCATAGACAGAATTGTTATGAACTTATTATCAAATGCAATAAAATTTTCACCAATGGATTCAGAAATATTTGTATATCTAAATATAGATAATGAAAATATTAATATTTCTGTAATAGATAATGGAAAAGGAATATCACAAGAAGAACAGGATAAAATATTTAATAGATTTTATCAATGTTCAAATAGATCTGATAAAGAATATATAGGAAGCGGAATAGGATTAGATTTAACTAACTATTTAGTAAAAGCTCATGGTGGAAATATAAGTATAAATAGTGTAGAAAATGAAGGCTCAGAGTTTATAGTTACTATTCCAAGAGTTTTAGAAGAACATATAGAAACTGTTGATAACAGTATTTCTAGTAAGATACAAATGCTAGAAATAGAATTTTCAGATATTTATCTAAGTGAATAAATAATCATTTATTCTTGATAAATGTTAACCTTTGTGATATTATAGGAATTGTTAATGTGGAGCGTTAGTTAAACGGATATAACACGCCGCTACGGACGGCGCATTAAGGGTTCGATTCCTTTACGCTCTGCCAAGCACTTATTTATTTTTATAAATAAGTGCTTTTTCTTTTGGGTAAATTAATAGTATTAATTTATATAAAGAGAGTAGGTAGTATAAGTGGGATTATTAATTAATCAATTAGATGAACATAATGAAGGTAACATATTGGCTACAATTAGATATAAGGTTAGTGAAGTCATATTTATTAGACAAAAGGAACAGATAGATTTAATAGATAATATAAAAAGCTATTATGAAAAGAATTTTCCGATGGTAAAAATGTATGATGTAATTATTGAAGAAGGAGAAATTGATAAACTATCTGATTTAATCAATAAAAATAAAGGCGATGAATTAATAGTTAATCTTACAGGAGGAAAAAGGATAAATTCATTAACTTTGTTAGAGCTTAGTATAAAAAATAATATAAAAGCTATATATACAGATATAAAAAATAAAAAGATATATACATTTAATAATGGGATAGATCTAACATATGAAGAGTTTGATGATTTGGATATAAATGATATTATTAACGCAGCTGGAGGTGCTTTAGTAGAAGATTCCTCAGATTTGTGTAAGAAAAAAGATTTAATATATTTATCTAAACAGATATATAAGAATTTAGATATATGGAATAAATATAAGCAAAGGTTATACGATACAAACATATTTAAACATATAGAAGAATCTCCAGACAAAATACAAATTAATATAAAATCTTTAACTGAAGAAGAAAAGTTAATATTAAAGAATATATTGAAAAAGCTAAAGGAGATGGATGAATTACAATATGATGAAAAAAATGATGATATAGAAGTAACATTTTTAAATAAATATATAAAAGGTTTTATATTTAAAAGTGGTACATGGTTAGAGATTGCTACTAATAATTTAATAAATAAAATAAAAGAAATAGATGAATCAAGAAATGGTGTAGTATTTCTTTGGAGTAATGAAAATAGAACTGTAAGGAATGAAGTTGATGTTGTAGCAGTTAAAGATTCTGTACCTATAATAATATCTTGTAAAGATAGTGAAAAATATAATGAAATGGCTTTAAATGAGCTAAATGTATATGCCAATAAATTAGGTGGAAAAAATGCATATAAGATTCTTGTTGCTACAAGAGAACCATCTAAAGGACCAGTTTCAATAAGAGCAAAGGAGATGGGCATACATATAGTAATATTTGATGGTAATGAAAATAAGTTTATAAGTAATATAAAAGCAATAATAGACAAATAGTCATTTTTGTATCATATTATGGTTTCGTTTTCAAAAAATGAAAATAATATTACAAATATTATTTTATAATAGAGACATAAGATACGAAAGGGAGATGAAGTACCATGAGTAAAAAAGGCTTAAAGATAGTTACAATTGGCGGAGGGTCAAGCTATACACCAGAACTAGTAGAAGGATTAATTAAGAGATATAGTGAATTACCAGTAGCAGAATACTGGCTTGTAGATATAGAAGAAGGAAAAGAAAAATTAGAAATAGTTGGAGCTTTAGCTAAGAGAATGGTAGAAAAAGCTGGAGTACCAATGGAAATACATTTAACTTTAGATAGAAAAGAAGCTTTAAAAGATGCTGATTTCGTTACAACTCAATTAAGAGTAGGATTATTAAAGGCTAGAGCTAAGGACGAAAGAATCCCTCTAAGTCATGGATTCTTAGGTCAAGAAACAAATGGAGCAGGTGGACTTTTCAAAGCTTTAAGAACAGTTCCAGTTATCTTAGACATAGCTAAAGAAATGCAAGAATTATGTCCAAATGCTTGGTTAATTAACTTTACAAACCCAGCTGGAGTAGTTACAGAAGCTTTATTAAGATACAGCAATCATAAGAAAGTTATAGGGGTATGTAATGTTCCAATAGGAATGGAATTTGGAGCTGCAGATTTACTAGGAGTAGATAAATCAAGAATAACTATGGACCAAGTTGGATTAAACCACATGGTATATGGTCAAAGAGTATACCTTGACGGAAATGATGTTACTGCTGAAGTAATGGAAAAAATGTTAAATAGCGATAACTCTCAATCAATGGCTAATATTGCTGCAATGGGATGGGATCCAGCATTCATAAAAGCAACAGGATTAATGCCATGTCCATACCATAGATATTACTATAAAAAGAGAGATATGCTTGAGCATGAATTAGAAGAATACAAAAAAGGTCAAACAAGAGCTGAAGTTGTTATGGCTGTTGAAAAGAGCTTATTTGAATTATATAAAAATGTTGAGTTACAAGAAAAACCTGAAGAATTATCTAAGAGAGGTGGAGCTCACTACTCAGATGTTGCTTGTGAAGTTATTTCAAGCATCTACAATGATAAGGGAACAGTTTTAGCTGTAAATACTAAGAACAACGGAAGATTAAAGATGTTCGAAGATGAATCAGCTATAGAAATAAGCTGTAAGATAACTAAGGATGGTCCAGTACCAGTTGATACAGTTACTGATCTTCCAATATTCGCTCAAGGTTTAGTTTCTCAAATAAAGGCATTCGAAAGATTAGCTGCAGAAGCTGCATATACAGGAGATTACAACACTGCATTATTAGCAATGACAACTAACCCATTAGTATCTGATGATGCTGAAGGAAGAAAATTATTAAACGAAATGTTATTAGCTCACAAAAAATACTTACCACAATTCAAGAATGTTATAGAACAAATTGAAAAGGTAGAAAGAGCTGAATTTTAATTAAGAATTTAAAGTGAAAAGTTAATGAATAAAGCCAGCATAAGCTGGCTTTATCTAATTAAAAATTTTTAATTTTAAATTGTAAATTATTAATAGTGGTTATATAAATCTGCATATCTTATAAATAGGTATTCAACTAGCATCATAAGGGAATGTTGATTTTCAGGAGAGTATTCATTATTATACTCTGATGGTGCTAGATAAATTATGTAATCAGATCCGTCTTTATAAGCATTTTCTCTATTTTCTGTTATAGTAACTATTTTGCAGTCAGTAGATAGAAGGTTATTCCATACACGTTCATGATAAGCTATAAATCTACCCGTTGGAGAAATAAGTATAGCTAAGGAATTAGGTGTTAATGAGCTTGCAAGCTTTTCTTGAGCTTGGATATCAGTAGCTATATTTATTAGTTTTCCTACTCTTGCAAAGTTAGTTTGTAATTGCTGACACATTAACTGAGAAAATAAAGTACCAAATATACAAATATGATCACTTCTATAAATTAAATCTATAACTCTATCTATAAGTTTTAAATCTAAAGAATTTTTAGTAAGTGTAAGTTCACTACAAATCTCGTCATGCATTATGCTTAAAATCTCTTCTCTACTTCTTTTATTTTTAAAGCCCCTTGGTTTAGAAAAGCTATTATCAAAGTTGGTATTGATTGAAATAGATAAAGCTTTTTTAAATTCTGATAGACTAGAGTAGCCTAGTTTACGACAAAAACGACTTATAGCAGCTGGTGATGTATAGCACATATCTGCTAGTTTATTTATTGTCATATTAGGTATTTCTCTAATATTACGAATCATAGTTAGAGCTATAGTATAGTTTAATGTTTCCTCACGACTATCATTTAAAAATAAAAGTAGTCTATAAATTAAATCCCCCATAAACAATCCTCCATTCCATATACTGAAAGTTATCTATATTTTTTGCCTATAGTTTCACCCATATTTACTTTCGTTTCAAATCCTAAAGATGATTGAGTCAGGATATCCTCATCTACTATTATAGTGTTAGGTTTAAAGAAAAGTATAGTAGTTGAACCACCAAATTTAAAATAACCTTTTTCATCACCTTTAGAAATAGGTGTATTTTCTTTATAATTCTGTATTATTGAGCCTACACAAGTAGCTCCAACTTCTACATGAATAATATCTCCGAAGTTTTCAGAATGAAATACACACCATTCTCTCTTATTTTGGCAATATAGTTTAGCAACTCTTTCTAAAGCTGTTGGATTAACTGAATAATAATTTCCAGGTATAAAGTTAGTTTTTTCACATGTACCATAATCTACAAAGTGAAATCTATGATAATCAGTAGGACACAATCTTAATATTAAGCATACTCCACCTTCATATTCATTAGCAATATCATTATCCTGAATAAGTTCTGCTAAGCTATAAGTTATATCTTTTACTTGGACCAAATCATTTACAGATATATCGGTATAAGCAAATAAACGGCCGTCTCCAGGGGAGATAAGTTTATCCGTATCCATGTCTATAGGTCTAGCATCATCATTTAATTCTCTAATGAAGAAATCATTAAAGTTTCTAAAGTCATTTAAATTATTTTTACAAATAGACATATCTATATCAAAATCATTAATAAAGCTAGAAATTTTATTTTTACTAAGATTATTATCACAATATTTACCATAAACCTTAGAAAAAAGTTTTTTCTTTATTAATAGTTCTGTAAAGCTTTTACCAATAGGAGATTCATAACACCATTTTATGTAGTTTCCACCTGCAACATTTTCAGTATCATATTTTTTTGAGTTTCTATTATATATTTTTATCATAGTAAATTCTCCTAGAAAAAAATTAAAATTTTATAAGTTTATTATATATTAACATATTTATGTCAAGTTTATATAGATTTAATGATATATATAGATTATAATAATAAAGGAATTTTACATAATATAGGGGGATATGGAATGTTAGAACATTTGATGGAACAATTAATACCTTTAGTAATTCATTTATTAGAGGCAATGGGTGTAATAGTAATATTAGTTGCTGGTATAAAAGCTTTTGCTCAATATGTTGCTAATATGATAGGAAAAAGAAACTATCCTATAAAGATTGAATTAGGACAAGCACTATCATTAGCATTAGAATTCAAGATGGGAGCAGAGATATTAAAGACTGTTCTTGTTAGAACTCTTGATGAAATGTGGATATTAGCTGCAATAATCGTTGTAAGAACTGTACTTGCAATTGTAATTCACTGGGAAGTTAATGCTGAAAAAGAGCATCATAAAGAAGAACATAAAAAAGTAGAAGAAGCAGTTTAATTAATAATTATAAAAGATGATGTTAAAAAATTGCCTATAAATTATTTAATATAATCTGTGAAAAAGAAAAGTTTACATATAAATTATTAGTGAATAAAAAAGTGGCCATAGTGGCCACTTTTTTATTCACCGAATTTTTCTAAGAATTCATCATATGTCATAGATCTATCTAAGATTGATCCATTATCGTCAATTTTAATTATTCTGTTAGCTACAGTTTGCACGAATTGGTGGTCATGAGACGCAAATAATATGTTACTGTTGTAGTCTCTTAAGCCGTTATTTACAGCTGTAATAGATTCAAGGTCAAGGTGGTTAGTAGGACCATCTAAAATTAATACATTAGCATTAGAAAGCATCATTTTAGAAAGCATACATCTAACCTTTTCTCCTCCAGATAATACGTTAGCTTCTTTTAAAGCTTCTTCTCCAGAGAATAACATTCTTCCTAAGAATCCTCTAATATAACTTTCAGATTTTTCTTCAGAGAATTGTCTTAACCAATCAACTAAACTTAATGAGCAATCGTTGAAGAACTCTGAGTTGTCTTTAGGGAAGTAAGCTGTAGTTATAGTTATTCCCCACTTATATGTACCAGCATCTGGTTCCATTTCTCCGTTGATTATCTTAAATAAAGTTGTTATTGCAATTTCGTTTCCGATAAAAGCAATCTTATCTTCCTTATTTACTCTGAAGCTTACGTTATCTAAAACTTTAACTCCATCAATAGTCTTAGATAATCCTTCAACTACTAATATATCATTACCAACTTCTCTTTCAGGCTTAAATCCAACGAATGGATATCTTCTGCTTGATGGTTGGATATCATCTAATGTAATTTTATCTAATAACTTTTTACGAGAAGTTGCTTGCTTAGACTTAGAAGCATTAGCACTAAATCTAGCAATGAAGTCTTGTAATTCTTTAATTTTCTCTTCTTTTTTCTTATTTTGGTCTTTAGCCATAGCAGTAGCTAATTGGCTTGACTCGTACCAGAAGTCATAGTTACCAACGTATAGCTTAATTTTACCGAAGTCAACATCAGCCATATGAGTACATACTTCGTTTAAGAAGTGTCTATCATGTGATACAACTATAACTGTACCTTCAAAGTCACCTAAGAAGTCTTGAAGCCACTTGATTGATTTTATATCTAAGTGGTTAGTAGGCTCATCTAGAATTAGTATTCCAGGGTTACCGAATAAAGCTTGAGCAAGTAATACTTTAACCTTTTCTCCACCTGTTAATTCTGAAATTGTTTTATAGTGAGCATCTGTTCCGATTCCTAATCCTTGTAATAATGATGATGCTTCTGATTCAGCTTCCCAACCGTTTAATTCAGCAAATTCACCTTCAAGCTCTGCTGCTTTAATTCCGTCTTCATCAGAAAAGTCTGGCTTTGCATATAAAGCGTCCTTTTCTTTCATTATATCATATAATCTTTTGTTACCCATTATAACTGTTTCTAAAACTTGAAACTCGTCATATTGATAGTGGTCTTGTTTTAATACAGACATTCTAGTGTTTGGAGCAATTATTACTTCACCAGTATTTGGTTCAACTTCTCCAGATAATATCTTTAAAAATGTACTCTTTCCAGCACCGTTAGCACCGATAACACCGTAACAGTTACCAGGAGTAAATTTGATATTTACATCTTCAAATAATTTACGAGATCCGTATCTTAAACTTACGTTTATTACATTTATCACTAAACATACCCCATTTCATTTATTATTCTCCCGATATTATAACATAAAGTTTTTAACTTTACATAGAAATATACATTATTCGGCAAGTGAATTAGTGAGAAAATTACAAAAAATATCTTTGTAAAAATTTTCTTGACCAAAATAAAGAATAAATGATAAAATAAAGAAAATTGATTATTAGGAGCTAGACTTATGGATGAGATTATTAACTTAGATTTAATTAAAAAAGTTAATACTACTTATTACTTTAGCTATTATAGATAGAGCTTGTATTCAAATTATAGATACAAGCTGTAAAAAAGTTTGTATCTATATTGGTTAAAGTTAATTGTCGTGCTTTAAAACGAATTTAAGTAGCCATATAGATAAATTAAAAATCTATGTGGCTTTTTTGTATTATATAAATTGATTTATAGTAAAAAGCCTCATAGCAAAAGCTATGGGGCTTTTATCATTTAAATTTAGGATACTAGTAATAAAGCACAAAGCAAAAAGTATTTTTAGCAATTAATATTAATTATTTTAGTTAAGATATAGGGGGATATAAAAATGAGTAAAAAGAAAAGAGAAACTTTTACTAACAGTTCGGGATTTATTTTATCCTGTATAGGGGCAGCGGTAGGATTAGGTAATATATGGATGTTTCCGTATAAGATGGGACAGAATGGAGGCGCAGTATTTTTAATACCATACTTTTTATGTGTAATTTTACTTGGAACTACAGGCTTAATAGCTGAATTTGCTTTTGGAAGAGCCAATCAAGGTGGAGCATTCAAATCTATAAAAGATTCCTTCACAGAGAGAAAACTAAAATTCGGAAGTTTATTTGGTATTACACCGGCCATTGGATTAGTTGGAATTTTTGTGTTTTATAACATTGTAGTAGGATGGATAATGAAATATTTTACTATGAGTTTGACAGGGAAAATTAATAAAATTAATATACCGACATTCTTTGATGGATTTGCAGGAAGTAGTGAAACTGTAGTGTGGACGTTCTTAGCAATGTTAATGGCTGCTCTTATAATTGGCTTTGGAGCAGTTAAAGGAATTGAGAAGGTAAATAATATAATTATGCCAGGTTTATTTTTAATATTTATAGCATTAGCAGTAAGATCATTAACATTACCAGGTGCTATTGATGGAGTTAAATACTTATTAACACCAAAGTGGGAATACCTCTTTAAAGCAAATACTTGGGTAATGGCTATGGGGCAAGCGTTCTTTTCTGTAAGCTTAAATGGGTGTGGAATGATGGTATATGGAAGCTATATGAAAAAGGAATTTGATATACCTAAAATAGCATTTACTACAGCTATATTAGATTCCGCAGCAGCATTATTGGCAGCTTTTGTAATAATGCCAGCGGCATTTGCTTTTGGATTAGATCCAGCAGCAGGACCACAATTATTATTTGTAACAGTTCCAACTATTTTTGAAAAAATGCCTGCAGGAAGGATATTAGCTATCTTCTTCTTTTTAAGCATGATCTTTGCGGCTTTTAGTTCAGCTGTAAATATGTTAGAAGGATCAGTTGAATCTTTTATGACACAATTAAAAAGCAAACGAAAAAATACTGCTTTAATTATAGCTTTTATAAGCTTTATAATTGCTATACCATTGAGTTTAAGCATGAACCTATTTGATAACTTTACTAATTTTGTAACAATAGTTTTATCACCATTAGGAGCTCTAATTACCTTTAGTGTATTTTTCTATATTTTTGATAAAGAAAGAGCTATGGATGAAATTAATTTAGGATCATCTTTAAAATTAGGAGAAGGATTTAGGCTGTTTGGAAAGTATGGATTTGTATTTATTACTATACTTATAATAATTTTAGGCGTTATGTATGGAGGAATAGGATAGAATTAATATAAAAAGAGTGGTTGTTTTTATTCAACCACTCTTTTCTATTTAACTAAAAGAAATACATCTAAATCTTCTAAAGTTTCTAATTCGAAGATTCTTAATGCAATAGAGATAATAGTATCATTTTCTAAATCAGTTAATGAATCTATATATTTTTCAGGTATGTGTTTAAATTTTTTCCTTAGTAGTTTAATTAATAAGCTAAAATGACCTTCTTTTATTCCGTCAGTCATTCCTTCTTCATAAGCTTTAAGTGAATAGGATAAATTCATAATTTTACCTGCCTTATTTCAGTTTGTTTTTATAATAAGTAAGTAAACACACAAGTAAAGTGAGTTAAACTACCTAATAATATGAATACATGAAAGATTTCATGGAATCCAAAGGTACCTATTTTTATTTTTTTAGATTTAGTAGCGTATATTACACCACCGATTGTATAAAATATTCCACCAAGTACTAATAAGAAGATACTTACAGGTGGTAAAGCAGCAGATAGAGGTTTAATAACAAATATTGCACTCCA
>ERZ507022.591-NODE-591-length-10114-cov-5.67711_pt1 | contig 10114 bp, 10 predicted proteins | sample MGYA00513164_ERZ507022 | MGnify/ENA metagenome assembly ERZ507022 | reverse complement strand
GAGGACGTCCCATAATCTGCTCCAATGGTGTACCTGTATTATATTATAGGTGCACTATTGGAGTCAATAAAAAGTCCGTGTGTTTCACGGACTTTTAGTTTAAAAGACCTACTCCTAACAGGGTTTCGTGGGGTCTTTCGACGACTTTTAGGCTCTCAACGCCGGCCTCGTCTACAGCCAGACGGACTGGAGCCGCACCGAACTGAAGGGCCAGACCAACGACGACAACCAGACCGTCGTGTCCGCCTTCGCCAATTATGACTTTGGCATGGTCAAGCCGATGGTTGCCGTCCAGTACTTCGATGGCGGCAAGGATGAAGACTCTGACAAGACCGCCGACAACAAGAAGACCGCCCTCAACAAGGGCTACGGCTTCGTCGTCGGTGGCACGGCTCCGCTCGTCGGCGGCACGCTGAAGGTTCAGCTCGGCTGGAACGACTACGAAGACGTGAAGACGGGCGCCACCGAAGGCAACAACATCATCACCGGCGTCGGCTACGAATACCCGCTCTCCAAGCGCACGTTCGTCTACACGGCCGCCGGCTACACGCAGGTCAAGATCGAAAAGGCCGGCGTCGAAACGAAGACCAAAACGTCCGAAGTCATGCTCGGCATGGTCCACAAGTTCTGATCGCTGCCTGTTCGCATAGAACGTCAGTCTGACTGAACCAAGCACCCCGGTTCCGCAAGGAGCCGGGGTGTTTTTCTTTGGCGAACGGGATCGTTGTTCGTCGGAATTCGGGGCGAAAAATCGAGGAAAAAGTCCCTCCGCGGCATCCCTGAGTGAGCGAAGTCGACATTTCGTTCAACAGGGTGTCCACGTGTCGAATTCTCGGAAACTGGGCGGTTTGTTGTAGGAATGCAACACTCCGGAGAGAAAGTCACGTTGCGAGGGTTAGCACCTATTTCTTCTCCTTAAGGCTAGAGCCACAGGCATTTTCAATGTTTTCTCGTCTGTTTGTCCTCTGGAGCGCATTAGGAGATTGGCGAAGTTTTTGGGAGAATGTGCACAGGTCCTCGCGGACCAAAGACCAGATGCGGCTCGGACCAACTAAGCCGCTCTAATTTCGGCAGCGTCTCCAGTGAGAAGTCTGCCGGCCGCCGACGCATCACAAAAGACGGTGCGCGGCACTCAATGAGGAAACAAATCATGTTCAAGAAGACTCTCGCCGCTGTCGCCGTTCTCGGCGCCTTCGCTGGTTCCGCTTTTGCCGCCAACGTCACGATGTACGGTGTCGTCGACACGGGCCTCGGCTACACCAGCATCGACAAGGGCTATGGCGAAGACGTTAATACGTTCGACATGCGCTCTGGCCAGAACTCCGCTGCTCGCCTCGGCCTGAAGGGTGAAGAAGATCTCGGCAACGGCGTCAAGGTCGGCTTCGTGCTCGAAAACGGTTTTGACACCGACGACGGCGAACTCGGCAACGGCGGCCGTCTCTTCGGTCGTGAAGCTCTGCTTTACGTTAGCGGCGACTTCGGCGAACTCGGCATGGGCCGTCAGGGTGAACTCGCTTCCGGCAACGGCCGCTACGGCATCTTCGGCGGCAAGGTCTCCCCGTTCTCCACGGGTTGGTCTGACATCGCCGGTCACAAGTATGTGATGGGCGCCGGCTTCGACCGCATGGACAACACCGTCACCTATAAGACCCCGACGTTTGCCGGTTTCAACCTTCTCGCTCAGTACTCCTTCGACAAGAATGTCAAGAAGGATGATGATGATGCGAAGACTGGTGTCCAGCATGGTCGTGAAGGCTCCGCTGAAGCCGATCGTCAGTATGCTCTCGGCGCGACCTTTGCTGCCGGCGACCTCTATCTTGCTGGTATCGTGACGCAGACCAACAAGCAGTCTGTCCAGTACGACGGCACTTCTCTTGGCGAACAGGACGATCCGCTGACCGTCAGCCTCGGTGGTAACTACAACTTCGGCGTTGCCAAGCTCTACGTCGCCACGCAGTATTTCAAGGACTCTGGTCTTGCCGTCAAGATGATTCAGAATGATAATGCGGGTAAGTTTGACGGCTTCGGTCTTTCCGTTGGTGCTGACGTTCCCGCCTTCGGCGGTACGGCCAAGGTTCTCGTCGGCTACATGGATGCCGAAGATCAGAACCCGGATGCTAACGACGTTCAGCGCTACACCTTCTCTGTCGGTTACGAATATCCGCTCTCCAAGCGCACGTTCGTCTACGGCGGTGCCGGCTACTACATGGACTCCTATGACAAGGCTCTCGTCGCTGGCGCTGATGACAAGGCTTCCGTCGCCGCCGTCAACGCCGGTCTCGTCCACAAGTTCTAATAACTGCCCGTTCGCATAGAACATCAGTTTGACTGAACCAGTCGTCCCGGATTCCGAAAGGAATCCGGGACGATGCTTTTTCCGGAGCTGAATTCGAGAGGCTTCAATCCAAACAAAAGGCAGCGGTCCTGGGATCGCTGCCTTTTGTTCTTTGTCGTGCTCTGTCTTTCTCAGTTCCGGACGGGCCGGTCGAACCACCCCGAGAGCTCGTCCACAAGCTCGATGCGAAGCCCTGATGCACGCTCGCCGAGCTTCTTCCTGAGACCTTCGGCAAGGAGTTCCGGTGCCTCTGTATGCGCGACCGAAGTCCGCTCGAGATGCATCACGGGGCGTACGCCGTCCGGGAAGCGGCAGCGGAACCTCAGGCCCTGAAGCCGATCATCCTCCTTCATGAGGGCCTCGACGGCGGCTTCGGCGTCGGCTGCGAACGTCAGGTCGCGCGACGCGGGCTTCATGCCGTAGGGAAAGCGGGTGAGCAGGCAGGGCCTTGCCATCTGGCCCGGATTGCGAAAGCCGAGTGCGGCGCCGAGCGAACGTATCTCGTCCTTGCTGATGTCGGCCTCTGCAAGCGGGGAGCGGATGCCGAGCTCCTCCAGAGCCTTGCGGCCGGGACGGTAGACGGCGAGGTCGGAGTGGTTCGTCCCATCGCAGAGCGGGACGTCGCCGGCGATCCTGAGAAGCTCCGTGAAGATGTGGCGCTTGCAGATGTAGCAGCGCAGGCGTCCCGCGGCGGCGAGGTCGGGCATGTCCGCAGGATCGAGTGGCACGAGCTCGGCCTCGAGTCCCATCGCTCTGGCTTCGGCGACGGCTTCGGCCGTCTCGGCGGGCGCAACGTGCGGGCCTGTGACGTGCAGGAGCCTCACGCGAAAGCCCGCTAGCTTTGCGAAGAACGCGAGGAAGCGGCTGTCGAGTCCGCCCGAATAGGCGAGCGTGACCGCGCCGTCGCTCGAAGCTTCGGAGAGCTTCCGGGCGAGCCGCTCAAGACGAGGATCGTCGAAGGCAGGCGTCATGGCGTTCACTCGGCTGCGGGAACGGGTTGGCCGAATGCCATGAGCGTGCCGTTGGCGACGCCCTCGAAGACCTTCGGGGTGAAGACGGTGACGTGGTCGGTGACGACCATCTCGGGCCAGCCGCTAAAGCGCGCGCCGAGCCCCAACAGGACCGCCAGCCCCGTGGGCGTCACGGGCTCGCCTTCGCCCGACCAGGGGCGCACGGCGACGCCGTCGAGCATCGCGTAGAGGGCGGGTGCGGGATAGGGCACGACGCCGTGGGCGCAGTTGACGGTGCCGTCGGTCATCGGGAGGGGACTCGCGACGATCATGGCGGGATCGATCGTGGTCATGAAGTCGGCGATGAGTCCGACTGCGATGATGTTCGCCATGCGGCCCACCTCGTGGAAGTGGACGTGATCGGGCGTCGTGCCGTGCACGCGGGCCTCGGCGTTCGCGACAACGGACCAGATGGCGGCGGCCTTCGCCTTCGCCTCGTCGGAGAGCGTGCTCGCCTCATAGTGGCGGAGGATGTCGGCGGGCGTCCTGTGGGCGTGCTCGTGCGGCGTCCTGATCGAGAGCGTGTGGCCGAGGATGCCGTTGACGGCGCGCGGGTCGAATTCGATGGCGGCGTCGACTTCGGGGAAGCGGCGCGCCATGTAGGCCCGGGCCGTTCCTGCGGTCTGGCCCGTCAGGGCGAGGAGGCCGGCGAGGAAGACGTTGGCGTTGAAGCCCGCATGGATGCGGACGGTGAGGATCGGGTGGTTGAAGAGGTCGGACATGGTCGGTGCTCCTCGGTCAGCGCGCAGCGCGCACGGATTCAAGCAGGGTGAGGACGCGGGCGGCGGCGCAGGCGGCGCCGTAGCCGTTGTCGATGTTCATGACGGCAACGCCGGGCGCGCAGGACGCAAGGCAGCTCGAGAGCGCAGCGCGGCCGCCTTCGGCGATGCCGTAGCCCACGGACGTGGGGACCGCGAAGACGGGCTTCGAGGTGAGGCCGCCCATGACGCTTGCGAGCGCGGCGTCGAGTCCCGCGCAGACGACGACCACGTCGCCCTTGTTGATGTCGTCCCTTGCGGCCTGAATGCGCCAGAGGCCCGCAACTCCGCAGTCCTCGAAGAGGCGGACGGTCCAGCCGAGGTACTCGAGCGTGCGGGCGACCTCGTGCGTCACGAACGCGTCGGCCGTTCCCGCGGAGACGATGCTCGCAAGGCCCGTTTCATGGCGCGGGCAGGTGCGGTGCCAGGCGGTGCGGGAGAGGGGATCGTAGTCGTAGGCGGCGCGAAGGTCTTTGGGCACGCGTGCCCAGACGGATTCCGAGAGGCGCGTGAAGAGAATGGGCTTCTCGTCGTCGGACGCAAAGCGCTTGAGGAGCGAGAGGAGCGCGTCGTGGCTCTTGCCCTCGCAGAAGACGGCTTCGGGCAGACCGATGCGCACGTCGCGGTCGATGTCGAAGCGGATGTTGTCGGGCATGCTGGCCTCGAGATGTGGTTCTGGACAAAAAGCCTGCTTGGCCGGTGAGGCGCAGGCAGGCGGCAGTCGTTCGGATGCGGGGGCGTCGGCAGACGCCCGCCGCAGGAGGATCCTTATTCGACGCGGGGCACCGTGAGGGAGCCTTCGGGCATCAGGATCATGTCGGGCGTCTCGCCCACGTACTGCTTCGCGATCTCGAGGGCCTCCTCGACGGTGTCGACGGCGCCCGTGAAGAGCATGTCCTTCGCGAGCTGGCGGTCGAGGCTCGTCACGAGGATGTAGCGGGCCTTCTCGATCGGGCGCGTGATGGCGTAGGCCTTGTTGGCGCCGATCTTGAAGTTGGCCTCGAGCTCGGCCTTGATGGCGGCCGGGGTCTTGAGGCGGCGGAAGGTTTCTTCGAGCACCTTGGAGCCCGAGCCTTCCTCGCAGTCGGCGAGCAGGATCACGACGCCGTCCTTCCTGACGGCGCAGGAGGCGTTCTCCATGGTCTTCTGCATCTGGTAGACGTTGATGTCCTTCGGATAGCCGCCGCAGGAGACGATCACCATGTCGGCGAGTTTCGGAATGACGCAGCCGTAGACTTCGTCGACGAACTTGCAGGCTTCCTTGTGCGCGGCGATGTAGTCGCCCGCGAACATGCGCAGGAACTGGTGCTTGGCGTTCAGGATGGCGTTGAAGAGGAAGAGCGAGCGGCCCTTGGCGAAGAGCGCGACGCCCTCCATCTGGTCCTCGTAGCAGGGGTTGCCCGTCGTGCGGCCGAGCGCGGCGTTTTCGTCGAGCATGAAGCTGTGGTTGACGCGAACGGTCTCCATCGCGGCGCAGCCGGGAAGGATGGCCTTGCGGCCGCCGCCGTAGCCGGAGAAGTAGTGGTGCACGATCGTGCCCGTGAGGATCACGTGGTCGACGTTGCAGAGCTCCTTGTGGATGTGCACGGGCGTGCCGCGGGAGGTCGTGCCGAAGTATTCGAAGTCGTCGTCATTCGTGCAGATGCTGTTGTACATCTTGAGGCGGGAGGCGACGTTCTCGCCCACGCCCTCGACCATCTCCTCGTGCGTCATGGCGCGGTGGGTGCCGAGCGCGAAGACGATCTTCATGTCCTCGTCCTTCACGCCGAGACGGTTCATCTCGTCGACGAGCACCGGCATGAAGTCGAAGCTGTTGGCGACGCGGGTCGGGTCGTTGCAGATGAAGGCGACGGTGTCGCCGGGCTTGATGATCTCCTCGATCGACGGGCAGCCGATTGGGTGGCGGATCGCCTCGAGCACGCCGCCCCTGATGTCTTCCATCGGCGGGAACTCTTCGGTGCGGACCACCTTCAGAACGCGGTCCTCTTCAACGGTAAAGGTTTTGCGACCGCGCCCGTAGGCGAAGTCGTAGGTCTTCATGGCCATGTGTTGTCTCCTTGATTCGGCATGCGAGGGGCGGACTCCGTCCCGTCTTCAAAATGGTCTTCTCGGGATGCGGAGGTCATGCGAAAGCAGTAGTGCTTTCGAGGGTCCGGCTCTGCCGTAGATGCATTATAGGTGCCGCCCAATCCTTTTGAGAAAGGGCTTTCAAGGCAAAGCTCAGTCAGGGCGCGGAAAGTCAAGTCTTCGGGTCAAACTTACAGTTCAGATTCAGAGGTAGGGGACGCCCCGAATGGTCGGTCGGGGCGCCCTCTCAAATGGAATTGCCTTCAGCAATCACTTCCCGTCGACGCTGTTGACGAGGTTCATGCGCATGATGGCGCGGTGCTTCGAGCCGTCGAGGCGCTCGAGGTCGAAGCAGTCGCCGTCGACCGTCGGAAAGCCCGCGAGGAAGGCGTCGATGCGGGCGACGGCCTCGGGCGGCAGGGTGCGGCCGATGAGCGCGGCGTTCCCGTCGACGTGCCTTGAGCTTCTCGTGCCGATGATCGCCGCGGCGACTTCGGGCCTCGAGAGCGTCCAGAGCGTCGAGACGTTCGCAATCGAAAGCCCGAGCGGATCGCCGATCTCCTTCATGAGGGCGAGAAGTGCCTGGAAGCCTTCCCAGCGGAGCGAATCCTCGATGACGAGCGCGTACTTGACAAGGGAACGGTTCTCGAAGTGATCGGGCTTCGGCGCGCCGAGCCACTTCTCGGACATGAAGCCGCCCGCGACGGTGCCGTAGCAGAGAAGCTTTACACCCGTCTCACGGCAGAGGCGCTCGAGCCGCATGGCGGGGCGGCGGTCGAGGACCGAATACTGGCACTGGTTGGTGGCGACGGGGATGCCTGCGTCGATGAGCTTTCGAAGCTCGACGGCGTTGAAGTTCGTGGTGGAGATGAGGCGGATGAGGCCCTTTTCCTGAAGACGCACGAGTTCGCCCGCTACGTCGACCATGCCCGGCACCGAATAGTCCCACCAGTGGAACTGGACTGCGTCGAGCCGCTCGACGCCGAGGCGCCTGAGGCTTCGCGTGATGATGTTCTCGACGTAAGCCGGTGTCACGTTCGCGAGGTCGTTGAGGTCGGGCACGAACTTCGTGTGAATCTGCGGCAGGCGAAGCCCCGCCTTGCGGCGCTCGCGGATGATGCCGCCGAAGAAGTCCTCGACGCCCGTGTAGATATCGGCGCAGTCGAAGGTGTCGAATCCCATGTCGATGAGGTGGTTGAAGGCGCGGGACGCGTCGGCGAGGTCGAGCGGACGCTCGAGCGCGTGGCCCGCGGAAAGCTGCCAGCCGCCGTTGATGACGCGCGGCACGCAATAGTCTTCAGTGATTCGGATTCGGTCAATGAGGGGCGCTTGGGGCATGATGTACTCCTAGTTGTACGGTTGTCGGACCGCTCAGGCCTTTTCGCCCAGCGGCACGACGGTGCATTCGGCGTGGGAGAGGATGCGTTTTGCGGTTCGTCGGATTCTGAACTTTGCTCCGCAGTTGGGATCGGGACAGGCGATGAGCGCATCGGTCGTCATCCAGTCGTTCGGGGATGCGGGGCGTTCCTTGGCGGGCAGTAGCGGGATGAGCGCCGCGAGCGCATACATCGAGAAGCGTCCGCCCTCGGGAAAGACGAGGTCCTCGCCTTCCACCCTGAACGCGTGTCCCGCATGGTGGCGGCAGACGAAGTCCTTTTCGTCGCCTTCAACGGTGACCTCGAGGTCGTAGAGTTCGAACGTGTCGTCAGATGTCATCGTCTGTTTCCTGTTTGTCAATCCTGAATGTCTGGCGTTGTTCAGAGGGCGGTTGCAGTCTTGGCCTCTGCAGCTTCGGGTTCGGGCGTTTCCATCATGCGGCCCGTGCCCGTGAGCACCATGAAGCCGAAGACGAGGAAGAGCGCGATCGGGTAGAAGGCGGCGGTCATGAGCGTGAAGGGCGTGACGGCGGCCGCGCCCTCGAGTCCCGAGACGGCGGCCATCGTGATGAGCACGAAGGCCGAGAACGGCATCAGGACGGGAAGGCTGTTCGCAAGACCCGAGAGGATGTGCGAACGGCGGTACGGGTGCACGTTCGAGGCGCGGCCGATGTCGTCGGTGAGAGAGCCGACGAGTGCGACGGAGGCGGAGGTGACGGCTGCAAAGAGCGTCGTCACGACGAGCGTGGTGGCCGAGAGAAAGAGCTCGGTGCGAAGTGCGGAGGGGCGGCCCGCCGAACCCGCTTCAAGGGCCTTCGCCATCATGTCGGGCACGCCCGCCTCGCGCACGATGCCCGTGAAGGCGAAGAGCGTGACGCACAGCAGGATGATGGGCGAGACGTTGCTGATGCCTGAGATCAGAAAGCCCGAGAGCCTGCCGTCGACGGCCGCGAAGATCGTGGCGAAGCTGAGGCGGCCGATGAGAAGCCCCGTGGCCGTGCCCGTCACGGCGCCCGCCGAGATTGCCATCAGTACGTCGCGGGTCTTGACCGCAACGGCGATGAGGACGGCGACGGGAACGAGCATCAGAAGGGCGGACGCGTCGCCCGAGAGCGCCGCCTCGGAGACGGGGAGGGATTCGCCCATGAAGGCGTAGACGGGCAGGGAGACGGCGAGCGCGATCATCGCGTAGGGAAGCCGGGTGCGCACGACGCCTGCGATGTCGGCGGGCGTGCCGTTGCGAAAGCGCTGGGTGACCGACGAGATGACGGTGACGTCGGAGACGGGCGCGAGGTTGTCGCCGAAGATGGCGCCCGAGAGGACGGCGCCCGCGAGCATGGCAGGATCCGCACCGAGTGCGACGCCCGCAGGGAAGAAGATCGGCATGGCGGCGAGAAGCGTGCCGATGGACGAGCCCGTGGCGGCTGCCATCAGAGAGGAGGCGAGGAGTACGAAGACCGTGAAGGCGTGGCCCGTGAGGTGGAGCATCCCTCCGAGGAAGACGAGTCCGTCGGCGACGCCCGAGGCCTTCATCATGGCGGAGAAGATGCCTGAGGCGATCAGGATGAGCACGACCGTGCCTGTCAGCTCGGACGAGGCCCCGCGTACGGCGGCCTTCCAGTATTCGGACGGGGCCTTCGAGAGGAGCGAGCCCGAGAAGAGCGTGAGGACGCCTGCGGCTGCGAGGCCCGTGAGGTCGAAGGCGGCCTCGGAGATGAAGAGCTTGGCCGTGACGGCCACGAAGAGCGCGAGCGGAAGAAGGAGGACGGCGGCGGAGCCGTGGAATCGAAGCGTTGTCATGTCGGGTGCCTGTCGGGGGATGGTTGTCGGAGGACGGATCGGAGTCGGAAGTCTTCCTTTTGCCATCGTCTGCTGCAGGACCTTGCGCGCTCGTTGAGCCTTTGGAACATGTTGAAACCACTATGGACGTTTTCGTTGTGTCTTGTCCGTCGTCCCGTGGCTTCTGTGCGCCTGATGCGAAAAGACCCGCGGGAGTGCGGGTCTTTTGGACTGGAATTTGGGCAAAGCTCGCCCGACCCGCTCTAGAAAGAGAAGGAGCGCCACCAAAGGTGATGGTGAGCGGAAGGGGTCGGAAGGAGGATCTGCGTATTCATGATGGAAACAGCATAGCGCGGAAGGCTTCGCTTGTGCATCAGGTGGTTTGCTTAGGGTGATCCGCCTATGGAAGGCTGCGGGGCGGGTCTGGGCAAAAACCCGTCTTTGTGAACTTTGTCACAGAGGGGGCCTTCGGACCCGCCTAGACTCGATGTCAGGGATGAGGAGCACGGACTAGGCGCTCCCGGCCCTCAAGACACAAACAGGAGAAAAACCATGCAACTCAATCGTCGTCAGTTCCTCGGATCCGCCGCCGCAGCGGCCGCCCTCAGCACTGCTCCCGCCGTCATGACCGCAGTCGTCCAGAAAGATCAGGGGCACGATCAAAATTGAGAAAAACAATTACCGATCTTTTCAACGCTGCTTCGGACGGTCGACAAACCGGAGGGGAATGGGTGAGTTTGTGGAGCATCTCAAACGCAAGGCTGAAAGCGCCGGCTGCGAGGTGATCGA
>ERZ507022.587-NODE-587-length-10145-cov-38.7194_pt1 | contig 10145 bp, 9 predicted proteins | sample MGYA00513164_ERZ507022 | MGnify/ENA metagenome assembly ERZ507022 | reverse complement strand
TACGTACTGCAAAAGACGTACAAGAAGTTCGTGCTATCTGTGAAGAAACTGGTAACGGTCATGTTCAATTGTTGGCTAAAATCGAAAACCAACAAGGTATCGATAACATCGATGAAATCATCGAAGCTGCTGACGGTATCATGATCGCTCGTGGTGACATGGGTATCGAAGTACCATTCGAAATGGTTCCAGTTTACCAAAAAATGATCATCACTAAAGTAAACGCTGCTGGTAAAGTTGTTGTTACAGCTACTAACATGCTTGAAACAATGACAGAAAAACCACGTGCAACTCGTTCTGAAGTATCTGACGTATTTAACGCAGTTATCGATGGTACAGATGCTACAATGCTTTCTGGTGAGTCTGCAAATGGTAAATACCCAGTTGAATCAGTTCGTACAATGGCTACAATTGATAAAAACGCTCAAACTCTTCTTAAAGAGTATGGTCGTCTTGATTCATCAACATTTGACCGTTCAACTAAGACTGAAGTAGTTGCGTCTGCAGTTAAAGATGCTACTAACTCAATGGATATCAAACTTGTTGTTGCTCTTACTGAATCAGGTAACACTGCTCGTTTGATTTCTAAATACCGTCCAGAAGCTGATATCTTGGCTGTAACATTCGATGAAATTACTCAAAAATCATTGATGCTTAACTGGGGTGTTATTCCAGTAGTTACTGAAAAACCAAGCTCAACTGATGATATGTTTGATGTTGCTGAAAAAGTTGCATTGGAATCAGGTCTTGTAGAATCTGGTGATAACATTGTTATCGTTGCTGGTGTTCCAGTAGGTACAGGTGGTACAAACACTATGCGTATCCGCACAGTAAAATAATTTAAGTAGAACTTAAATAGAAAGAAGATCCTAGGGGTCTTCTTTTTTTGCTCTCAGCTCTCAGTCAACTGTAGTGGGTGATGAAAAGCTAACATCTAGAGAGGACCGGATAGGGATTCCACTGAAAAAGTCATCAATCGATGTTTTTTGTTATCTTATATCGTATATTCAAGTAATAAAAATACCCCAAAAGTTAGATTTTCTCTGTCTAATTTTTGGGGTGCAGTTTAATTCACGGGTAGTTTGATTAAGGGCTATAAGTCCATAATAGTAACCAGCGTCTTAAGACGAAGTCTTTCACTTTGTTCAAGCCTTTATTTCTTTTATTCGTCATAAGCTTCTCAAAGAGGCAGACGCATTACTTACCGTTATCACTGAAGGGATTTTTATATTCTTTCACACTTAATTGTTCAATGCGGTATCATACTTCACTAGTTCCTAGATATATTTCTTAATTGTGGCTTCATTAAGTCCTATCGTACTTACATAAAAACCTTCTGCCCCAAAATGTTTGTTTCCAAATTTATATTTTAAATTGGCATTTCTATCAAACATCATTAATGCACTTTTACCTTTTTAATATCCCATAAAACTAGCCACACTCATTCGTTGTTGTATACTTACTAGCATATGAACATGATCTGGCATTAAGTGACCTTCTATTATTTGTATGGCCCAGCCTGCTGTTTTTTAAGTCGTCATGATTGACTTTGCTCTCTAGGAAGCGTAATCTAGACCTTAGGTAAAGGATTATAAGGAGGTCCCTCAATGATTGAAGTAACTTATTTAAATACTGCCAAGCAAGAAAAACACACTTCCTTTGAAGATTACAATGAATTTGTTAGGGCACAGCAAGCTTGTTGGATTGCCTTACCAGATTCAACGCCAGTCACTAAGGTGACAATCAACGGACATGATATTGGCTACAAAGGACAATATGGTGACCTTTACTTTTATATTATGAAGCTAGACTTGGCACAATATCAGTAATAATAGGAAAAAGAATCAGACATTGTGTTCTGATTCTTTTTCTTTGAGAAAGGTAATTTTTATAAATTAAGAATATTGCTAATTGACTGAAAATGACTTACAATAGAAAGGAAGAATTTATAGAAGGAGACACATATGAAAAACAAGCGTTTAATTTGGACTTTGGTTTTCTTAGCTATCTTGACGCTCGGTTCTATTGGTACAGATCTTTTCAAAAAAGAACACCAAGATGCCAATAAGGTCGTCAAAGTAGGGATCCTCCAGTTCGTGACTCACGACGCCCTGGATCAAATCGAGAAGGGAATTGAGGATGGCCTTAAGGAAGCTGGTTATAAGGGGGACAAGGTTAAAATCACCCTCCTAAATGCCGAAGGAGACCAGTCTAAAATTCAAACCATGTCTAAACAATTGGTTAATGACAAGAACGATGTCGTTATCGGTATTGCCACACCAGCAGCACAGGGGCTAGCGGCAGCTACCAAGGATATTCCAGTCATTATGGGGGCTATCTCAGACCCTGTTGGGGCAAAATTGGTTAAGGATCTCAAGCATCCAGAAGGCAATGTCACTGGTACCTCTAACCAAGTGCCGATTAAGCAGACAGTAGAATTGGTCAAATCACTGACACCAAATGCCAAAACGATTGGTATTCTCTATGCTTCAAGTGAGGACAATTCCAAATCACAGGTTGAAAGCTTTAAGAAATACGCTGAAAAAGATGGTCTAAATGTGGTCGAGTACGCCGTCCCATCAACCAATGAAATCAATACAACCATGTCAGTCATGACTGGTAAGGTAGATGCCATCTGGACGCCTCAAGATAATACTATTGCCTCAGCCTTTTCAACAGTAATCTCATCAGCCAACCAGGCTAAGATTCCAGTTTATACGACAGTTGATACGATGGTGAAAGAGGGCGGTTTGGCTTCAGTTGCTCAAAGCCAATATGAACTTGGAAAGGCTACAGCTCGTAGTGCCGTTAAGGTTCTTAAAGGTAAAAAAGTTAAGGATGTCCCTGTAGATGTTATCGATGATGGCACACCAACACTTAACCTTAAAGTTGCTCAAGACCTCAACATCACCATCCCTGACGATGTGCTTAAACAGTCAGATATCGCTGTTAAAGCTGATAAATAAGGAGGACTTATGATTATTTCATCTATTTATCAGGGGCTTCTATACGGAATCCTAGGTCTTGGGATTTACATGACTTTCCGTATCTTGGATTTTCCTGATTTGACAACAGAAGGTTCCTTCCCTCTTGGTGGGGCAGTAGCAGTAACCCTTATGAACTTTGGTTGGAACCCAATTTTAGCAACCTTGGTTGCCGTTTTGGCCGGCTGTGGTGCTGGACTTGTGACTGGTCTCCTCTATACTAAGGGAGAAATTCCTACTATTTTGGCAGGGATTTTGGTCATGACCTCTCTTAACTCAGTCATGCTTATGATTATGGGGAGGGCCAACCTGGGACTTCTAGATATCAAGACTATCCAAGATTTGCTTCCTTTCAGCAAGGACTACAACCTCTTGATTGTTGGTCTCATTGCTGTGACCATTGTTATCACTGCCTTGATTGCCTTTCTTAACACGCGCCTAGGTCAAGCTTATATTGCCACAGGTGATAATAGAGACATGGCCAAATCTTTTGGTATCAACACAGACAATATGGAAGTGATGGGGCTTGTTATCTCAAACGGTATTATTGCCCTCTCTGGAGCCTTGATTAGCCAACAAGACGGTTATGCCGACGTTTCTAAAGGGATTGGGGTTATCGTCATTGGTCTTGCCAGCATTATCATTGGTGAGGTCCTTTATGCGACTAACTTGACTCTGTTGGAACGTTTGATTGCCATCTGTATTGGTTCAATCCTCTATCAGTTCCTTTTGACAGCGGTTATTGCTCTTGGCTTTAACACTAACTATCTCAAACTCTTTAGTGCGATTGTTTTGGCTATTTGCTTGATTTCGCCTGTCCTACGCCGAAAATTCTTTAAGGGGGTGACCTCATCACGATGACAGCTATTGTAGAACTCAAAAATGCGACTGTTAAGGTCAATAACGGTTTTGACATCGAAAAAACCATCCTGGACCATGTTAATCTTACCATTAGAGAAGGTGACTTTATTACCATTCTTGGTGGAAATGGTGCTGGAAAATCAACCCTCTTCAACGTCATTGCAGGGACACTCATGTTGACCAGTGGTCAGATTTTCATCATGGGTGAGGATGTTACGGCTCTCCCTGCTGAGAAGCGTGCCAAGTACCTCTCACGAGTCTTCCAAGATCCTAAAATGGGAACAGCTCCTCGTATGACTGTTGCAGAAAACCTCTTAATTGCCAAATACCGTGGCGAAAAACGAGGGCTTAAATCACGCCAAATTCATCTCTATACAGAGGAGTTTCAAGGTCTGATTGAACGTATCAGTAATGGTTTAGAAAAGCACTTAGATACACCAGCAGGTCTCCTTTCAGGTGGTCAGCGTCAGGCTCTCAGTCTGTTGATGGCGACACTTAAACGTCCTGAGCTCTTGCTCTTAGACGAGCACACTGCAGCTCTGGATCCTAAGACCAGTGTAGCCCTCATGGAGTTGACTGATGAGTTTGTAACAGGTGACCATCTAACAGCCTTGATGATTACCCACCACATGGAAGATGCCCTAAAATATGGCAATCGTCTGATCGTTATGAAGGATGGTCAAATCGTTAAAGACCTTACCAAGGAAGAAAAAGGTCAATTGGATATCACAGACTATTACGCTATGTTTGAGTAAGCCTAGTCTGACTCTAAATTGTAAAATAAGCCAAAAAGTTGTATACTTAAAGGGTATGCAACTTTTTGTTGTGGCCTGTAAATCGACAAGGAGACTGTTCGCACGAACGTTCAGCTTCTTGGACCGTCTGTAAAAATAGGCTCTAGAAGAGAGTCAAACTAAAAAGGAGAAAAACAAGCATGAGCGATATTAAAATTATTGCCCTAGGTGGAGTACGTGAAAATGCTAAGAACCTCTATATTGTTGAGATTAACGACTCTATCTTTATCTTGGATGCTGGTCTAAAGTATCCTGAAAATGAACAACTAGGTGTTGACTTTGTCATCCCTAACTTAGATTACTTGATTGAAAATAGAGATCGTATCCAAGGGATTTTCTTAACTCACGGACACGCCGATGCCATTGGTGCCCTACCTTATATTTTACAAGAAGTCAAAGCACCAGTTTTTGGATCATCCCTCACAATCGAGTTAGCTAAACTTTTTGTCAAGAATGCTGGCGTTAAGAAATTCAATAATTTCCATGTTATTGACGCAGAAACTGAAATTGAATTTGAGGATGCTGAAGTTTCATTCTTCAAAACAACTCACTCAATTCCAGAATCAATGGGGATTGTTCTTGGTACTGACCAAGGCAATATTGTCTATACAGGTGACTTCAAGTTTGACCAAGCTGCCCGTCCTTACTACAAAACTGATTTAGGTCGTTTGGCTGAAATCGGACGTGAAGGTGTTTTGGCCCTCTTGTCAGACTCAGCAAATGCGACAAGTACTGAACAAACAGCTTCTGAAGCAGAAGTTGGCCAAGAAATTGACCAAGTTATTGCTGATGCAGAAGGACGTGTTATTGTTGCTGCAGTTGCCTCAAACTTGGTACGTATTCAACAAGTCTTTGATTCAGCTGCTGATCACGGACGTCGTGTTGTTCTTACTGGTTTTGACGTAGAAAATATTGTCCGCACAGCTATTCGTCTCAAAAAATTGACTGTGGAGCATGAAAAACTTATTGTCAAACCAAAAGACATGAACAAGTTCGAAGACCACGAGTTAATTATCCTCGAAAATGGTCGAATGGGTGAACCAATCGATGGCCTTCAAAAGATGGCTGTTGGTCGTCACCGTTACGTTCAAATCAAGGATGGAGATTTGGTTTATATCGTAACAACTCCAAGCATTGCTAAGGAAGCCGTAGTGGCACGTGTCAACAACGCTATCTATAAAGCTGGTGGAACTGTTAAGATGATTACGCAGAGCCTTCGTGTATCTGGACATGCCAATGCTCGTGAACTTCAATTGATGATTAACCTCCTTCGTCCACAGTATCTCTTCCCTGTCCAAGGTGAGTACCGTGACCTTCAAGCCCATGCAGAGTTAGCCTTGGAAGTTGGTATTCTTCCAGAAAACATTTATATCGTTAAACGCGGTGACATCATGCACTTGTCAGAGGATCAAGGTTTCCTTCATGAAGGAGCTGTTCCAGCCGGTGATGTTATGATTGACGGTAATGCCATCGGTGATGTGGGTAATATCGTCCTTCGTGACCGCAAGGTCTTGTCTGAAGATGGTATCTTTATCGTAGCTATCACTGTTAACAAGAAGGAACGTAAGATTGTCTCTAAAGCGCGTGTGAATACACGTGGGTTCGTTTATGTGAAGAAGAGCCGTGACATTCTCCGTGAGGCTGCTGACATTGTCAATGCTACCGTTGAAAATTACTTGGCAGGAGACAGCTTCGACTGGAGTGAACTTAAAGGAGCTGTCCGCGACGATGTGGCTAAGTTCCTCTTTGACCAAACCAAACGCCGTCCTGCAATCCTTCCAGTAGTCATGGAAGTCCGCTAATAACTGACTAAAACATAAGAGTGTGAGCGTGATGTTTGCACCATAGACATTGAGAAAAGTCTCAATAAGACTTTGTTCTAAAATCAAAAGCTGGGGTGTCCCAGCTTTTCTAACATTAAGAAAGGAAAATACAAATGGCTTTTTTTCAAATTGAATACTCATCAGATGTTCTAGGACAATACCGCCAAGTGGATGTCATCTATCCAGATCGTGATCAGATTGCTGAAACGGAAAGTGATACGGACATCCCAGTTCTCTATCTCCTTCATGGCATGGGGGGCAATCATAATTCTTGGGCCTTCCGTACCAATATTCAGCGTCTCCTTCGTAAGACTAATCTCATTGTTATTATGCCTAACTCTGAAAATGGCTGGTATACAAATACCAATTACGGGGTTAAGTATTACGATGCCATTGCTAAGGAGCTTCCTCAAGTCATGCAACGTTTCTTCCCTAGTATGACTAAGAAGCGTGAAAAGACCTTTATCGCTGGACTTTCTATGGGTGGCTATGGTTCTTTCAAACTAGCCTTAACGACAAATAACTTTGCTTGTGCGGGTTCCTTCTCTGGTGCCCTTGGATTATCAGTAGAGATGATTACAGATGAAACGAGTGAGTCTAAGGAATACTGGCAAGGTGTCTTTGGCGATTTGGAAGGAAAAGACATTGAGCAGCACAAACTAGTTAACCTAGCCAAACAACATGACAAGAAAACCAAATTCTTTGCCTGGTGTGGCCTTGAGGATTTCCTTTTTGATTCTCAAGATAAGGCAGTTGCTGATTTGAAGGCCCTTGGTTTAGACATTGACTACCGTACAGACCATGGAAGACATGAGTGGTATTATTGGGAAAAACAACTAGAAGCCTACTTAGAATGGTTACCTATTGATTACGTTAAAGAAGAACGCTTGTCTTAATAGGTCAATTTTGTAACATCTTATCAAAGAGATGATAAAATCTTAAAGTGATATTTTTTGCTTGTCAGAACTATTAGAGCTTGATATACTAGGGGAAGTTTCGAAAAGGAGGCTCAATAATGAAAAAATTATTCAGAGTAATCTTCTATATTCCCAAACTTCTTTTACAATTTATTTGGAATCTTATTTGGGCTATATTTAAACTTGCCCTAGTCCTAGCCCTTATTGCTTATGGACTCGTCTACTATGCCAATAACTCTTCAAGTACCTTAGCCACAAACATTAACCAAGCCTTTCATCAAGTAGAGCTAGGTTTTAGTGGTACCAGTACTAGTGACGTTGAGAAAGTTGTCTCTAACCTATCAACGACTGATACCATTCCAGAGTCTAATGGAGCTAGATGGGCGCAAAATACAGCTAGCATCTATATACAATCTACAGATGAAACCTTGGTAGCAGCTTATAAGGAAGCTATTACTAGCTGGAATAACACGGGTGCTTTCATCTTTACTTTAACTGATGATGCCTCAACAGCTGACATTGTTGCGACAGACTATTCTGATGCGAATTCACAGGCAGCAGGTTTAGCAGACACTCAAACCAATGTTTTGACCAATCGCATCACTCATGTAGATGTGAAGTTGAACCGTTATTTCCTCTTGAATAGTGATTTTGGTTATACTCACAAGCGTATTGTGAATACGGCTGAACACGAATTGGGACATGCCATTGGCTTAGACCATGATGACTCTAAGACATCCGTTATGCAATCAGCAGGATCTTATTACGGGATTCAACAGGTGGATATTGATACGGTCCATGCTCTCTATGCAAATTAGGGAGGGGTGTCATGCGCTATTTGAAACGCCTTGCTAGACGTTACCCCATGCAAACCTTCCTTTTTCTTTTCAATGCTGGGGTCTTTACTTGGTTGCAAACAACAGGAACCATGATTGCCAATCGTTTGGGCTTATCAAGTGATGGCATTTGGATTTATATTCCCACTTGGGTAAAAATGCTGACTAGTCATTCCATAGAGAGTATTCAAACCCTTTACGGTGCTTCTGGATGGAGTTGGCTAATCACCTCTATGATTCTTACTTGGCTCTTGACTTTTCTGAGAGGTCTCATGAGAGCAGTGATTCTCATTCTGATAGTTGGTCTTGGCTTATGGTTAGTCTATCGACACTTTGAACTTTTACAAAATCTAAAACTGTCCTGATGGGCAGTTTTAGTTTCCTCTAACAAGTGACTTGGCTATCAAAACATAGACTATTTTCTGTAGATGAAATGAGATAGTTCCTTTAATAATTTCAGAACGAGCTGTAGCCAAGACTTTTCGTTGTGAGAAAAGTGCCTAAAGTTTAAAAGCTTTAGGCACTCGGAAGTTTTGAGACACTAGGCTCAAAACTTAGCTATGGAATTCCGAAGGAAGTCGCTAGCGTCCGCACTCACCTAAGAAAAGTCTAAAAAGAAGAATTAATGTCAATTTAAAACTGCCCATCAGGGCATTTTTTTGATTCATTAGCCCGTTCATTTTCTTTAAAAATATGGTATAATACAACTAATTTATTATTTTGGAGGACATTATGGCTTTAGCAAAAATCGTTTATGCCAGTATGACCGGTAACACGGAAGAAATCGCAGATATCGTTGCCAAAAAATTGGAAGAATTGGGTCACACTGTAGATGTAGACGAGTGTACAACGGTTGATGCCGCTGATTTTGAAGATGCGGACATCTGTATCGTAGCGACTTACACTTATGGTGATGGTGAGTTGCCAGATGAAATCGTTGACTTTTACGAAGATTTGGCTGACCTCGACTTGTCAGGTAAAATCTTTGGTGTTGTAGGTTCAGGAGATACTTTCTACGATTATTTCTGTCACTCAGTTGATGAATTTGAAAATCAATTCACCTTCACAGGGGCGACTAAAGGAGCAGACAGTGTCAAGGTTGACCTTTCTGCTGAAGATGAAGATATCGAAAACCTCGAAGCTTTCGCTGAAAAAGTTTCAGAAGCATTAGCATAAGAAAAAAGCAGAGTAAAGTCTGCTTTTATTGTAGTTAAAAATGGAGTTTTTATGAATGAAATAGAAAGAGATTTTAGGACGCAATCTCAACATCTCCTTTGGTCCGTTTGGCGAGGGCTCTTAGTGGGGGTGACGGCAGGAGCAGTGGTCAGTCTTTTTCGCTGGTTAATTGCCAAAGGGGCCGCATTTTCTGTAGCTATTTACGAAGACGCCCTTCATAATCCACTTCTGATTTTGGGAATTGTCCTGGTTAATCTCTTGATTGCACTTTTTATTGGTTACCTTATTAAGCAGGAAAAAGACATCAAGGGCTCAGGAATTCCCCATGTTGAAGGGGAACTGATGGGACTCTTACATCCGTCTTGGTGGTCAATATTATGGCGTAAGTTCCTAGGTGGAGTCCTTGGGATTTCAATGGGACTTATGCTGGGACGTGAGGGCCCTAGTATTCAACTTGGTGCTATGACTGCTAAGGGCTTAGCTGAGAGTCTTAAGCTCTCTGCACGTGAAAAGCGCTTCTTGATTGCTGCAGGAGCGGCAGCAGGGTTATCGGCTGCCTTTAATGCCCCGATTGCCGGTCTTTTGTTTGTTGTCGAAGAAGTCTATCATCATTTCTCGCGTCATGTTTGGGTGACAGCTTTAACGGCATCTTTAGTGGCTAATGCTGTTTCCTTACGGATCTTTGGTCAGGTTCCGGTTCTTGCTATGACAGAAAAATTACCCGTATTTCCTTTGAAAGATTATTGGATTCTTA
>ERZ507022.584-NODE-584-length-10189-cov-52.6283_pt1 | contig 10189 bp, 7 predicted proteins | sample MGYA00513164_ERZ507022 | MGnify/ENA metagenome assembly ERZ507022 | reverse complement strand
TGAAAGCACGTGAAGAATACATGCAAATGTTAGCTAGCGTGGATGTGCATGCTCCGGCTAAATGGCGCACCAATGTTATCGTGAGCAACTTCGACGAATTCCACAAGGAATTTGACGTTAAAGAAGGCGACGGCATGTGGCGTGCCCCAGAAGATCGTGTGATTATTTGGTAATAATGATGAAATCTGTCCTAAAATGGATGGATTTCTTTATTTTTGTCGTTGTAAGGGTTTACAAAAATTGAATAAAGAGCTATAATAATATTGTTCAAAAGGTTGTGATTTTTTTAACAAGTGCTTAAAAGGAGTTTTATATGACTAAAGAAATTAAACAAACTAAAGATATTCAAACAGTAATTGATGAATTGGCAATAAAGGGGGTTGAAGCCCTCAATGAAATGGCTGACTTTACACAGGAGCAAGTGGATCACATTGTTCACCATGCAGCAATCGCAGCGCTTGATAAACACATGTATCTTGCAAAATTGGCTGTTGACGAAACAGGTCGTGGTATTTATGAAGACAAAGCTATAAAAAATATGTATGCTTCTGAATATATTTGGAATAGCATCAAAAATGACAAGACAGTCGGTGTTATTGCTGAAGATAAAGAGCAAGGTTTGGTCTCTATCGCTGAGCCGGTAGGTGTTATCTGTGGGGTAACTCCAACAACTAATCCAACATCTACTACTATTTTCAAAGCTTTGATTGCGTTGAAAACACGTAACTCAATTGTATTTGCCTTCCACCCATCAGCTCAAAAATCATCAGCAGAAGCTGCGCGCATTGTTCGTGATGCTGCTATTGAAGCTGGTGCACCTAAGAACTGTATTCAGTGGATTGAAGAGCCATCTATCGAAGCGACTGGTCTCTTGATGAACCATCCTAAGATTGCCACAGTACTTGCGACTGGTGGACCTGGTATGGTTAAAGCAGCTTACTCAACTGGTAAACCAGCACTTGGTGTAGGAGCTGGAAACGTCCCATCTTACATCGCTGCTGATGCTAAGGTTAAACGTGCGGTCAACGATATCATCGTTTCAAAAACTTTTGATAATGGTATGATTTGTGCGTCTGAACAAGCAGCTATCGTTGATGCAGCTATTTATGACGAAGTTAAGGCTGAATTTGAAGCACATCAATGTGTCATCATTTCTAAAAAAGCCGACATTGCTAAATTGGAAAAAGTCGTTCTTAATGAAGCGCGTACAGCTGTAAATGGTGCCATTGTAGGTCACTCAGCTATTGAAATTGCTGAAAAAGCTGGCCTTAAAGTTCCTGCAGGTACAAAAATGCTTTTGGCAGAAATTCCAGATGCAACAATGGAACACCCACTTGCCTTGGAAAAATTGTCTCCAGTACTTGCCCTTATCAAATCTGATGGCGTTGAAGATGGATTCAAAAAAGCAGAAGGTATGCTCAATTTGGGTGGTCTCGGACACACAGCTGTTATCCACACTGAAAATGAAGAGCTCCAACTCCAATATGGTATTCGCATGAAAGCCTGCCGTGTCTTGGTAAATAGCCCATCAGCTGAAGGTGGTATCGGTAATATCTACAATAACATGATCCCATCATTGACTCTTGGTTGTGGCTCATACGGACACAACTCAATCTCTCACAATGTTAGTTCATTTGACCTTCTTAACGTAAAAACATTGTCAAAGCGTCGCAATAACATGCAATGGTTTCGCGTCCCACCAAAAATCTTCTTCGAAAAAGATTCAATAACTTACTTGCGTCACATTGAAGCTGAGCGCGTGATGTTGGTTTGTGACCCTGGTATGGTTCAGTTTGGTTATGCAGACTTGGTTAAACGCCAATTGGAACTTAACCGCCACAGACCGGCAGTAGATGTTTTCTCAGATGTTGAGCCAAACCCATCTACTAATACCGTTTATAAAGGTTTGGAACGCTTTGTAGATTTCCAACCAGATGTAATCATCGCTCTTGGTGGTGGTTCTGCAATGGACGCTGCTAAGGCTATGTGGATGTTCTTCGAACACCCAGATGTAAGCTTCTTCGGTGCTAAACAAAAATTCTTGGATATCCGTAAACGTACTTACAAGATTCCTTACGCTCAGAAGACACAATTCATCTGTATCCCAACAACTTCAGGGACAGGTTCAGAAGTAACGTCATTTGCGGTTATCACTGATAGTGAAACTCATATCAAGTATCCATTGGCAGATTACGCTTTGACTCCAGATATTGCCATCGTTGACCCTGCTTTGGTTATGAGTGTGCCTGCTAGCGTTACAGCAGATACAGGTATGGACGTTTTGACTCACGCCATTGAATCTTATGTATCAGTCATGGCTAGTGACTATACACGTGGGCTTTCACTCCAAGCAATTAAACTTGTTTTTGAAAATCTTGAACATTCTTACCGCTTTGGTGATGAAGAATCACGTGAAAAAATGCATAATGCGTCAACAATGGCTGGTATGGCCTTTGCCAATGCCTTCCTTGGTATCAACCACTCACTAGCTCATAAGGTTGGTCCTATGTTTGACATTCCACACGGACGTACTAATGCGATTTTGATGCCTCACGTTATCCGTTACAACGGTCGTGATCCTCAAAAACACGCTATGTTCCCTAAATATGACTACTTCCGTGCAGACAAAGATTACGCAGATATCGCTCGTTTCATGGGATGGGGTACTGACAAGCAATCAGATGCTGAGTTGGTTGAAGTTTTGGCACAAAAAGTATACGAATTGGGTATTGCCGTTGGTATTGACATGAACTGGAAGGGACAAGGTGTTACTAAGAAACTTCTTCAAGACACTGCCTATACTTTGGCCGAACATGCTTATGAAGACCAATGTACAACAGCTAATCCGAAAGAACCACTTATTTCAGAATTGAAAGAAATCATCGAAATTGCCTTTGATTATAAAGGATAAGCGATAGACTAAAGTAGCTCTATAAGGGCTACTTTTTTTGCTAGAAACCTTTTATATTAGAGTGTTTATCCAAATTAAAAATAAAGGACTTTCCCGAATAAGATAGAAAAACGCTTTAAGAATTGTTATAATAACCTTACAGCGAGATAAGGAGATTCCTATGACAAAAGAAGAAGGGCTTAGTTTGGGTGAAACAGCACATCCTCTCAAGTCTCGTGAATTGAGGCCACCAGTGGCTTCTGCAGCAGGGAATAGAGCGACTAATAAGTTTAAAGAGTTTAATGCTGATAGGATGGTGAGTGTTCAATTCAATCCTAGTCAACAAGTAAAAGAATCAAAGGAGCCAGTAACCTCAAAGAATATTGTGGGGATGGTATCAGGTGTGATTGCAGCGATACTCACCATACTTTTGATTGTTTGTCTCGTGATGGGATACCGTTATCGAGTCGCAAGCATTGAGGGCGATTGGACAAGCCCAACCTTTAGTGAGAAAATGTTAGCCACTCTGAAAGATACTGCTAATACTAAGAATAAAGTTAGTAATGCTTTACCACAAGGTCAAGATCTTATCACCGATATCAATACAGTAATGAGTATTACTGACAATAAGGCTCACTTAAAAGTGAGCTTTGTTTACAATCGTAAAGGTCTTTATCAGGCTTACCAGAGTAGAGTTACTGAATTGAAAGGTCAGTACGGCGAGGAGTTCTCGGAGGTTTTTGATAGTTATTCATTGTCAGAAAAAGACTACTATAAACAGTTTGATGAGACAGTGAAGAAAGAACTTCCAAAGAGTTATACCTACGATGCCAAAACCGGTCGTGTCACAACAACTGCTTTTACGGGTGATATTAACCGTTGGGAGCAAACAATCACTGTGGATAAGGCTGGAGATTCAGATGCTTTTAAAAAAGGTGATGTATTAGATTATACGCCTAACAATGGAGGCTTTACTATTAAGGCACACAGTGAATTTGGTGACATTAGCTTTACAAAAAATAAATAAAAAAGGAAATTAAAGGGGAATATAAATGACAAGAGCAGAATGGTTGGACTATTTTGAAACGGTAAACGGACGTAAGCCGAGTGTTCAGGAAATGGCGGATGCGTTGAAAGCTGGAGAGTTTATTAATGAAGCACCGGCTAAAACTGAAGATACAGTTACTACTGAACCCATTAAGGTTGAGGCGGAAATCGTCGAGACAAGTACTAGTCCTCTACCAACTGAAACGGCACCAGTAGTAACAGCAACTGCACCTTCTACGGTTCCTTTTCCAGAAGGACAAGTAGCTATGGCAAATTTGGCTCCTAAAAAACCAATGGATTCCAAAAAGAAAAAACGCATCCTAGTCTCAGTTTTGTCAGCAGTAGTCCTTGTCTTCTTATGTATCGGTGGCTTTATGACTTACCGTTATGTGACAGGTAATATTGATGGCAAATGGTACAGTAGTTCTCTAGGTAGAGAGTATAGCTCAAGCATGTCTGAAAGTTTGACAGACTTGGATAGTAAGGAGCTTGAAAAGTACTTTAAAGATACTGCTGTAACCATGAAAGTAAAAGGTAGCAATGCGAAGGTGACTGCTAGCTATACTTTTGATAAGAAAACCTATATCAAGGACTATCGTGAGAGGGTTCAGAAGTCCTTCTCAGCCTTTGGAGATTTATTTAAAGCCTTCTATGGAGATTCCTTTGAAAACTATTATAGTGAGGAAACTATAGAAAAAGAACTTGATGAAGCTCTTGAAAAAGCTGCAAAAGACAGCGGTCAAAAGTATGATTCGAAGACAGGCGAAACAACGACAACCCTTTTCAAAGGGAAGGTTAGTCGCTTGGGACATAAGATGACTGTTACTTCTGTCAATAAAGATGTTGATATCGATGGTCTCAATGTGAAAAAAGGTCAAGAGCTAAAAGTGACTAAAAAAGACAAGAAAGTAACGCTTAGTGGTGATGGTAAATCAAAAGATATTACTTTCTCAACTAAGAATGACACCAAAGATAAATTTTAAAATGACATCCGGAATCGCTATTCCGGATTTTTTCATGTCGTTGAGGGAAGAGAATAAGGTGATATCCGAATGATTTTCTCACAAGTCACAATACGTGTAGAAATATTCTGACAATTATGCTACAATAGAGCCACACACTATCTAAAAAGAGGATTTACCATGACACTTGTATACCAATCAACACGTGACGAAAATAATAAAGTAACTGCTAGTCAAGCTATTCTTCAAGGTTTGGCAACAGATGGTGGCTTGTTCACACCATTGTCAACACCTGAGGTTGCTTTGGACTTTGATCAATTGAAAGATGCTTCTTACCAAGAAGTTGCTAAATTGGTCTTGTCAGCTTTCTTGGATGATTTTACGGAAGAGGAATTAGATTACTGTATCACAAATGCTTATGACGACAAGTTTGATACAGCTGCTATTGCACCAGTAGTTAAACTTAAGAACCACTACAACCTTGAACTTTTCCATGGTTCTACTATCGCTTTCAAAGATATGGCCCTTTCAATCTTGCCTTACTTGCTAACAACATCAGCTAAAAAGCAAGGTGTTGATAATAAGATTGTTATCTTGACAGCGACATCAGGTGATACTGGTAAGGCTGCTATGGCTGGTTTTGCAGATGTTCCTGGAACTGAAATTATTGTCTTTTATCCAAAAGACGGTGTTTCAAAAATCCAAGAATTGCAAATGACCACTCAAACAGGAGCTAACACTCACGTTATTGCCATTGATGGTAACTTTGATGATGCCCAAACCGATGTGAAACGTATGTTTAATGATGTTGACTTGCGTGAGAAATTGTTGGCTCATCATACGCAATTCTCATCAGCTAACTCAATGAACGTTGGTCGTTTGGTACCACAAGTGGTTTACTATGTATATGCCTATGCGCAGTTGGTTAAGGCAGGTCATATCCAAAACGGAGATAAGGTCAACTTCACAGTACCAACAGGAAACTTTGGTAATATCTTGGCGGCTTATTATGCACGTCAGATTGGTGTTCCAGTTGGCAAATTAATCTGTGCTTCTAATGAAAATAACGTCCTTACAGACTTCTTCGCAACGGGTACTTATGATAAGAAACGTGACTTCAAGGTAACAACAAGCCCTTCTATGGATATCTTGGTATCTTCTAACTTGGAACGTTTGATTTTCCACCTTCTTGGTAATGATGCTACTAAGACTAAAGAGCTTATGGATGCACTTGTGACTAAGGGTGAGTATACTTTGGCTGATGCAGATAAAGATATTCTTGATTTGTTTGCAGCAGGTTTTGCAACTGAGGATGAAACAGCTGCTGAAATCAAGCGTGTCTATGATGAAGACAAGTATATCGAAGATCCTCATACAGCAGTTGCCTCAGCTGTTTACGAAGCATATGTTCAAAAGACAGATGACCACACACCAACAGTTATCGCTTCAACAGCTAGCCCATACAAATTCCCACGTGTGGCAGTTTCAGCTGTCACTGGTAAAGACAGTGGGGATGATTTCAAAGCAGTAGAAGATTTGCACCAACTTTCAGGTGTAGCTATCCCAGCTGCTGTAGATGGACTTGAACATGCAGAAGTTCGCCATAAAACAGTTGTTGCGGCAGCTGATATGCAAAAAGCAGTTGAAAGCTATCTTGGTGTATAAGAATAAAAAAATAGGAGCTGAGAAATCAGCCCTATTTTTATCAATATAGAAAAGAATATTATGACAGAAACAAAGAAAATTCTAAACATAGCCTTGCCTGCTATGGCCGAAAACCTTCTACAAATGTTGATGGGGGTTGTCGATTCTTACCTAGTGGCTCAGGTTGGTATTGTCGCCATATCAGGGGTTTCCGTAGCCAATAATATAATCACGATTTACCAAGCTATCTTCATTGCTCTAGGAGCCTCAAGTGCCAGTGTCATTGCTAGAAGTCTAGGGAAGGGAGATGTTAAAGCGACTAACCGAGACACCTGGGATGCTATTATTATTACCCTTGCTCTTAGTCTCATTCTTGGTTTACTTTCCATTTTTGGTGGTGGGGCCATTCTTAATCTTTTAGGTACTGAGCAATCTGTAACTCAGGCTGGTAGTCTCTACCTTGCTCTTGTCGGTGGAGGAGTGGTTTTCCTAGCCTTAATGACTACTTTTGGTAACATACTACGGGCCAAGGGACGGCCTCGTATTTCCATGGTCGTCAGTCTTTTAACTAATGTCCTTAATGCTATTTTATCTTCTTTAGCTATCTTTGTGGGACATTGGGGGATTATTGGGGTCGCAACGGCTACGGTTTTTTCTCGTCTGGTTGGGACAGTGATACTGTGGCAAGCGATGAAACTGGATGTGAAGCAGCTTGAAGTTACCAAACCTTTCAACAGGGAGTTGTTGGGGATTGCTCTGCCAGCAGCAGGTGAACGACTGATGATGCGTGCTGGAGATGTGGTCATTGTGGCTATTATTGTTACCTTTGGTACAGCCGTTGTCGGTGGTAACGCCATTGGTGAAAACCTCACCCAGTTTAACTATATGCCTGGTATGGGAGTCGCAACGGCTACGGTTATCTTGGTTGCCAATAGTCTGGGTCGAGGGGATAAGACGCAGATGAAGCGTATTATACGAGAGTCTTATTGGATTTCAACCTTCTTGATGGTTCTGGTTTCAGGGAGTATCTTGCTCTTTGGCCAAGGATTATCAGGTCTCTTTACAGATAATAAAGCAGCTATTGCGGCTAGTCAGGTAGTTATTCTTTATTCTTTCCTTGGGAATCCTGTGACTTCGGGGACTCTAGTCTACACAGCAGTTTGGCAAGGTCTGGGTAAGGCTAAGATGCCTTTCTATGCGACAACTATTGGGATGTGGATTATCCGAATTTTCTCAGGATATTTTCTTGGGGTGAGTCTGGGAATGGGTCTTGCGGGTGTTTGGATTGCAACCGTTGTTGATAATGTATGGCGTGCGGTCTTCCTCTATGTGATGTACCGTCGTTATCTCATAAAGAGAAAGTTTTAATGATAAATATTGAGGAGATACTCTTATTCAAAGGGTATCTTCTTCTTATTTTTTACAAGTAAGCTCGAATATGGTAAAATAAGCTGATAAAAACTTTTTGAGGTAGTAATTATGACTGTAAAAATCAATACAAAAGATGGTCAAATCGAATTGTCAGATGATGTCATCGCAACAGTAGTTGGCGGTTCAGCAACAGAAATTTTTGGCGTTGTCGGTATGGCAAGTAAGAGTGCTATCCGAGATAATTTTCAAGCACTTCTTGGAAAGGAAAACTACGCAAAAGGAGTTGTCGTGAAATCTACTGATGCAGGTATCACTGTGGATGTCTACACTGTTATGAGTTACGGTGTTAAGATTAGTGAGGTTTCAAAAAATATTCAAGAACGTGTGAAATTTAATCTTGAGAATCAACTCGGTATCAAGGCTGAAACAGTAAATGTTTACGTTCAAAATATTAAAGTCGTAGGAGAAAACTAGTGTCTAAAATTACAACAAGCTTGCTTCAGGAGATGGTCCAAGCGGCAGCAACACGTCTAGGTAAGCAAGCAGAATATGTGAATTCACTCAATGTCTTCCCAGTACCAGATGGAGATACTGGAACAAACATGGGAATGACTATGGATAACGGAGCCAAAGCTGTCGCAGATCAATCAGCTTCAACAGTTGGTGAAGTTGGTCAGATTTTGTCTAAAGGTCTTTTGATGGGTGCCCGTGGTAACTCAGGTGTTATCACGTCACAATTGTTCCGTGGATTTGGTCAAAGTATCAAGGATAAAACGGAACTTGACGGCCAAGATTTAGCTCATGCCTTCCAAGCAGGTGTTGAAGTTGCTTATAAAGCAGTTATGAAACCTGTCGAAGGAACAATCCTTACAGTATCACGTGGTGCAGCTTCAGCAGCGATTAAGAAAGCTGAATCTACAAATGATGCTGTTGAGGTTATGCGTGCAGCTCTCGATGGAGCTAAAGCTGCCTTGGCTAAGACACCAGAGATGCTTCCAGTTTTGAAAGAAGTTGGTGTGGTAGACTCAGGTGGTCAAGGTTTGGTCTTCATTTATGAAGGTTTCTTGTCAGCCCTCACAGGTGAGTATATCGCTTCAGAGGACTTCCAAGCGACACCTGCTACGATGACAGAGATGATCAATGCAGAACACCATAAGTCAGTTGCTGGTCATGTTGCAACAGAAGACATTACCTTCGGTTACTGTACGGAAATCATGATTGGTCTCAAACAAGGTCCGACTTATGTGAAAGACTTTGACTATGAAGAGTTCCAAAATTACTTGAGTAACCTTGGGGATTCTCTTCTTGTGGTTAACGACGATGAAATTGTAAAAGTTCACGTCCATACAGAGGATCCAGGTCTTGTCATGCAAGAAGGTCTTAAATATGGGGCTCTTGTCAAAGTTAAGGTTGACAACATGCGTAACCAACACGATGCACAAGTTCAAAAAGAAGAAGCTATCCAAGCTGCACCTTCTGCTCCTAAAGACTTTGCCCTTATTGCAGTTGTTGCTGGAGATGGACTTGCAGATATCTTCAAATCACAAGGTGTTGACTATGTGATTTCAGGTGGTCAAACAATGAACCCATCAACAGAAGATATTGTTAAGGCTATTGAACAGGTCAATGCTAAGAATGTAATCATCTTGCCAAACAATAAAAACATCTTTATGGCAGCGCAATCAGCTGCTGAAGTAGTAGATGTCAATGCGGCTGTTGTTGAAACACGTACAGTTCCACAAGGATTTACAAGTTTGCTTGCTTTCGATCCTAGCCAAAGTATCGAAGCTAATGTTGAAGCTATGACAGCTAGTCTTTCAGATGTAACAAGTGGTAGCGTGACATTGGCGGTACGTGATACAACTATTGATGGTCTTGAGATTCATGAAAATGACATCCTTGGTATGGTGGATGGTAAGATCCTTGTGTCTACACCAGATATGGACCAAGCCCTTCTTGACACCTTTGACAAGATGATTGACGAAGACAGTGAAATTGTTATGATTTACGTCGGCGAAGAAGGTAATCAAGAACAAGCTCAAGCACTTGCGGAAAAATTGGAAGAGGCTCACGAAGATATCGAAGTTGAAATCTTCCAAGGAGACCAACCAGTTTATCCATACCTCTTTAGTGTTGAATAATATTGAAATAATCATTTAGGAAGTCTTAGAGCTTCCTTTTTGTTTTGTCGGTTTTGATACGGCTGGGACATCTTTTCGAAATTACAGAAATATTCTGAAAATTCCTTGACATTACTTTCCAAAGTGGTAACATA
>ERZ507022.575-NODE-575-length-10389-cov-5.11902_pt1 | contig 10389 bp, 8 predicted proteins | sample MGYA00513164_ERZ507022 | MGnify/ENA metagenome assembly ERZ507022 | reverse complement strand
TTCTCGTCACCATCATTCAAACCATCATGATCGGTATCTGGGTTGGTTGGATCAGTACCATCCTTAATCTCAGTACCATCATCAACACCATCCTTATCCGTATCCTTCGAGTTAGGATCAGTCTTCGGATCAGTCTGGCTTGGATCATCAACAGTCTTGCCGTTCTCATCGACCTTCGTGTTGAGTTCCTCGCCATCCTTGACACCGTCACCATCAGAATCAGGATTCAACGGATCCGTGTTACCTGGCTTGCCATTTGGATCAGACTTATGATCCTTAAACGGATTCTTATCACCAGAAACCTCATCACCATCATTGACCCCATCCTTATCGGTGTCTGGGTTCTTTGGATCGGTGCCGTGCTTCTTCTCGTCACCATCATTCAAACCATCGCCATCAGTATCAGGATTCTTAGGATCAGTTCCATCCTTCTTTTCCTGATCATCAGGGACACCGTCATTATCATCATCGTTATCCGTGATGTCTGGAGTACCGTCACCGTCAGTATCCAACTGGAACTTAGCGTTCACGTTATCAGTGACAGCGCCAGAATCAGCAGGATAGGTTACGACAACCGGAACAGTAATCTGCTCGGCGTCGGCGCCATCCTTACCAGCAGGCACCACGGTCACACTAATCTCACCAGTAGAAGGATTGATGCTTACGACGTAACCTTGAGGAGCCGTGAACTTAGGATCAATAGCGAACTGTGTACCAGCAGGATACTCGTCACCCGTATTCGTTGGCTTCACACTCGTGGTAGCGCCCGCCTTCACGATGGTGTCTGCATAGCTAGGCTCAGGACCGAGAACCTTATCAGGAGACTGAACCGTCACCTTCACAGGAACCTCGTCCTTCGAACCATCAGGATAGGTGACCGTCACTGTCTCTTCGATAACAGTGCCAGGCTTAGCCTTGTCATCAATCTTAACGGTTACTTCACCAGTATTAGGATCAACGCTCACCGGCGAATCCTCTGGAACCGAGAGCTTCGAGCCATCAGGCAGATCTTCATCGCCGATTTGAGGAACTTTTACCGTCTCGCCCGGAATACCAAACTTCTCTTCATAACCCGGATTATGAGGAATATCCTTCACTGTAATCACTGCAGTCTTGTCTACAGAAGTACCGTCTGGATATGTAGCCTTCACAGTCACCGTGTAGCCGGTATCTTTATCAACTGGGCCAGCTGCAGCACCCATAGCGCCAGTGCTTGGGTTAATTGCAAGCCCTAAGAGTACCTGAATCATCCGAGCTCACAACCTCAAACTGCGTTCCGTCCGGAACTGCAGGATCCGGGATTGGAGCGGCGACTTCAACTGGATCACCCTCGTTTACCGTTATATCGGTATATGTCGGATCGTATTTCTCTGTGTCCTTACGTACATCTTTTACCGTGATTTTGAACTTCACGAGATCAGACGACCCATCAGGGTAGATAAGCTTTATCGTCACAAAATATTCAGCATCACAATCAACCGAGGGGGGGGAAGTGCCACTCATCCTACCTGTATCAGGGTCTACACGAAAACCTTCGAGACCCCCATTATCGACAAGCCCAAACTTTGTTCCCGGCGGTATCTCCGTAGGTACTTCGCCCGCTGGCGTAACGGCAGCCATCACTACCCCACCAGTAAAGCTGGCAATTCCCGTAAGCGCCATTTTCACGCTTGCGACTGCAACACACAGTAGACGCATAAACTTCATTGTCTTTGCGGAAGTCATAGGTTCCCCCTTTCATAACTTTTCTTATACTTTAAGAACACTCACTTTGCTCAATATTTTCAGGCGTTTCGCGCCTTTTCTAAAACCTACAAAACCCTCGGCGCTGTTTTGTATTGATACACTTATCTCATGAAGCTCATGAAGATTCCAACGAAGGACTCGCTCATAAAAATAGCCGCGCTCGTAGCGCTTTTCTGGCTGCTGCCCGCGCTCACACTGCTTATTCCCGACGCAAAGTCGCTTATTATCGCACTTCTGCTTCTTATCTTCCCCGCACTCACGCTCGTTCTCGCTCTACAAGACGGTCTCACCCACGGCATCACGTTATGGTGGCTTCTCGCACCGGCCATCGGCTTCCTGAGCACGCTCTTCGTTTTCTACAACGACAGCGCCCTCATATACGCTATTGCCTACGCGCTTATCGGCTGCGTAGGCAATAGCATCGGTTCGCTCATTTATGCGTTAAAAACATGATTATTCAACCGCTCAAGCGCTTCCTCTAACAGCTGCGCGGGCAGCGCCACGTTCATGCGGATATGACACGGTCCGTGGAACGGACGTCCGTCTTGCCAACCGACGCCTACACGCCAACCTGATTGCAGTAAATCATCAATGCTCTTACTGTTCTTCGCGCACCACTCGGTCGCATCGAGCCATAGCATGTACGTTCCGGCTGAGTTCGCGATACGGATTTCTGGAGCTACACGCGCAAAGAATTCGCGAGTGCGCTTAACGTTCGCAGCCAAAACCTCGTTCAGCTCGCGCACCCAAGCCGCGCCGTCCTCGCTGTACGCGCCAATCAACGCATGAACAGACAGCACGTTCGCGTCGTTATAGTGCGGCTTCCTGCTCTCTTCTTCCACTTTCGCGCGCAACTGATCGTTGTAAATAATGTGGTAAGCGCCAACAATTCCCGCAATATTAAAGGTTTTACTTAGAGCGTAAAGAGCTACCGTACGGTTGCGTGCATCCTCGCTGACTGATTGCGCAGGAATATGTGTGCGCCCTGGATGAATAATATCTGACCAGATTTCATCGGATACAACGATGCAATCATGCTTGGCATAAATAGCCATAGCTTTTTCGATTTCCTCGCGATGCCATACGCGACCTGTTGGGTTGTGTGGAGAGCAGAAAATCGCTACTTTTGCGCCACTTTCTGTCAGCACGCGATCCATATCGTCATAATCCATGTGATATACATTGTTTTCATCAGCAGTTAAAGTAGAATGCACAATCTTGTAGCCGGCAGCAGTTAAACAGCTCGTAAAACCGATGTATGTTGGCGAATGAACTAGAACAGCGTCCCCTGGCTTACAGTACGCAGAAACAGTGGAAATCAATCCTCCAAGCGCGCCGTTTTCGTAACCTATATGTTTATCGTCAAGATTACTCACGCCATTATGCGAGCGCTGCCAATCTTTAATAACATCAAAGTATTTCTGTGGTGGCAGAAAATAACCAAAAATCGGATGCTCTAAACGTTCCTGAATAGCACTGACTACAGCCGGTGCAGTAGCAAAATTCATATCTGCTACCCACATTGGAATAGTGCTAAAACCTTCCTGTGGCGCCTTTGGAACACCTTCTATCTGACCAATTGCATCTACTGCAAGAGCATCCTTGCCATGACGGTCGTAAATAGTCGTAAAATCGAATGCCATTGCGTTCTCCTTTTTTGGTTTTTCTTACTTGTCTTAAGCGTACTCGCACGGGTGCAGGAGATAATACGTAACACAAAGGTTTCATTTTGTATACAAAACGTATACAACAGATATTATCTACAAGGAGGTTATTATGGCAAAGACATCAAATATCAACGTTCGCATGGAACCAGCAATAAAAAACAAGCTGAGGAGCTCTTCGGAAGTTTTGGAATATCAGTAACAGATGCGATTAACATATTTATTCACACATCATTACTTGAAGGAGGATTTCCATTCGCAATTAAACAACCCAGATATAACAAAGAAACAGAAGCCGCAATGGTAGAAGCGCGACGGGTTATGTCTGGAGAAATCCCAGCCAAAAGATACACAAGCATTGAAGATCTTCTTTCTGATATTGAGAATGAAGATGATTAGTAATGCTAGATATTATTGCTTCACCACAATTCCGCCGAGGCATCAAAAAGATGACAAAAAGGGGTGCGGATATGCATTTACTGGACACAATCCTTAGAAAACTCAGTAAAGGAATACCTCTAGACCCCCACCATAAGGACTACGCTTTAACAGGAAACTACAAAGGTTTTCGCGAATGTCACATCTAACCCGACTGATTACGTATATACGCCATCGATGATGAGAATCTTATTCTTGTAGCATCGAGAACAGGGACGCATTCCGACTTATTCTAAAAGTGCTACAGTTAAGTTATGAGTAACCCAACGAAGCGTACATGGATATTTTTTGTAGCTCTTGTAATCTCATACGGACTATTAGAACTGCTCAATGATTTTCTTCAAAAGCGAAGCGCCCCCGGAACTTTGATGTTTCTGCCGTTCCTCATTTTGTTTTTACCGATTGATAGCTTCCTTATTCCTTTTATTGATGGCTTTATGAACGGATTATGCTTCTGGTGGCTCGTAGTAGCAATAATAAGCGCTCTCACCATTCTGTGGATTTATTATGGATCCAACATGGTGCTCTTCACACGGCTTTATGGCGGTTTTGCACTTTTGGGATCAGCAGCAGGAACAGCACTTAGGCGTTTTATTCGCGCACGGAAACAGAAAAAATAAGAAAATGAAAAAAGGCTTCAGAACCATCTGAAGCCTTTTATTCGTACCCCCGGAGAGAATCGAACTCTCGTTGTCAGAGTGAAAGTCTGATGTCCTAACCATTAGACGACGGGGGCCAACTTGATTCATATTAACGACTACTCTTCAACTACGCAACTTTTTCATGCGCTCGGCGTGTCGTTATGCTTTATCAAGCTTTATCACACGCGCCGGTACGTAAAATCATGAATAACACGACCAGCGTCTAAACCTTTTTTCTCAAAATTAGTCAGAACTCGTCCCTCAAAACGTTCGGACTCACTAAAATCAGCGTGTGGTAACTGCGCAGCTAAATCAGCAGTACCCTTACTCACATGCTCAGTCGCCAAACTAACCGTTTTCTCGCCATCGTTCGCAAAATCCGCGCGAGCATCCATCACTTCATGCACATGCAAAGCGTAATCATCAATATCTGTAGCAATTCGCCAGACGCCATCATCCTTCAAAGCAGCATGCACAGCCTGAGCCAAACTATCTTGCACAATACGACGCTTATGATGCTTTGTTTTTGGCCAAGGATCTGGGAAGAAAGTCCACACTTCACTCACAACGCCCGGTTCAAAAGCGCTAAGCAATTCAGGAGCATTCACCTGGACCATGCGCAAGTTCCGCAACTCATTTTTACCCGCCATTAAAACCGTATGCGCCACGCCAGGGGTATACACCTCAACACCAATAAAGTTGTCTTGCGGATGAGCAGCGGCTGCGACCACAATATTTTCACCCTGCCCAGTTCCAATCTCTACGATTACCCGACCATCAGCCTGGAATCCTTCACCCCAGGCCTGAGCCAAGAATTCACGGGAAATACGCACAGTATCGGCAACTCCCAAAACATATTCGCCTTTATCTAAGCGAAGAACATAGTCATCGGCATACGTATTCCATGCGCGCTCTAAACGCGCATCCAAAGTGGACGAACGACGCACGAACGAAACTACCGAACGACGACGAGCATTATTGCGCTCGCCTTTTTCCATCTCAGTCATGTAGCACTCCATATAAATCAGAAAAATCTCAAGAAAAACACAACTTAGTCAAGCATAATATAGAATCCGCGCTATAATAAAAGTGTCATAAATGAACATGTACGCACATAAGTGCACATGTCTCTATACAACTCAATATTCAATGCAATTTAAGGAGCAATATGACTGTTCTTGTTACAGGCGGTTGTGGTTATATTGGCGCTCATGTGGTTCATGCTTTACACGAAGCCGGCGAAAACATCGTCGTTGTAGACGATTTAAGCTACGGCAAGTCTTCTCGCATTGGCGATTCTCGTTTGTACGGCATGGATGTATCTGCAGCAGGTGCAGACGCACGATTGGCTGAGATTTTACGCGATGAAAACGTGGATGCTGTGATTCATTTTGCTGCCCGCAAGCAGGTTGGCGAATCCGTTGAGAAGCCATTATGGTACTACCAGCAGAATATTAACGGTTTGCTGAACGTTCTGCAGGCTATGAAAGATGCCGAGGTTCAAAAGCTTGTCTTCTCCAGCTCAGCAGCAACTTACGGCGTTCCGCCAGTAGACGTTGTTCCAGAAGATGTGCAACCAATGGTTCCGATTAACCCTTACGGTCAGACCAAACTATTCGGTGAATGGATGGGTCGGGCAGCAGCTCAGGCTTGCGGCATTCGTTTCTGCGCTTTGCGTTACTTTAACGTAGCAGGTTGCGGGCCAGTTGAATTAGAAGATCCAGCGATTTTGAACCTCGTTCCTATGGTTCTCGACCGTTTACAACGCGGTTTAGCTCCAGCTATTTTCGGCGATGACTACCCTACTGAAGACGGCACCTGCGTTCGCGACTACATTCACGTTTCTGATTTAGCTGATGCACATATTGCCGCTATGCACTACTTAGACCGCGATGAACGCAAGTATGACGCTTTCAACGTAGGTACAGGTAAGGGCACTTCAGTTCGCGAAATTGTTGACGAAATTAAGAAGGTTTCCGGACTTCCATTCGTTGAAACTATTAAACCTCGTCGCGCTGGCGATCCTCCTCATTTGATTGGTTCCCCTGAACGCATTAATACTGAGATGGATTGGCATGCTCAACATGACGTGAAGGATATTGTTCAGTCTGCATGGGACGCTTGGCAGGCAAATCCAGCACATCATATTGATGTAGAAAACTGGACGCAGAAGAACTAGAAGAGTATGAATATTTCCTGATAATCTGCTTTAAAGACACGCCGAAAAACCCTAGGAATTACAAGGTTTCTAGGGTTTATTCTTATTCTAGGTTGCGCATATGCGAAAAGCTCTGTATATTTATCTCTTGGTTGCTAAAGCAATCGTGGCTCCGTAGCTCAGTTGGTTAGAGCGCCGCCCTGTCACGGCGGAGGTCGCCGGTTCAAGTCCGGTCGGAGTCGCTGGAATATTCAACCCGGTACGCCGGGTTTTATTTTTCCATGGCTCTGTAGCTCAGTTGGTAGAGCGTGCGACTGAAAATCGTAAGGTCACCGGATCGACGCCGGTCGGAGCCACCACGATAGCCCTCGTTTTCGAGGGCTTTTGTTTTTGATTTTTCTTGAGCACTGGACTATAGGGTTATACGACAAATATTGTTGGTGGGTTGTTATTCGTTGAGTGCGTTGACTTTTTAGCTCGACCATGTCAGGTCTGCCCAACTGATGGCTTATCCGTAGTGTTGGCGTTGAGCATGTTCGTGTTCGCTGTGGTGTATGGCCAGTTGTGTATACATGTTTGTGATGTGTCGACCGGCAGCATGATATGGATGAGTTGTGCTGCGGGTAGAAGACATTGTGTATGCATGTAACACCACCACACGCATGCTTTGATACGGTGGAGTAACAGCCAGTCACGATGCGTACGTAGCATAGCGCGTAGTCGAGCATTACAGCTTTCTATCTGGTTATTAAAAGCAGGAACAATTGCCTGCTTAGTCACCTCGGGGTTGAGGTAGGTGAACAGGTCACCTGCACATAGCCTAGCGTTGAGCATGTTACATGCTCTTACGAGACGCTCGTAAGTGTTGACGATACACGCCCATTAACCAGCACGGTTTTCTCGACAAGCATGTGTTTATACGTGGCGCACCAGGTGGTATAACAACCGATCCACGCGGCTTGTTGTTCATCATTGGTAATACGGGTAAGTTGTTGCGATAAAGCGTAAAGTTCTTGACCAGCCTTGAATCATTGGATTCCTAGTAGTACGCGATCGTACATTCGCACTGATACGAAAAAGACAGCGTTGAATTCTGGTATCAGACCATTGCACGTGGCATGCTTTAGCAAATCCTGCACCACCATCAGTAACAACCACGTCAAGAGGAGCGATACGTGCCAGTAATGCTTACCACGCGCCAGCATGCTCACTACAGGCTAGACGCCATCCCAAGATATGTGTCGGACTCATCACGATCAGTAAGACACAATCCCGGTATAAATATAAACCATCGACATGGATGACATAATGGACTTGATCAACAACGGGCGATAAGAACCAGTACATCCAGATATCACCGAAACAGCGTTGCAGGCTACGTCCCTTGCCCGGGTATGAGGATAAGAGACGATCAACCATAATGAAGTGTAAGAACGTGGTCAAATTCTTGGCATGTTTATCAATGCGTACACTCGTCGTGGTCTGACAAAACGAGCATCTGTATCGTGGGCATGGCCCTTTCTTTGTAGGATATATTCCCCAGGAAATCATGGGATGACCGCATGTTTGACATAATCGCATGGTCGTCATTTATCAACTCTAACCCGACTAAAAACCTCGAAAACACAAGACTGAACACGAGCTAAAACCAACACGATTTGCCCAACCTCACAGTTGAATCAAACCAACCCCAACCACCAACAAGCCCAACAAACACAAGCCAACACACAACAAAAACCAACACAATCTGTCGTATAACCCCATAAAGGGTGGGCACTCTCTGTAGTGAGACAATGCCCACCCTCATCTTGTATAAAACAGGACGTTCTCGAAGTCCCAAGAAACGTCCTGTTTATTAATATTTACCGCGCTTTAATGCGTCTGATCCAAACCTTCATACAGGGGGAAGTCATCCGCAAGCTTAGCAATGCGAGCGCGCAAGCTTTCGATATCTGCAGATTTTCCGTCACGCAAAGCGGTGGCAATAACGTCGGCAACCTCGGTAAACTCTGTTGCTCCAAAACCACGGGTAGCGAGTGCTGGTGTGCCGATACGCAAGCCGGACGTTACTTTTGGTGGTCGTGGATCCCATGGAACTGCGTTGCGGTTCACGGTTATTCCTACGGCGTCAAGCAAATCTTCTGCTTCTTGACCGTTGAGTTCGCTGTTACGCAAATCGACCAGAACGAGATGAACATCTGTTCCGCCGGTTACTACGGATACTCCGCTTTGCTCAACATCAGCTGCGTTCAAACGCCCAGCAAGGATTTTAGCGCCTTCGAGGGTACGCTGCTGACGGTTCTTAAACTCCTCGCTGGCAGCAATCTTAAATGCAACTGCTTTGCCAGCAATAATATGCATAAGAGGGCCGCCTTGCTGACCTGGGAATACTGCAGAGTTAAGTTTTTTGCTGAACTGTTCTGCATCGCGAGACAGCAACATACCTGAGCGAGGGCCACCCAAAGTCTTGTGAATCGTTGTGGATACTACATCAGAATATGGAACTGGGTTTGGATGCAATCCTGCTGCAACGAGACCTGCAAAATGAGCCATATCCGTCCACAAGTATGCACCTACTTCGTCTGCAATCTCACGGAATGCTTGGAAATCAATATGGCGAGGATACGCTGACCATCCGGCGATAATCATCTGTGGGCGCGTTTCGAGTGCCTTTTGACGCACCTGCTCCATGTTAATGCGGTATGTTTCTGGATCGAGCTGATAGGATACAGCGTTGTAGTTTTTTCCGGAGAAGTTAATCTTCATACCGTGCGTTAAATGACCACCGTGAGACAAATCCAACCCCATAACCGTATCGCCAGCGTTAAGCAGCGCGTGATACACAGCCGCGTTAGCCTGCGCACCCGAGTGAGGCTGAACATTCGCATACTGTGCACCAAACAAAGCCTTCGCACGCTCAATAGCGAGGGTTTCCACCTTATCTACTTCTTGGCAACCACCATAATAGCGACGCCCTGGATAGCCTTCTGCATACTTATTCGTAAGCACGGAACCCATCGCCTGAAGCACTGCACGAGGAACAAAGTTCTCTGAAGCAATCATCTCGAGGTAAGTTTGTTGACGTTCCAGCTCAGAATCAAGCACTGCGGCAACATCTGGGTCTACGCTTGCTATTGGATCGTTAAATGCTGTCATGCAGTTCTCCTCATTTGTGCAATGACTGGATGATGTGCGGCGGTTATGCCCACGTTTCTAAGCATACGCGAAACCCTCGTTTGACGCTTGCCTGATTCTCATGGCTCGAGAAGACTGTGGTTAGTCTCACAGGAGTTTTGCCATAAAAAGAAGGTGCACACGCAGAACTGCGCATGCACCTTCTATCTGGTTTTTTAAGCTAAAGCTTAGGAACGCTTACGAGCAGCCTCTACAGCGCGAGCTGCGAAACCAAGCACAGCAAGAACTACAGTTACAGTAGCTGCCATAACCGGGTTCACGCCTGTCTGTGAGAGCTTCTTAGCTGGCTCAGTGGCAGCAGCAACAGGCTTGTCTGCCTTCTTATCGTCCGACTTGTTAGCGTCAACATCGGAGCCGTTATTGTTATCGCCCTTGTTCTCAACAACGTGCAAGTCGAGAGAAGCTTCTTCAGCAGTTTCAGAAGCAGCGAACTCCTTGTAATCGCTAGCAATATTCGCCTGCTTGACGATCTCGTAACCGTCTGACAAAACGTAAGAGAGCTTGTAAGATTCAGCTTCGAAATCAGCAAAGCTTACGACATTGCCCT
>ERZ507022.566-NODE-566-length-10472-cov-19.3247_pt1 | contig 10472 bp, 2 predicted proteins | sample MGYA00513164_ERZ507022 | MGnify/ENA metagenome assembly ERZ507022 | reverse complement strand
TTTACTTCAAACAATATCAAAGGTCAAAAAACAGTCCTACCTTATAAGATAGAACCGTCTTGAATCTAGCTAAAAAGCCCTCTAGGAGATAGTGATGGTGTGGATGCAAAAAAAAACACAGATACCACCAATAAATTTTCTACAGAAAAAGAGCGCAAAAAAGACATGAAAACAATCTATCGAATAAAGCAGGTTTATTGTGAATAGACTTAGTTGTTCATGTCTCCATTTACCTCCGAATGTTACTTGCCTTGATTGTACGCTGTCCGAGAGATTTTGTCAAATGAAAATCAAAAATCCAACCCTCTTAGACCGCCGATGCACCTTATCAATAGTCTCCACCTATGCTATACTAAAAGCAATACTAAAAATGGAGATTGTTATGGAAAATAAGTTTGTAAAGAAACCAACACCTAAGGGGGATAAGTCCACAAGAATTGTTTTTATAGGTCTCTTAGTGGCATTGCTTTTTATAATCGCAGGGACAGCTATCTTCTTTGCTGTGAATAGTAGCAGTAAGGCTACCAAAGGTTTAGCTGCATCCAGTAAGTCGAGTACGACTGTCTATTCCGGCAGCAATGCAGAAGACCCCTTGTTCAAAATTACCCTGAAAACCTTCGGAGATAATAAGGAATTTTTACTTGTGACACCAAATCCTGCTCATGATAGAAACATGTTTAACATTGTGGGGGTAGCTGGTCAATACTTAGTCACTCAGGAGTACAAGGGGGGTGAATCTGGTAAGAAAAATGCCAAGGGTGAGACACTTTATAAGTATGACTACTTTAATATCTATATGTATGACACGGAAAAACCAAATCAAAAACCTAAACAAATTGACCTCTTGAAATTGGCTAAAAAAGCTGGGGATGAAGATTATTTAAATCAGGCAAGTCTAAGGCTTTTCATGCTTAATGAGCAAGCTTACTTACAAATGCCTTTTGGTGCGTCATCAGCGGATTTTGCTTCTAATAAAAAATACCTCAATCTTAAGACACAAAAGATCGAGGAAATGAATATTCCAGCTAACTCGAATACTTTGGACTCGGAATTGGATTACGCCAATGTTGATATGCGTAAGACTTTAGAGCCTTTTGGACTTGAGATGTGGACAGGTGCAACTAATGGTAGGGATTTAGATCATCCAACAGAAACACCAATTGCGAGTCTGCCTGCTCTTTATTACATTTCTGAAAAAGACAGAAGCCTCAATATGGATAGTACCAACTTTGCCAAAGAGCATAAGGATGCTTATGAAGCGATTAAGACCAAACATGCTAGAATCTACACCATTCCAAGCAAGATTAACAATGAAACCTGGTTCAATACCTTACTCCATTGGATGGCACCTGAAGGCCAGGATGCCTACGAGTTACCGGTTAGGGCATTTAGACCGACTCAGGAAGAAGGGAAAGTCAAGTCCTACCAAGAATTGCAGACTTGGAATGACAACCATATCAGAAAAAAATAGAGGAACTTACCTCTGAGACCCATAAGATTATGAACCCAAGTCTATAATACTTGGGTTTTTTAGTGTGGTCTGATATAGCAATTGTTGTTTTAGTTTTTTTGTGAAATTCTTGTTATATGATAGCTAAGTTTAAAATAGATTGTTTATTAGTTTGTTTAGCTGATTATTAAAAATATTTCAATCGGGTCTATAGGCTTATAATAAGCAGAACAAATCATTTAATAAAGATTAAAATTATTGACACTTATATTGACGTGTAATTATCAGAATGTTAGAATTTAAAGTGCATCATCATAATAAAATAAAATTAAAGCAATAAACCAAATATTACAATTTTTTATGGAGACTTTATGAAAGATTTTTTTAATCAACGTCAACGTTATTCATTGAGAAAATATTCTATTGGCGTTTGCTCAGTCTTGCTTGGAATTGTTCTTTTTTCTGGACAGGCTGTACAAGCTGATGAAGTTATAACAGGTAATGATAACGTTGTGAAATCTGTAGAAGCAGCTGAATCCGCAATATCGGATACTACTATATCAGAAGTTCCAACTGCTATAGAAAAGTTACCAGTAGAAGAAGTAGTAACTGTACAGAATGAAACAGTTTCTAAGCAACAAGACACGTCATCTGAAACAAACACTAGTAGAAATTCTACGTCTTTTGCTAGTTCTGAAGAATCATATGTGGCTCAAGTAAATCAAAGTCAAGCTACAAGTGATTTATCTGAAGGATTAAAATCAGAAACGATAACATCTGAAATATCAAGAACTAGTCTCCGTCGAGGGAGAATTTTAGCGTCTGAAGAAACAGTCGAGAGTTCTACAGAGATACTATCATCAGAAGCAATCCCAGCTGAAATACCTATACGACGTAGTGGACGTCGAGGAAGAAATATGTCATCTTTAAATACGTCTGAATCGAATAACGGGACTCCTATAAATAGTAGTTTACCTACGGTCACCATACCAACCAGCAATCAAAATAATACTTTAGCTACACCAGACGAAAATATAACGAAATCAACCAAGCAAACGGTTGTTTTTGAAGGTGCAGGAGAAAAGACGCCAGCTACTAATATTAAAGATGATTATGTTTTCACAGGTAAGAAAGATTTAACAACAAACGCTATTACTTGGAAAACAAGCTCGCATACATACGGCAGTGTGCCAGTTCCAGTGGTTCCAGGCTACTATGCAGATAAGGCGGAAGCTGGATTTAAGACAGTTACTCTTGATGAACCAGAGGTGACAGATAAGGTTATATACAAACCGTTGGGAAAAATTATTCAAGTAGATGAGAACTTTAACGTCATTCCTAACTCAAATTCAGTAACTTATGAGAACAATCCGTACAATCCAAGAGAGGCTGTAGAAACTGCTATTCCAGATGCTCCTGCAGGATATAAGATTAGAGAATTACAACCTCATGCATGGGGCTATAATATTGTTGACAAAACAATTGAACCCAATGATGAAAGTGATCCAGATCGTATCTCAAAAGATACTCCAATTGTTTATGTACCACTTACTTCTGACGTAACGAAATCAACCAAGCAAACGGTTGTTTTTGAAGGTGCAGGAGAAAAGACGCCAGCTACTAATATTAAAGATGATTATGTTTTCACAGGTAAGAAAGATTTAACAACAAACGCTATTACTTGGAAAACAAGCTCGCATACATACGGCAGTGTACCAGTTCCAGTGGTTCCAGGCTACATCGCAGATAAGTCTCAAGCTGGTCAACTAGAAGTTACCTTAGCGACTCCTAATGTGGAAGAGCTTGTCAGCTACACACCGGTGGGAAGAATCATTTTTGTGGACGAAGCAAGGAATCAAATCGTTGGTACAAACGCTGTTCCGTATACCAACGCTCCAGATCCGACTAAGGTAGAGTCAACCACTCTACCAACGCTTCCAACAGGTTATGAGATTAAGTCTGGGCAAAACATTTCAGGTTTTAACTCAAGTAGTCTTCAAGTCCTTCCACCAGATGCGACAGCTGACACTAAGATTATCTTGGTTTCTAAGAAAGAGACTTTGAATCAGGGTACAAGTCAGACGGTTACCTTTGTTGGTGCAGGTGAAAAAACGCCAGCGACTAAGGTTCAAAATGATTTTGTCTTCACTGGGACAAAGGATATGGTTTCAGGTGTCAGCACTTGGGATGTGTCAAGTCATAGATACGGGAGTGTACCAGTTCCAGTGGTTCCAGGCTACATCGCAGATAAGTCTCAAGCTGGTCAACTAGAAGTTACCTTAGCGACTCCTAATGTGGAAGAGCTTGTCAGCTACACACCGGTGGGAAGAATCATTTTTGTGGACGAAGCAAGGAATCAAATCGTTGGTACAAACGCTGTTCCGTATACCAACGCTCCAGATCCGACTAAGGTAGAGTCAACCACTCTACCAACGCTTCCAACAGGTTATGAGATTAAGTCTGGGCAAAACATTTCAGGTTTTAACTCAAGTAGTCTTCAAGTCCTTCCACCAGATGCGACAGCTGACACTAAGATTATCTTGGTTTCTAAGAAAGAGACTTTGAGTCAGGTCACCAGTCAGACGGTTACCTTTATCGGGGCAGGTGAAAAAACGCCAGCTGCTAAGCTTCAAAATGATTTTGTCTTCACTGGAACAAAGGATATGGTTTCAGGTGTCAGCACTTGGGATATGTCAAGTCATACATACGGCAGTGTACCAGTTCCAGTGGTTCCAGGCTACATCGCCAATAAGTCTCAAGCTGGTCAACTAGAAGTTACCGTAGCGACTCCTAATGTCGCAGAGCTTGTCAGCTACACACCAGTGGGAAGAATCATTCTTGTGGATGAAGCGGGGAATCAAATCGTTGGTACAGACGCTGTTCCGTATACCAACGCTCTAGATCCAACTAAGGTAGAGTCAACCTCTCTACCAACGCTACCTACAGGTTACGAGATTAAGTCTGGCCAAAACATCTCAGGTTTTAACTCAAGTAATCTTCAAGTCCTTCCGCCAGATGCGACAGCTGACACTAAGATTATCTTGGTTTCTAAGAAAGAGTCTTTGACTCAGGGCACTAGTCAGACGGTTACCTTTATTGGTGCAGGTGAAAATACACCAGCTACTAAGGTTCAAAATGATTTTGTCTTCACAGGAACTAAGGATATGGTTTCAGGTCTTAGCACTTGGGATGTGTCAAGCCATAGATATGGCAGTGTGCCAGTTCCAGTAGTTCCAGGTTACATTGCAAATGTAGGACACGCGGGCTCTCTTCAAGTAACACCAGAAGCTCCTAACGCTGAGGAATTAGTTACATTTAAGCCGTTAGGAAAGATTATTGCAGTTGATACTGATGGTAAAGAAATTCAAGGTGTACCAACAATTCAATATCAGAATGATCCCGAAAATCCAACTAAGGCGGGCAAAACATCATCTCCACTTATCTCAGGGTATGAAACTGATGTTCTCAATATAACCCCAAGTAAGCCAGAAGAAGATACCCCAGTTGTTTATCGTAAAGCTATTCAAGAAGCGACTATCACTTATATTGACCAAACGACTGGTACAAGTCTTGAGAGTGATCATGTTACAGGTAAGTCAGGTGAAATTATTGAATATACTACAGCCGACAAGATTGCATTTTATGAAAGTCGTGGTTATGAATTGTTAACGGATGAGTTCCCAAAACAAGCATACTACGATACTGATACGTCTGTTACCCAAGCATGGAGGGTTACTTTGAAACATAAAACTGTAATAGTAGGTTCTAGGAATCCTCATGATGGTGATGCAATCAACCCAGATGATCCACTAAGTCCAAAATATCCAAGCAAAAATCAGTGGCAGAAAGATGTCACAGCGACAGTTCATTATATTGTATCAGATGGAAATGTTAAGGCGCCAAGCGACAAGGTTCAAGATGCACAATGGACACGCACCGTTACATATGATATGGTGACTGGTCAGGAACTTTCGTCAACAGCATGGAAAGCTAATAAAGCAACCTATGATGCAGTTGTGACTGAAGTTTTAGATGGCTATTACGCTGATAAAGCAAGTGTGTCATCTAAGAAAGTTATTCAAGAAAACCTTGAGGAAACGGTAATATACAAACCGCTCGGAAGCTTACTACTCAAATCAGCAGATTTGAACTTTCCAGAAGTTGCATCTGTAAAATATCCTAATAATCTAACAGACCCAACCAAATCAGGTCTACCAGTTGTTCCAGATATCCCAGGTTACAAACCCTACCTTCAGGACCCTAAGTATCCAAGTAAGTTAGGAAAAGCTATCCAGCCAGGTAGCACCATTATTCCTGAAAATTCAGGAGAGGATATCTCTATATACTATATAGCGGTAAGTCCAGATAAACCAAAATCTTCTATAAAACAAATGAGTAAGCCAAGCAAAACTCAGAAACCAGAACATCCTTCTATTGAAAAGAAATCAGTAGTATCTTCGCAACCAGAAGAAGTAAAACAAGTAAATGAAGCTTCGAGAATCGTTGTTAAGACAGCTTCTCAGACTTCTACTACAAAAGTAGCTTCATATAAAAAACAAGTAGTTCTTCCCAAAACTGGTGAAGAAACAGAGCAAACTGTCGAAGTAGCAGGCTTTTCTGCTCTGATTGTGGCTCTTGGTCTGGGAATTCAAGGTTATCGTCGTAAAAAAGAAGATTAATCTAATTGAGACGGACAAATCTCTTATTAGTTTTAAATAAAGTAAACCAGCAGTTCAATTTGAGTTGCTGGTTTCTTTTTGGGGAGAATGTTTGAGTTTAATATGTTACTCTGAAGTAATTATATGAGAATCGTTTGAATAGTTGTTATGATTCGTCAATGCTGTAATAGTAGGATAAAGTGAAGTTAATGCTCTGAAATAGGGTACAAATATGTGCGATAATAATTGTATTATTAGAGAATGTTCGGTTTTTTAATGTCATAGAGAAGTTCTAAAAAAGTTTTGGAATGGCGTTTCAATTAGAAAATAAAAGGATTAAATAATTATTTTTATATTGAGTGAAGTGTTAATAAATGGTGTTATATAAGGTGTTTTGTTGTTTTATTATCGATATTTCTGATTGTTTGTAGTTGAATAATCAGATAATTGAAAAATAAAATTAAAAAATTTTGACAAAAATCTTGACCGCTAATTGTCAGAATGTTAGAATATAGTATACTCACTTTTATAATTGGATTAATTTTATAAGTGTGTACCTATAACTAACTAACTTATTAGAGGAGGTCTTTTAATGAAAGACATTTTCAATAGACGCCAGCGCTTTTCATTGCGTAAATACTCGTTTGGTGTCGCTTCAGTCTTACTAGGGACAGCGCTCTTTGCTGCTCGTATTGCTCAGGCTGATGAAGTAACATCCCCAGAACCTTCATCTTCAACACCAAGCTCTACGGTAGCAGGTGAGAGCTCTGCCAATTTAGTTGAAACGCCTACAGCATCAACAGCTCAAGCAGATCCTACTGCAGCTGTATCTTCAACTGATGCAACTGCGTCAACATTTAACTTGACACCAGAAGCTTCAACAACAGATAAGGCTGCCGCAGAGACAACTGACAAACAAGCTACAGAAACTGCAAAACCAACTGAAAAAGCTGCTACAGAAACAGCTAAACCAGCTACAGCTGCATCTACAAATGCAGCTGGCAACAACGTTGAAACTACAGCTTCGGCTACAGCAGCTTCAAACGCTTCAACAACAGCAGCTTCAAATGCTTCAGCTACAGCAGCTCCAGTAGCTGGAAATACAGAAACAGCTGAAACAGCAGCAGAAGCTACAACTGCCCAACCAAATGTTGCTACACGTGCTAACGTAGCAAGCGCTGGTGTAGACGTTACTTCAGTTGCAATAGCGAATAATGAACGTAGTAATGCTGCTACTTTGGTTACAGAAGGTGGCCGTCGTCGTAATCGTCGTTCGGCAACAGACCCTGTATCAACTAGTCATACAGTAGGTTCAGCAGCTGCAACACCAGTGATGAGTGATCCAAATGGTGCAAAACTTAAGAATCGTCCACTTGTAGTCCCTACACCAAAAGATCCTACTGACCATGTTACTGCAGGAATCAACTACCAATTGAATCCGAGTGCATCTCAGTATACATATATTGTTACTGATTTGATGGGATTCAATACAGAGTATAATACTAAGTTCTATTATCGTATGTCTAAACCATATGATAACTCAACTAATGTAACAATAGAATTGGTTGATGGTGCTACAAACACTGTTAAAGAAACAAAACAAATTAGTGGTGCAGGAACAGTGAATCTTGGTCAGGCTACTCTAGCACCTATTTCAGGCAATAAACAGGCTTATATTGAATTCCGATTTGAAAATGTTAAAGATGCTGATAAGACAGATCGTCCAGCTCTCCGTGCAACATGGAAATTCAACGGTTCTGCTAATGATTTCGATGGTCAACGTACTGCGATTCAAATTTATGATGTAGTTAACACAGCCAACGAAGGAACGACTATAACTGATCCTCAATATTACATCCCACGTCTAACTACTAAGACGACTTACTATAAAGTTGTTGATAAAAATTCATCAACTTATGATCCAAATCGCTTGGTTGGAAACTTTGTCTCAAATGGCAGTAGTTATGTGATGAATTCTTCTACGGCAGGTGACTACAAGCTGGTAAATGACGCTGGAACTCCACAAGTTGATGCACAAACATATCGTGCAACAGGCTCTGAAGAGAGTCTTGGTTCATTTACACTTACTGGTATGGAAGGGCAAGATTTCCATGCTTCAGCTCTTCGTGCTTTTGATGGGTATAAGCTATATCAAACAGCAGATTCACGCTCGCTTGTAGATGTTCTAAAAAAACCTTACGAAGTTGGCCAACGTTGGTTTGACGTTGCCAATGCTGAAGGTGGTGTAAAACGTATTAAAGAAGTTGTAGGCGAAGATGGTACTGTCCGTATTGAAATGTGGGCAATCAAATCTGACAGTCTAAATAAAATTTCTAAAGATTTAAACACTGATGGCTATGTTAAGGTTTATGAAACAGTAATTCGTCCTGGAAGTAACAATAAAATTGACCACCCAGAAGACTTCGGTAAGTATCCTGAAATCGATGATGCTGGATGGAATAAAGATAATAATAAGCCAGTTAGAGATGGTTTGAAACCAGAATTACGTGATAAGCTTGTTGTTGGAAAACCATTTGCTATTTTCTCGGATAAACAAAATACAAACTATCTTGGTGATTTGGAATATGGTAAACCTAACGTAGCTGATTTTATCTATAAACGTCCAAACGGGACATTTTATAAAATGTCCTGGGGAGGGGAAGCAGCTAATAATACTATAGAGTATACAATTACTGAGGTGAGTGCCTCAGAAGCTGCTGGCTATCAACCACGTTATTCAGCTGCGGGTGAATTTTATGCGAACCGTGGCGCTACTGGAGCTGCATATGCTATTAATGGCGTTCCAGTTTCTTCAGGTAACGTTTTCCGTTTGGAAAATAAATTGACGCCCAACTATGAAACGGTCTACTACTATGTTAAAGGTGAAGCTACTAAGGTAACTCCTGAATTTACTAAGGTTCTCGAAGATAAAAATGTAGAGAATAAGCGAACACTTAATGATAATGACTTCAGCTTTAAACTTGTTGAATTGAAAACTGATGATTCAGGTGAAGAACTTGAAGGTGGTCATACTGAAACCGTCACAAATAAATCTGGCAAGGTAACTTTTAGTGATATTAACTTTACTAAAGTTGGAACTTACAAATATAAAGTAACAGAAGTTGCTGGAGAAGATAAAAATGTTGACTACGATGCCATGGAAACTATCATGACTGTAGTTGTTACTGAAAAAAACCAAGCAGGTGATTTAAAAGCTACTGTTACTTACAGCTCTTCTAAAGGTGAAACATCTTCAACAACTGATACAGAGTTCAACAACGTTGTCGTAGCTCCAGTTAAAGTGAAATTTGACTTCACTAAGAAATTGGCTGGACGTGAACTTAAAGATGGCGAATTCAGGTTCATCCTTAAAGATGCAAACGGTCAAGAAGTTGAAACTGTAGCTAACAAAAAAGATGGAACTGTAACATTTACAGAAATTTCATTTGATAATACTAAAGTAGGTACTCACACTTATACTGTAGAAGAAGTTATCCCTGCAGCTAAAGAAGTAGGTATGACGTATGACACTATGAAGGCAACGATCACTGTTGAAGTTGCTAAGAATGGTCACACCTTGACTACTGTAACAAACGTAACATCAACTGGCGGTGTCAATGCTGATGGAACATCAACAGAAGGAACTGATGATAAAGAATTCAACAACAAAATCACTCCTCCTGAAACACCTGAATTCCAACCTGAAAAATTTGTTCTTAACAAAGAGAAATTTGACATTACAGGATCAAAACTTGTAGATGATGACGATGAGTTGACCGATGAGTACACTGCTACAAATGCAAATCCATACGCAGATGGAACTTCAAATAACGAAGCAGAAAATATCAATACGAAGTCAGTTGAACGTGGTGAAAAGATCTACTACCAAGTATGGTTGGATACTAAGAACTTCACTGACAGAAACAACATCCAATCTGTTGGTATCTCTGATACTTATGATGCAGATAAATTAACTGTCAACGCTGCTGATATTAAAGCTTATGACAGTGAAAGTGGTGCTGACGTAACTGATAAGTTTGACATCAAGGTTGAAAATGGCGTCATTACAGCAACATCTAAAGCTTCTATGAACAAATCTTTAGGTGATGCTGATAACACTCAAGTTGTCGACACAACTAAATTTGCATTTGGTCGCTACTACAAATTCGATATTCCAGCAACAGTTAAAGCTGACGTTGCAGGTGGCGTAGACATCGAAAACAAAGCGAACCAAATCGTTCACGTTTACAACCCAGTAAGTAAATCTGTAGAAACTCCAGAAAAACCAACTCAAAAACGTGTGAACAGTGTACCTATCTCAGTAGACTTCAACTTCACTAAACGCTTGGAAGGTCGTGAATTGA
>ERZ507022.562-NODE-562-length-10526-cov-4.61885_pt1 | contig 10526 bp, 8 predicted proteins | sample MGYA00513164_ERZ507022 | MGnify/ENA metagenome assembly ERZ507022 | reverse complement strand
TCTTGGCTGTAACAATTTATCACACAAATTGATATCTCCCAGGCTAAGCTTGATTAGGTTATCTTGTGCTGTTTTCTTAAATTCATGGTCAATGATGTTCTGTATTTCTTGCTGTGTTCGCTGGCTTTCCATCAAGATTTCAACGCGGTTCAAAATATGTTTCCCGACATTACCAGTCTTTAATTTTCCTGCATCTTGAACAGCCTGATTTTGAACTTCAGCCAACAAGCGTTTTTGGATGATGTTCCTAGCAGTATGATATACGACGCTATGGGGAATCACTCCGCCTGTAATCGGCTGGGATTCATGGTCTGCTAAACTTACATCGGTCAGCGGCTGCCAAAGACGGAATTGGCCGAACCCTTCTTCCCGACGGCAGCCGATTCCCTGATAAAGCAAATCTTGCAACACATGAAGATCTTCAGCACTGAGCTTTTCTGCATCAATAGGAATCAGGGAAGCTGCTGACAATGCATTCTTCCGTTCCCTTCTCCCTTTCCAAACGGCCAGATATCCGGTAACGTCTTCGTTAGCTGCAAAAATCTTAGACGTATTTAAAGTCCCGCTGGCAGGATGCAAAGAAACAGTATGACCTGTTTTTTCAGAAAGCCGTTGTTCTAATTGTGTAACTAAGGCTTCGGCAATATCCGTGACACGCTGCCATTCATTCCAAGGAATATACGGCGTAAGCGCATACAGATAGACGGGCTGTGATGCATCAAGTTCCCGATAAGACGTCTGACCTGAAACCAATTGTAACTGACAGGCCCCATATTCAGTCTGCCGTGAATGGCCCAAGTGAATGGGGTTATCCTGGCTAAAGGAAAAGCAGGAAGCTAACAACGGTTCTGCATCGCAGTCGTCATCACATAGGATTGTTCCTTGGAACCATTGTCCCGGTTCCATGGCTTCATAATTGAAAATACCGCCGTCTTCACTTTTTCCCCGGCGTCGGGCTTCATCCGACGTATTTCGGGCCATATGGAGGGTGATCTTCTTTTTGACCGATACGGGGTATAAAGTCTGCCCATCCTGGACGACAAAACCTTTCATCTTCTTAAACCCCGCTTCCGGCGCGCCCACACCAGAAATATCCTTAATAATTTTTCCATCTTTACTGCGCATCATGGATAAAGGAAGTTGAAAAACAACCTTGCCCTTATCTGACACCCCACTCAATGGATAAGCCGGCAAAAACCGCACTTTCCCGGACAGGAACAAATCATAAAAAGTCTGGTTTTTATGGGCTTCTTTCCCCAATTTATACTGACGGATAAAGGTTTCAGCCATCATACCGCGTATAGCCGAACCGGTGATATAGCTTCGCGTCGTATACAGGGTGGCGTCATTATTTTTTTCTGCAAAATTAAGCGGGCTCAAGTTATGCACCCAATAGGTGATTTGCTTCATACTATCGTCCCTCTTTCTCTAATTTTTTCCCAAAGTTTTTGCATATGCCCTTGTTCTTGCCCAATGATAGAACAACGAATCCTGCCTAAACCTCTATTCCGCTTGGCCCCGGCATGACAAAGATTCTTTAGTGCCAATAGAAAGATGAGTTCATCATCAGGATTTTCTGATTCCATTTCAACAGTACCGTAAAAGGTCGTTCCTTCCCGGACAACTCTCATATTATGAAGGCTGCCTTCCAAAGCCGTGCCTGAGTCAAAATCAATGGCTGTCTGATAGCGCATATCAGTATATTCAGCCAGAATGTCTTCCCTCGTAAAAATACCGGGATACGCAGCCTGTAAATACTGCCACTGCTGGCAAAGCTGCTCATACGTATTCCCTGGCTGGTCTGGCTGTCCTAAATAGAAATTACTGATGCGCAGCTGAGATGCCGTTTCATCCTGATGACCAAATAATGCGATTAACCGGGAATGGGACATAATCGGATCAGCCTGAGACATTTCTTCCATTTCCATGGCACTTTCATAGAGCAGCCCTCTGAACCGCCGGGCTGGAAAATAAGGCATGCCATATTGGTCGTAGACGACATCGGCATCGAGGACGATGTTTTCCTGGCCGGACCCTAAATGAAGCGGTGATAACGTTTCAATTTGAATGGTAAAGGACTTCATCATTTATTTCCCCCTTCCGGTATCCAAAATTTCATGATTTCAATGGCATCCATATATCGCGTTTTCTTCTGTCCATCGACATCCTGCCAAAAATCCTCAGCCGTGACTTCTTCTTTGCCGGTTTCTTGCTGTAAAATCGCACGCATTTCAGGACTGTTTTCTAGAAACAGCTGTTGACTGTGCAAATCCTGCTGCAGGACTTCGCGCAACTTCTTGATTTTATTTTCCGGCACCGGAAAATCGAGCATAGACTGACAAAGGGCAAATAAATCGGCCAAATTAGTGCCATTTTCACCGGTACTATCTACGGCATAGGGGCCGTAATGCAGATATCCCTGGGGAGCTTCATAGGTCTGCGATTCTAATTGACTCAGTTCAGGTGCCATCTGTCCATGCAAAATAGCGAAATCAACGACGTTCGTATCGTGCTGACGCGATTTCTTTTTAGCCGACCCACATAACTGTTCCGCCAGTTCATAGGCCCGGTAAAAAGGATACTTGGCGGGAACAATAGCAATACCGCCGCAGCAACTCATCTTTTTGCTGATTTCTTTACCTTCAGCTTTTAATTCTTTATTGATTTTCGTATATAAATCCTTACTCAGAAGTTTTTTCGATTGCACCGCCTTGATAAAGGCCTGGGCGTAACGCAAGCCAACGCGGCCGGGACAAATGAAGGTCACATCATCGCCGCCAATAATAATCGGACGGATAGGCAATAGTACTTTTCCGTACTTCGTCGTCTTTAAGGAAAGATACTTTTTTTCATCCTGGGCAAGGGCCAAGAGCTTTACTTCTTTATCTAAAAGGGCTTTGAATCCATCTTTGACGACCTGTGCAACCGTAAGTGATAAAGCTCTTCTTTCCTGCATATCCCGACAATGGCTAAACTTGACGCCCATATTATTGCCGTCAATGTGGATGACGCAAATATAGCTTTCTTTGTCTTTGTATCCCAACTGATCTAATTCATCAGGAAAAGCAAAAGGTGTTTCTCCATCATTTTCTTCTAGAAAATCTTTCTCTAACTGGCGCCGTGAATCTTGATAAGCGTTGCGCTTGGCAATGATTTCAGAAGAAATCCAGCGTTTGCTTCCATCTTCTTTATAGGAATTAACATCGGCTACTTTACCGCTTATGTCACATTCCAAGGTAAGACCCGTATAAGGCAAATCGACACAAGGCAAAATCGTATTTTGGTGTTCTTTTAATTGCTGATATAAAGAATCAATAGCCTGTTTGAAGTTACCTGGCAATATATCCACTACGTCAATGGCGGCCCCTGTCTTCAAGCCCGGCGCTTTAAGCAGTACGCGCCGACTCCATTGACTGACAAGATTCCGGCATTTATCCCGAAGCGCATCATCATCCAGACCGCCATCGCGTAAGAGAATCAACATATTACCGCCACCGATATAGGCGATTTCACAGTCGATATCCGGATGATCGACCATCATCAAATCTGGTAACTTTTTATTTTTTTCTTTTTGAGCCGTATATTCCTGCCAAGTGATATCTGGCAGCGTACACCCGGCATCCTTCAGGACATCGACCATTTCTTTCGTAAAAATAGCATCGACTAAATAGGATGCACCAATATTGGTCTGTAGTTTGTTACAGGAAAAAATATATTTCTGTATAGACCGTGTATCTAACAGAATCGCTCCTACTTTCATTTTACTTCACCTCTTTCTGAGTAAAGATAAACTATTCATCAGTCGTTGACCAATTTGAAAGCCTTCATCTTCACTCATAATGTCCGCACTGGCATGATTGAATCTATTTCTCAGCATAGTTACATTATTAGAATACATTTCAATGAAATTTAAGAAATCACCTTCATTCATTTGTATTGAGATTTTTCTATGTCTCAATAAGCTTTCAAATACACCCCTGCGTGCTATACTTCGATCAATGGCAGATTGCTGATCTTGCACGGCTTTAGGAGTGTCTTTCACGATATGAAAAACATCATTGAAATCCGATTTAGACATGCGCGTTACACTTTCAATAATCATCCAGTCCGCAGAACGCACTTTATCAAGACGTTTCTTCAAATACGGTATTCTAACGATACCTGAAGGTACACTTCTTTCTAACACACGTCGCAAAGAATTATCCGTCGGTAATGCAAATATATAATTCAATAACCGGGAAGGCGGAACACAGGCAGTAACAACTTGTACTTGCTTAACAAAGGCTATAAAATCCTTAAGTCTTTCGTCTTCTTCGTTCAAACTGCCTAAGAATCGCCTTACGCCCCATTGATCATGATAGCATTGTTTGACATACTCCTGCATAGAAATATGCTCCTGAAACCGTATAGGACTTTCCACAGCTGGAATGTAACTGCGAAATAAATAGTTTTCCCAACTAGAGAAGTTTTTCCCGTCCTTCTTACAAGTTTCAATAATATCTTCCTGGATGTAATCAATAAATCCCTCCCGGACAATATATGGCGGCAGCCATTCCGTATAAAAGGTAGTAGCTTGCTGCAAAAATCCTTTGCTGATACACCAGGTAATAATAGCCACGGGGCTTACATTCTTATATGGTTCAGGAAGTATACTTTGATATTCAGACTGGATTTTTTCAAGCAGCTTGCTGAAGAATAACTCCTGCTGACTGATTGTAGACCCGGTATCCATAAAAGCTTGATACTGTTTTAAAGATTGGCTTACCCGTCTTAGAGTCCGATTCATGGCAGGATAATTAACACAAATGCGAATCGTATCGGCCACGGCGTCCATATTATCCAACAAACGCTTTAATTCATCCGATACTTGGTTATCCCTGCGAAAATATCGCCGAAGATGACTGACATTTCCGAACGACACAAAATCGTCAGCCCCTCCTACCAGGGAAAACATATCCATCAATCTGCCCGCATCTTCAACGACAGGTGAATCCGCAAAAAAATTAGCATACAAAATACGGCCTAATTGTAGTCCGCTATATTGAAGTAAGCGGATGAGCGGCAGCATCATCATGGAAGTATGACGAAAGCCGCCAGTCAAATCCAAATGAACGCAAACATCTTCTTGTGGATTCTGTCGGATATACTCCTGAATTGTATCGAAAAGCCTGGAAATGCTAGGCAGTGTGCCTTGCAACGTGCCTTCATCCCCTAAGGGAACGGGAGTAATCCGTTCCCTTACGGAAATCAATTCAGGCGACTTTTCAAAACAGGATAAAATTTGATTATAGTCTTCCTGCACCTGGTCGGAAACCAGTGCAAAATAATGATTGATTTTACCGCATCCATGAGCGATACAGCGTAATGCTGGTTCATTGGACAAGTAACAGGTAAGCGAAAAAAGGCCGCTGCCATCATCATAACGATACGTAGTAGGACGAGGATTATAAGGACTCATGACAAAGACAACGATATTTCGAGTCATAGTATCATCTCGATTCCTGGTCTACGGAGGCCAAACATTTTTCTGCCTTCTTTAATTTTTTTCGAACTGTATCTGGCTTCAGGTTCAAAAAACCAGCTACGATTTCCGCATCATTTTTGCGAAAATCTGTATGTTCTTTCCAATATTCTACTAGCTCTTTGCTGACATAATCATCCCACAGAACATTGGTCAGCTGCGCACCTCCCGTATCAAAAAAGCCGCTTTTTACCAATTTCATCGTAACAAAATATCGAATATACTTCATTATTTCATTTTTATTTTTATCATGAGAAAAGGATTGCCGGACTAAATCCAATTTATCTAAAATGGTCTCGATAACATCATCATTCTTACCGACAAAATCCTGATGTTCATATTCAATAGCTGCACTTAATGATCTGGTATCCCCCTTGTCATCTTCTGCATCTTGATCCAGCCGCTTGCACGCCAGTTTGCGAATTTCGTCTATATCATCTCGGGCTTGAGCAATTTCTTCTGCTGTAAAATTATTATCACTAAAAAACCTCTCAATAGACGCAGGGCTCCATACATTGTTAGGCGCACTAACTTTTTTCCCACACTTTTTGCATAGTTCATTAAAATAGAGCTTAAGAGCACTGCTTTGTACATCATAATCAATGCCCACTCTTTCACCTTTTTCAGCATTAATAATATCTGATTTTCTCTTTTTGCAAAAAGCGTAGAAATGTTTTAAGAACATAGCCCCATCTTCATCGCATTCAACGGTCGTCTTTAAAGCATCTCGAAAAGTTCTCGCAAAAACCTCACTCGTTCCTTCTTTCACCAAATCCCTTAAATGGCTCTTTTGCGAATATTTTAGTAGTGCATATAAATTGACAGCAAGGTCTGATTTGTAAAGTTGTTCTTTTGACTTAGAAAGCGGGCGTTGCCGAAGAGCATTGACGAGTTCGGCAATCTTCGCTTCGGTTTGTTTTCTATCCATAGTCTTTCTCCTTAGCGCGCACGAACATCGAATTATTCATTGATAATGAACTTCAGCAATTCATCCATGCCTTCTCGCTGGCCCGGTTCGGCGTGGCTTGCCAATTCATTCAAATAGAACAATCCCGTAATATCATAGATACAGCTGGTATCGACACGCTGGCCGTCTTTTTCTGCCCCTGTAAATTTCTGAGCATAGATAAGATTTTCGACTTTGACATCTTTAACAGCTTTTGCCCCATAAGCCAAGGCGACAAACATACTGATAGAATAGGGTTTCAAATTAAAAGTGACGTCGCAGTACAGTCTATCGTCATCCTGGATTTGCTCCGTGATTTTCTTGAAAAAGGCATTAAAGATAGACGACGAAGACTGATCATTCAATTCAGCAGGAATCGGAATTTCAACGAATTCAAGATCAACTTTACGGTCAGTTACAATTTGTTTTACTTCTTCCTGATAAGTGCGATAATTTTCTTCAGCCTTATTGGTAGTACCTTCCTTACCGTGATTGACGGCAGTCACAACACAAATATGATCGCCTTCTTCAACGGCTCCGTCTAAAATGTACGAAAGCGGAAAAGCATAGTTCTTCCCATCAACAGCAAAATCCTGGCTGACATACTTGGTCGGGCGATTATTCCCAATTAACATAGTAGATAAAAATACTTTTCTCATGGCAATTCTCCTTATTGTAGAACTATGAATCAAAGAAACTTTATTTCATGATACAATAATTATATCATTAACATTGAGGTGATATCATGAATACATTACAAACTATAAAATTAAAACTCGCTGTACCACAAGGCATGCGCTTAAATCAATCCTTAGGATCAGTCCTCCAAGGGGTCATTATGGAAACGATTGACACACAGTATGCCGCCTATCTCCATCAGCAAAATCTGCGGCCGTATAGTCAGCATTGCGTTTTCCATGCCAAAAGCCAGACGTTGGACTGGTATGTTTCTGCCTTAAACACTGATGCCAGTCATAAGCTTTTACTGCCCTTACTGAATATGTCAGATACGGTTTATTTACGGCAAAAGCAAAAAGCTATCACCATCCAGCAGCGGACACTCATTCGCGATACGACATATGAAAAATTAGCGGAAAATTTTTTTTCAAAGGAATCATTGATAACCAACAGTCCTTCGACGATTACCTTTCATTTCCAGACGTCGACGGCGTTCCGAAGAAAAGGCCAGTATGTCGTCTATCCTGAAATTCCCTTGTTGATCACAAACTTATTGAAACGCTGGAATACGTTTTCTGAAATGGATTTTTTAAATAGCAGTGACATCGTTCCCCTCTTGTTGGAACATCCTTTCGAGGTAATACAGTATAACCTCTCTATGAAGTATTTTTCGCTAGAAGGGACGAAAATTCCTGCTTTTCAGGGAAATTTTTCTTTCAAAACCGATAAAAACCAAACAGTTAGACAGATACTGTCATTGTTAGCCACCTTTGCTCCCTATGCCGGTGTTGGTATCAAGACCGCCATCGGCATGGGAGCAGTGACTACAGAAATCAATCGTCAAACAAACTACTGATGAAGCTGCCTACGGCACAGGCTGCAGCAAATCCGATGACTACCGGTGCAGCGGCTACAGCGGCCGCGCCTACAGCCGTACCGGCGATGGCCGTACCAGCGGCCGTACCGGCCACGGCACTGACTGCCGTTCCTGCCGCACCAGCGGCTACCGACCCGGCTGCCGAAGAAGCGGCACCGACAACACCGCCGCGAACGCCGGCTGCCGCGACATCAATAACGGCATCATCGAGGTCTTTTTCGCCAGTAGCGACATCATAAATCGAAGTGACCGTTTCAATGCCAGCTCCCAGAATGGCTCCAGAAGTCCCGCCGCTTTTCAGGGCATTACCTACAGCCCCAACAGTTGGCATCTTCCCCAAAGCCTTATCGGCAATTCGTTTGGTCGTATTACTTGAAATACCCGAAGACGAAACTTTCTGATTCACTTTCGCACCAATTTTCTGAACCGTTTCTTCAGTCCCAAGGACGCGAGTCTTGTTGTAATGACCACTATTAATCTGCTTGATTGTTTTCGCTACCCCGCCAGGGCTGATTGTATCTTTCAACTGTGCATGGCCGACTACTTTGCTTCCTTTCATGACTACAATATCTTTCATCTGAGCCGTATTGGATTTTGTCAGCGCTGCATGTTTCCCTTCCAAGAGGTGTTTCAAATTAGTATTATACGAATCCTTATACAGAATTTCATGAACATGGCCCTTCAGCTGTGGGCATTTCCCAGCCCGGTTCAGTGCTTCTAAGGCAACTTTACTTTCATATGCTTCTTTACCTAAAATGCTCATATCTTTGTTTTTCTTGTCCATAAGTATTCCTCTTTCCTTAGAATTCATAATGATGAGAAGTTCTGTGTGATCACTGACTGACCACGTTGGGTCCTCCTTTCACTATAAATATCCGGCAAGACTTTTTCATTTTGGCATTGTTTCTAAAAGTTTTTACAAAAACGGAATTAGTGTTTGGCTAAAAAGGTACAGCCTTGGATCTGACCACGTTCATTGCGGACAAAACCAGCCGGAACATACAGATCATCGCGCACGGCTTTCATTTTTTCTGCAACAGGCGTAGAGACAAGATAAATCGTATCATCCTGAGAATCGGGCAAATTTTTTACGTCTCCTAAATCAGACTTATAAATCGGAATCCCGGAAATAATACCCATAAAAACATCTTTTTGTTCACACCGGGCTACTTCTCCCGACGGGGGAATGACCATGGCTTGGGACGGATTCGTATCATCTTTCAAAAATACCGTAACTTCATGAGGTGTTAAATTGATTACTTTTAATTTTTTGTTTGTCATTGGCGTTCTCTCCTTAATGAATAAGTAAAATATTTTTTCTTTGAACTCCTTACACTGTATTTATCCATTCATTAAAAAAAAATTTGGCATAGAAAAAAGCTGTTGCATGAAATTAAATTCACGCAACAGCTTTTTTATTTCACATATCAAATAACTTAGTGTCTGTTTCCTTATACGATAATTATCCCTATCGGAGAAAAAAATTAACACGAAAAAAATCACTATGCAGCGGCCACGTCATTTTACATCGCCTGATTGCGATATCGTAGAGGACGTCCTGATTTAAGGCGTCCCGCCATAAATCCTGTGCATGTCTGGAATTAATGCCATTATTTCTGTCCCCTAATGGGGTAAGGCCATTAACACAATTTTACAATGAAAGAGAATTTGATCACAGTTCGTTTCCGTCCCCTAATGGGGTAAGGCCATTAACACAATGTCATAGCCGCACTTGGACGAACGACGTAGAGTTTCCGTCCCCTAATGGGGTAAGGCCATTAACACAAGATTCTTTACCGTATACTGAAATTTACGAATCAGCTACTTTCCGTCCCCTAATGGGGTAAGGCCATTAACACACCAAGCAGACACTTGGTGATGTAACGGGGCTTCCGGAAGAGTTTCCGTCCCCTAATGGGGTAAGGCCATTAACACATGATGAACAATTTGAAAACGATTATTTGGTCAATGAGTTTCCGTCCCCTAATGGGGTAAGGCCATTAACACAGCGATGAAATTATGGTGATTTGCAACAAGAACGCGTTTCCGTCCCCTAATGGGGTAAGGCCATTAACACAAAATTACCACGGCAATTAAAGCCATGGCACAATAGAATCGTTTCCGTCCCCTAATGGGGCAAGGCCATTAACACGCGTCCAGGAAAATCTCGATAACTACAGCAAACTTCCGTAGTTTCCGTCCCCTAATGGGGCAAGGCCATTAACACGGCAGAATTGTTTTATCGTCGATGACGGAGTCGTACTGTTTCCGTCCCCTAATGGGGCAAGGCCATTAACACAGAAAGATTTTAAAGGTCGCTAAAAAGAGCGGCCTGTTTCCGTCCCCTAATGGGGCAAGGCCATTAACAAGCGTCCTTGGGAAGCCGCTTGGTTACTGGCCTGATAGGTCGGTTTGCGGGGGAGTCGTCTTTTTTCGGTTAATGGCCGTGAGAATATTCTCATAATCTCTTGTATCCCGCATAACCATCTCAGCGGGGCAGATTT
>ERZ507022.552-NODE-552-length-10653-cov-4.47915_pt1 | contig 10653 bp, 5 predicted proteins | sample MGYA00513164_ERZ507022 | MGnify/ENA metagenome assembly ERZ507022 | reverse complement strand
AGTTCAGACGTGTGCTCTTCCGATCTGAATGAAATGGTTTCCATACAATAAAGGTGGAGACTATAGAAAATGGTATGGAAATAATGATTATCTTGTGAACTGGTCAAATGATGGTTATGAGATAAAAAATAATGTTGATCTAAGAACGGGTAGAACTCGTTCACATAACTATAATGGCGATTTTGCTTTCAGGAAGGGAATAACCTGGTCTGCCTTAAGTGTTTCAAAGATATCCGTCAGATATGTTAATAATGGCTTTTTATTTGATTCCAAAGGCGCTAGGGGATTTGCTAATGATGAAAATAGTTACTTTTCATTGGGGCTTATTAATAGTATTGTAGGGCAAAGTTATTTATCCTTTATAGCCCCAACCGTCGATTTTAAGGTTGGGGACATAATTCAGATACCTTTAGTGTTAATAGACAAAGAAGACGTTGTGTCTAAAGTTCAAGAAAATATTTCTATTTCAAAAGCTGATTGGGATTCCTTTGAAACGTCGTGGGATTTCCAGACTCATCCGCTATTGGCTCCATCTGCTTTGGATATGGCCGGCCTGATTACAGCGAAACAGCCGACGCTGGCCGAACGGTATGAACAGTTCAAGGCCATTTGCGAGGACCGTTTCGACATTCTCCAAGACAACGAAGAAGAACTGAACCGCATTTTCATCGATATCTATGGTCTACAGAGTGAATTGAACCCAGAAGTTGCTGATTATGATATTACGGTTCATCGAATCTTTGATTCTAAGAAAGACATTCCGCAAAGTATGTATAAAAAGGAAACAGATGAAAAAGGGAAAACTAAAAGTAAAGTGAGCCCGTATGTCCTGACGAAGGAAGACGTCATGAAGTCCCTCTTGTCCTATGCCGTAGGCTGTCTCTTCGGCCGCTATTCTCTGGACACGCCGGGTCTGGCCTATGCTGGCGGTGAATGGGATGCCGGTAAATACCAGACCTTTATTCCTGACAACGACAACGTCGTGCCCATTACCGACGAAGAGTATTTTGACGACGACCTGTCGTCCTTCATCTGCGCCTGGCTGAAAAAGGCCTTTGGCCGGGAAAACTTCGAAGCCAACCTGGAATTTCTCACCGATGCTCTGGGGACCCGAGGCACCACTTCCAGAGAAAAGCTCCGCAACTATTTTCTCAAAAACTTCTACAAGGATCACTGCAAGACCTATCAGAAACGGCCGATTTACTGGCTCTTTGACAGCGGCAAGGAAAACGGCTTTAAGGCTCTCGTCTATCTCCATCGCTACGATGAAAACACTATAGGGCGCGTTCGTGCCGATTATCTTCACCGCATGGAACGGATTTACAGCAATGAAGTCAACCGCATGCAGGATGTTATCGACCACAGCCATTCGGCCCATGAAGTATCGGTAGCGGTAAAACGGCTGGAAAAGATGAAGAAGCAGATCAAGGAATGTCAAGACTATGATGCCAAGTTGGGCCACCTGGCCCTGGACCGGATCCACCTCGACCTGGACGACGGCGTGAAAATCAACTACCGCAAAGCCCAGACCGGCCGGGACGGCCAATTCTACGAAGTATTAGCCGACTCCAAAGCCATCATGTCCAAAGACTCCCTCTGGCACGAATACCTCACGGAATGGCCCCATGAACAATAGCGCTATCTTTTGATTATCTTTCGAAGTTCGAAAATTATACGCGAGAGACCGCATAAAAGCTGATAACTAAGCGGTTAAAAAAGTATTGGCTATCTTTTGATTATCTTTTGAAACTGATATAGTAAACCGTTGATATAAATGGTTGTAACTGATTTGCGAATATAAAGAGGGTGATGTATTGTGCCAATTGATGAAATGAATTCGATGAAACAAGCGTTAATTCATATGAGAGAAAGCAATGATATCGAATTAAAAAAAGCTAAGAAAGGACTTCCTGAATCTTTTTGGGAAAGTTATTCGTCTTTTGCTAATACAACTGGCGGCTTAATTGTGTTCGGCGTTAATGAAGCGTTTCCGGATAATGAAATTGTCGGAGTAGAAGATTCACAAAAGATTGTAGCAGATTTATGGAATTTATTATCTAATGAAAGTAAAGTTAGCTATAGAACTGTTAATAACCAGGATGTTACAACAGTTGTAGTCGATGATAAAACCGTTATATTAATTAAAGTCAATGAAGCACCTAATAATGTAAAGCCTGTATATATTAATGGGAAAATTGACAATACGTGGATTCGTACTGGCGATGGAGACAGAAAGGCAAAAAAAGAAGAAATTGCTTCAATGCTTAGAAATGCTAAGCCAGAAATGGATTCATTACCTATTGATGGATGTACATTAGATGATTTGGATATAGATTCTATCAAACAATTTAAACAACAAGTAGGCAACCGGTATCCAGCAAAAAAGTATTTGGACATGAGCGACACTGACTTCCTCATTGAAATAGGAGCTTGTCGTTTGAATCGTGAAAATCGTAAATATCAGATTCTTCGCGGAACATTGCTTTTTTTTGGCAAATTGAATGTGATTAAGGAATTTTATCCCCATTTTCATCTCGATTTTTTTAACCGCAGAGGAAGTAATCCGCGATGGATAGATAGAGTCTCTGACGACGAGCCGCATGAGCATGAGATGAATATTTTTAATTTTTTTAATATTGTAGATAAGAAGCTACGAGAATTACAAAATTCATCGTTTCATTTAGATGGGCAACTGAAACGTATTCCAGAAGGAACTTTCAATGAAACCATAAGGGAATGTTTGGTTAATTGCCTGGCACACGCTGACTATGAACAAGGATATCCATCTATTAAAATTCAAGCCTATGATGGTTGGTTCAGCTTTTTTAATCCTGGCGAGATGCTGATTTCCCGTATGCAATTTCCATTAGGAGGAGATTCCAGACCTAGAAATGAAATTATTATGAAAATGTTTCGCCTTTTAGGTGCCGCAGAACGCCAGGGATTCGGAGGGCCGCTCATTTTTAAAACCGCGTTTGAATATGATTACCGCAGACCGGAATTGGATACTAACTTAGAGTCCACAGAAATTCGCGTATGGAATATTGATTTGGCTGATTCCTATCCTGAATTGAGCAAAGAAGAAAAATCGGTGTTGAGATATTTACATAAATCTATGTCAGCTATCTCCATTAAGGAGTTGTCAAAAAAAACAAACATGACATATTATCGGGCAAAAAAGATAATTTATAGTTTAAAAGCGCGAAATATTATCGAACAAATAGGAAGTGGTCCTTCAACAAAATACGTGATAAAGGCAGGTAGTGAGGAATCGTTGACCCAAATCCAGATAGCCATGGACATGATAAAACGGCAGTTGACCAAATAAACGCTATCTTTTGAATATCTTGCGAAATTCAAAAATTATATGCTAGAAACCGCGGAAAAATCTGATAACTAAGCGGTTCAAAAGATAAACACTATCTTTTGATTATCTTTCGATTATCTTTTGAGGAACGAGTAAATTATGGCAGAATTAAATCTCAAGCAAATAGAAAACAGACTTAATGAAGAATTTCATACAGGCGGAGACGAAAACCGGAAACTGATCTTTTGGTATGACGACCGGGCAGAATTTTCTGAAGATGTGGACTCTCTGCAGCTGGACGGAGCAAAGATTCTACATCTTATGCCCGACAATCAGTTTGCCACCAAGCTCTTCCTCGAACTGGAAGACCGGACGACGAATTACCTGATTTATGCCCCCTTTCCCAAACCCGACGTCCATGAGAACCATTTGGAAGATATGCTGCTCTACTCGCGGCGCTTTTATGCCGACCGGGCGTCTCTGCTGGCAGCCGACCTCGGCATCGGTGAAGAATGGAAGCCGGTCCTGGAGGCGCATATTCGCTTTTTTGCCAATAAGGAGCGGACGAAGAAGTTTTATGATCTAGGTATCAGCCAGTACGATGGAACGACGATTCGCCTGGGCATGATATGTGCCCTGGCAGGTGCCCGGACGTGTTCACTCGAAGAAGCACTGCGCATCGTTCTTGATGAAGAAAGCCAGGAAAACCATCGGATTTTTGACGAATTAGCCCGGTATGATTTGATGGATTCTTTTTGGGATTTGTGCGCCCGCCATTTTGGCCTGGCCTGGGAAAATCCGAGCATAGCCAAGTTGGTACTGGCTCTGTTTGTGACCTGTGCCGCTCATGAAATCATGGAACCCGTACCAAATAGTTGGGAACCTTTCAAAATGCGCAAGACCGGCAATGCCATTGCTTTCCTGGACAGCATGATGAACAGCGTCGTTTATCAGGCTGTTTTTGATAGGCTATCGCTCTTTGCCAGCCAGCAGCTCCATGTCGCAGATTCACTGAAAATGTACCCTCTGGAAAGCTTAATTGCCTGTGGCTGTTTTGCTGATATCGACACGTTGCTGATCCAGTGGATCGCCGGTCGTCTGGAAGCTGAAGACGTGGATGCGCATTTGGGTGATTATCGTATTCCGGCATTCTGTGAATTTCGCAAAAAGACACATTTCGGCCAACAGCGGGAACATATATATGACATGTTTATCTGTGCCATCAGATTGGAAATGTTGACAAGACAGTCATATCCTGATGGTTTCCAGAATATCATCAAAGACTATAAAAATCATTTGTACCAGATTGATACAGATTATCGCCATTTTTATTATCACTTAGATAAACTTGCTGATGCCAGTGCCTATGAACCGTTGCGTATATTGATTGAAAATATATACACTAATGAATACTTGGGCAAATTATTGCCGGAATGGAATGCGGGAATCATGGAAGATAAGGCTTTGTCGGTGATTCCCCTGCAACGTGATTTCTATGACCATTATGTAGCTAACAGCAAAGACCGGGTCGTAGTCATTATTTCCGATGCGATGCGTTATGAAACAGGGCGGGAACTCTTTGACCGTCTGGCCGATAATCCCCGCAGCGAAGTGAAAATTGAGGCTATGCTCAGCACCTTACCATCATATACACGGCTAGGCATGTCGGCTCTCCTGCCCCATCGGAAGCTGGAATTGTCCCCGGAAGGGAAAGAACTCGTCGACGGGGCATACTGTATCGACATCCAGAGCCGGGAAAAAGCATTACAGGCCCGGCAGCCGCTGGCCCGCTGTGTATCCTTTGATGATCTGAAACACATGAAAACACGGGATATGCGGGATATTTTCACGGGCCAGCAAGTCATTTACGTATATCATGACCAGATAGATGTCCGCGGCGAACATGCCGAGGATGAAGTGTTTCAGGCCTGTGAAGAAGCCGTGAAAGAAATCCTGGATTTCATCGAGAAAGTCCATAACGGGGCTAATACACATCATTTCATAGTGACAGCCGACCATGGGTTCATTTATAAGCGCAATAAGGTGCAGGAATCGGATAAAATCGGCAACGTTCATCATCATGATATTGTGAAACGGCGTTACATCATCTCGCAGGAAGGAATTCAAGAAGATGGTGTACAGAACCTGAATCTCGGCTATCTGCTGGAGAACGAGGACAGCCGCATGGTTTCTTTCCCCATTGGGACAAGCGTCTTCAAAACGCGGGGCAGCGGCGGTCAGAATTATGTACACGGTGGTTCTTCGCCGCAGGAAATGCTGGTCCCGGTCATTGAGGTCCATATGGAACGGGGCAAGGCTGATATGCGGACGGTACAAGTCCGTTTTATTAACACCATCAGTAAGATTACGAACCTCATTACGACATTAGATTTTATCCAGTCGGAACCTATCGGAGATGCTGTCAAGGAAGCCACGTATTTAATAGGCTTTATGGATGCTGAAGGCCAGCCTGTTTCTAATGAAATCACCTATGTAGCCGATAGCCGGGAAGAAGACCCAGCAAAGCGGACATTCCGGCTCCGTTTTACGTTTAAAAATCAGGACTATGATATTAACCAGTCATATTTCCTGGTCATCAAAAATGCGGAAACAGGCATAGTCGTATTCCGCCATCCGTTCATCATGGATCTTCCCTTTGCAGGGGACTTCGGCTTTGATTTGTGATGAACACAGAGAGGAAGGATTGATATGGAGACAGCAGGTGGAACCACCAACCGGGAAGAAATCCGCCAGAAATTGAAGACTCATTTCCCAGGAAAAATCGTCCGCAAGGATTTGACGAAAAAAATCAAAGAAGGGGCCAATGTCCCTGTGTACGTCTTGGAATTTCTATTAGGTCAGTATTGCAGCTCTGACGATGAAGAAATCGTCAAAGCGGGAGTGGAAAACGTAAAAAAGATTTTATCTGCCAATTTTGTGCGTCCCGATGAAGCGCAGAAAGTACTCTCGGTCCTACGTCAGCACGGCAGCCACACCGTCATCGATATGATTACGGTCAGCTTGAATATCAAGCAGGATTATTATGAAGCCTCATTTTCCAATCTGGGCCTGACCGGAATCCCCATTGCTGATGAATACCCGGAAAAATACGACCGCCTTTTGTGCAGCGGTATATGGTGCATCGTACAGCTGAATTATGACGCAGAAGGAACGGAGAACCTGGATATCATTCTGCCCAATGAAAACAGCCCTCAGTCAAATAACCGGAGACAGAAGAACATCTATCCTATTAGTATCCGCAATCTGACGCCCATCCAGATGCCCCATGTTGACATGGATGAATTAAAGCGCGGCCGTCAGGCTTTTACTAAAGAAGAATGGATGGATGTCATGCTGCGCTCGACCGGTATGGAGCCGGACTCTCTGTCATATCGTGAAAAGTGGCTGCTCCTTACACGTATGATTCCGCTTGTGGAAAATAATTTCAATCTCTGTGAGCTGGGACCGCGCAGTACAGGGAAATCACATATATACAAGGAAATTTCACCGAACAGTATCCTCGTTTCTGGCGGCCAGACGACGGTAGCCAACCTCTTTTACAACATGGCCAGCCATCAGATTGGACTGGTCGGCCTGTGGGACTGTGTTGCCTTTGATGAAGTAGCCGGCATCAAATTCAAGGACAAGGATGGTATCCAGATCATGAAAGACTATATGGCATCGGGATCCTTTGCCCGGGGCAAGGAAGAAAAAGCGGCTTCGGCATCGATGGTCTTTGTCGGCAATATCAACCAGTCTGTCGATGTCCTGCTGAAAACGTCGAGTCTGTTCGACCCGTTCCCGCCAGAAATGGGAATGGACACGGCTTTCCTCGACCGTATCCATGGCTACAACCCCGGTTGGGAAATCCCTAAATTCCGGCCTGAACATTTCACCGACGATTACGGATTCATTTCTGATTATCTGGCTGGATTCATGCGGGAACTGCGAAAAGAGCAGTATGGTGACGCCCTAGATGCCTATTTCCGGCTGGGGAAAAATCTGAACCAGCGCGATACTATTGCGGTCCGCAAGATGGTCGGCGGGTACATCAAGTTGCTGTACCCTGATGGCCGTTTTAGCAAAGACGAAGTAGAAGAAGTATTGCAAATGGCGCTGGAGATGCGCCGCCGCGTCAAAGAACAGCTCAAAAAGCTAGGCGGCATGGAATTCTACGACGTGAATTTTTCCTACATCGACAACGAAACCTTTGAAGAACACTATGTCTCCGTGCCGGAACAAGGCGGCGGCAAACTCATTCCTGAAGGCCTCTGTAATCCCGGGCAGGTCTATACCGTTTCCCATGGGAAAAACAACATGATTGGCGTATTCCGCCTGGAAAGCCAGATGCTGCCGGGCAGCGGGAAATTTGAACGCACCGGCATCGGCAGCGACAGAGAATGCAAAGAAGCCGTCAATACTGCCTATAACTACCTAAAAGCCAATGGCAGGCGTATCAGCGGCAGCATTTCGACGACCGCCAAAGACTATATCATCAACTACCAGGACCTTCAAGGCATCGGTATGACCCATCGCTTAGCGCTCCCGACGCTCATCGCTATTTGCTCCATCGCCCTGAACAAACCTGTCCAAAGCTCCCTCGTCGCCCTTGGTGAAATCAGTATCAGCGGTACACTTATGAAAGTCGACGAACTGGCCAACACCTTGCAAGTATGCCTCGACTCGGGCGCAAAAAAAGTCCTGCTTCCCATTACATCCGCCGCCGATTTGGGAACGGTACCACCTGAATTAATCGGAAGTTTTCAACTGATATTTTATAGTAATCCTGAAGATGCTGTCTTTAAAGCCTTGGGAGTAGAATGATGCTATGCTTTAGGTGGATTTAGCAGGATTTACATGACGTATATCGAAACTATACTATATAGTAGAAGCGTGCTGTACATATTTTCAGGATGGGAGGAATCGAAATGAACGTTAAGAAAAGATTTTTCAGTTTTTTTATGGGGATAATTCTTTTGGCATGCACTAGTATAAATATCAGCCAAGCAGCTAATTTCCGCCCCGAACCGCCACAATCTGTCGCGAAAATTTTAAAGGCAATTGATGGTAATTGGTACGATCATAATGGCAATCGGGTATTACAGATACAAGACGGGTATATTAATGGCTGCAAAATATTGACGGTATATGATCTCGCCGGAGCTTCAGGTAATGGCGGCGCTAATTTCCGTATTTTGGAAAGTACGGGGGAACGTTTAATGCATTTTTCGTGGTACGTACGGCATGATAACATGGACCGTCTGAAAGTTAATGATTCGCAGATGCTGCACCGGGTTGCCAAAATTCCCTTTAGTGAATCCGTTGCCGGCATCCATCTGGGAATGACGCCTGATGAAGTCAAAGCCGTATTAGGAACCCCTTCACAAACAGGAGATTTACAGCCTTACTGGAGAATGCCTGGCTGGTATTATGCCGATAAAAAAATCGTAGTAACCTTTGACGGTGATTGTGTCGACAGAATTATCCTATTACGTGGCAGCAACACAGTACTAAATAACTCGGGTTTAAATTGCTCTAATACTCCGTCTGAATTTGTACAAGCATATCATATGAATCGCATTCCTAAAGTTGACTTCAACAGTGAAAATGAAGGCGATGGCTGTTATAATATTGGGAATGGAGAATACCTGGCCTTTGGAAATCGTATGTCCTATATTATGCTGACGTATTATTCGTATTGATATAATTGATAAGGAAATACTTTTTATAGGGGATGCTGAATGTAGGGGGGGTGAAAGTAATGGATAAAGGGGAACATAAAGAGAAATGTATTGCTGAAATTGATCAACTGTATGAAAGTGTAATGCGCTTTAACACACAACGAGACTTTCTGGAATATATGGGAGAGTTGCGAAAATTCCCCTATTTAGCACCTTATAATGCGATGATGGTTAAAGTGCAAAAACCAGGTAGTGCTTTTGTAGCGACTCTGGATACGTGGCAAAAAGTATATCATCGTCGTCCTAAACCGGGAGCCCGTCCTTTAGTTATCCTGCGTCGTTTTGGACCTATTTCTTTTGTCTATGAATTAGACGATACAGAAGGAAAGAAGATGCCGCAAGAAGTCATTTCTAAGTATATTCTTCATCCATTTCATTCCGATACACTCATTGATGAGGCAAAGCTTCAAACGCTTATTAGCTCCCTGCTTAAGGAGGGAATTCGTTATCGGGAAGAAAACTATGGCACATATTACGGCGGCCAGATACAATGGAACGCCACCAATGTTGCCAGACTCTCGCATACCTCGAAAAGTAATGTCGATATCATCAGCCACTATTGCATTACCGTTAATAAAAATCAGTCACCAGCAGAAAAATTTGCGACTATTATCCATGAACTTGGACATTACTTTTGTGGGCATTTGAATCGTGAAAAAATCGAATATATTCCCATTCGGACTAATCTTTCCAAAGAAACAAAGGAATTTGAAGCAGAAACAGTTTGCTGGGTAGTTTGTGAAAGACTTAATCTCTCCCATCAGTCCGTGCCTTATTTGCATGGTTATCTGAACCCAGATGGGAAGGTGCCGGATATCAGTCTTGATGCAATTTTAAGGGCTGTCGGTCGGATTGAAAGTATGATCAAAGGCATCAATGAACCTAGAAAAAATCTGAAAGTAGCCCTGTCCAAAGAGGCTGATTCGGCGTTAGAACGAACTTTTCCTGGCTTCAAACAAGCTATTCCAGTCCATTTTACGGATTCCAAGAGCTATGACTATGTCTTGCGAATTCCTAAGGAAAGAGGAAAAGCGGACTTTTTAATTGTTAAATATATTTCTAAAGAACGTCAATGGACCTGTTTATATCGGTTTCAAATGGATTCAGCATGGCTGAACGTCATAGAAGGAAATTTTACACAGCATCGGCATCGAGAGCTGGTTGTTTATATTCATAATGGTAGCGGTCGTTTTTTATCGTACCGGGTATTGGCATATGTACATAATCAGGTGCATCCCATCCTCGCAGGAGACTCGATTCCGCAAGGAGACATTCGAGTTGAAGGTAATCGGCTTATCGTAAGCTCAGGCCATTTAGACAGTATTTATACGTGGTCGAAGGAAAAAGGCTTTTTATGCTTTGATTGTGAACAAGAATTGGTTCCTGAAATTGATGCCAATACAATACGTCTCCAATACGCGATTTCTGACGATGAAAAAATAGAGCTTTATATGAATGGAGAAGGATATCCTTCAATGAAACCTATTGAGCTGCATATTGGACAAAAATTACAGTTGCAGCGAATTCACCGTGGTCCTTATGAACGTATTCTTGGCGGTGGACAATGCTTACAGTCTATTTCCCGTCATGAATATGTAGATCGGA
>ERZ507022.550-NODE-550-length-10680-cov-5.27426_pt1 | contig 10680 bp, 9 predicted proteins | sample MGYA00513164_ERZ507022 | MGnify/ENA metagenome assembly ERZ507022 | reverse complement strand
AGGAGATCGACCGTTTTCCTTCGTCGTCTACAGCTCCGAAATCCGAGATTTTGGGGATCAAGAATGATGCGAAGATTCGTGTTTGCAAGATTCACATTCGTTCCGTTGGAATTGCAGTGCAATTCCAGATATTTACCACAGAGCCGAAACTTGATGACCAACACATTCCTGCCGTTGATCATCCGGATTTCTTCAATGTGCTTGTCGGAGCGGACAACGAATTGATTGTCGGCATGTCCTTGACCATGCTTGAAACAGTTCCTGACCGTACGATGCAGAAATGGATCCTTCTCGTAGCTTCCCGTTCGAATCAAGCGCATCCTCTTGGAGAGTTCAGTCTTCCGCTTCTTCTCAGGTATGCCTTCGGAAACCAGACGGGCCGAAATCCTCCCCTTCATCATTTCAATCGCCGCGGCCTTGCAGGCCTTGATGTCGTTGAGGATGTCCTTGATCGACTCATTGCGCACAGTGCCGTCGATCTTTCCAAAGCCCATCTCACTCAGATTTTCATACAAGCGCGTGGTTTTGCAGCGGATATCCTTGAAAGGGAACTGCATGATCGCCTTCCCGCCGAAACGATGCCACAAGTCCTTTCTAAGCCAGCCGACGGCTTTGGCATGACGAGCAAGGGCATCGAAATCTTCCTTCGATGTCGCTGTTGCGTAGACGATGCGGGTAATGGTGACGGTGGTGCTCATGAGAAATCAATCCAGTTCAACGGTTGTCTTGATTGCGTCGGGGTAATCTTCCTTTAGGTTCTTTTCGTACTTGCGCATGTCATAAAGTCGGCAGCTGAATGTATGAACAATGGCAAACATGTCGTCAACCATCTCTTTTTCCGGAGAAAGTTTGATCTGGTTGACGACAATGAGCTCGCAGTCATGCTCGTCACAAATGTGACGAATGAGTTCGAAGCCGAAGCGCACCAGTCGATCCTTATGGGCAACGATCAGACGGCTAATTTCACCACGGCAAATTCTGTCTATAAGAGCCAGAAACTTAGGTCGCTTGAAATTCATGCCACCGCCGATTTCCGTAATCCACTCATCGACCACCATTCCACTGCCCACCGCCCACATCTGCATGGACTCAAGCTGGCGATCCAAATCCGGCTTCTGACCCTTGCAGCTGACTCTGCAATAGACAACCGTAACCCGGTGCTCAGCTTTGACGCCCATCACCGCACGCAAGTCTGAATCATCAAAATACCTGTGTCCGGAAGGAAGACGCTTGCTGGTGATCTTTCCCTCAGCCTCCCACCGGCGGATCGTAGCCGGTGGGAGGCGAACCAATTTAGCGAATTGACCGATCTTATATATGCTCATAATGAGCGCATACTAACACGATTACCCATGTTTTACAAAACAGTTATCAGTTCCGGGGTTTGCAGTCCGTCCATTGTATCCGAGCATGGAAAAGCCCGCGAGGACATACCTTGCGGGCTTCTTGTCAGGAGCGTTGCGCCGTGCGCCTTATTTGGCGGGCTGCGGAGCAGGCTGCTGCTGGGCGGGTTCAACGGGCTGCTGAACCGGCTGAGCGGGTTGCTGGGCCTGAGCCTCGGCGGACTGCTGCTGGGCTTCGGCCGGCTGCTGGGCCTGGGCGGTCTTGTCGTCGCCGAAAAGGGCTTCGCCGATCATGGAGCCGGCAACGGCGCCGGCGGCGGCACCCATCATGTTGGACATGAAGGCGCCGCCCTGCTGCTGGGGCTGGGCGGGAGCGGCGTTCGCGGCGGGCGCAGCCTGCTGGGCGGGCGCCTGATTGGCGGCCGGCGCGGCCTGCTTGGCCGGAGCGGCGGCGGGAGCCGTCTGCGGGGCGGCCTGCGTGGAGGCGGCGGGACGGCCCGGAACCGGATTCGTGACGGGGGCGGGTTTCTGGACGGGCTTCACGGAGGCCGGACGGCCCATGGAGAAGCCGGAGGAGCGCTTGACCTTGGCGGCTTCGGCACCGGAGGTGATGGCGAGGAGCGCGGCGGCGGTGAGGAGGACGAGCTTGGTCTTGTGCATTTCGAACTAATTCCGAAGGAGTAGAAAAAGAGTGAAGCTATTATACGGAGAGCTCGAAAAGCCGAAGGTTATTGAAGCGGTTTTGTTACATATGCCGTGAAACAGAAATGATTTCCACGAAAAAACTCACGGTTTCGCGTCTGATGTCGGAGAAAACCTGACGAATTGCGGCCAGGGAAGGGGAAGGCGGGCTCAGCCGCCGAAGAGTCGGGCGAGCAGGCCCTGCTTCACCTCTTCGGAGGAGGCGGCGCCCGTGGGATAGCCCGTCTCGCCGATGGACCTGATGCATTCGCGCACGAGGCTTTCAGAGAGCGGCGCCTCGCTCTCGATCGTCACCTCGTTCCTGCGGTGGGAGGCCCTGATGCGCCTCGCCTCGCCGTGCGAGAGGATCTTGCGGACGGCCTCGATCACGTGGGCCTCGCACATCTCGCAGGCCATGTTGCGGACTTCGATTCGGGTGCGGATCATGTTGGTGTTCCAAAAGACTTGAGAATGAATCGCATTCTATCACGTTCGAAGAGGGACGCAAAAAATCGGGGAGGGGCGTCGTAACGCCTCTCCCCTCGGGATGCGGACTGTCTCGGGAGGTTTAGTCGAGGGTGCGCAGCGCGTCGATGAGCGCGGTCTTGGCCTCGGTCTTTTCGTCCTTCATCTTGATGATGCGGGCGGGGTTGCCGACCACGACGGCGCCAGCGGGCACGTCCTTGATGACGATGGCGCCCGCGCCGACGACGGCTCCGCGGCCCACGCGCACGCCTTCGATCACGACGGCGTTGGCGCCGATCATGACGTCGTCCTCGATGACGACGGGGGTGGCGGAGGCGGGTTCGACGACGCCTGCGAGTACGGTGCCCGCGCCGATGTGGCATCGGTTGCCGACGATGGCGCGGCCGCCGAGCACGGCGCCCATGTCGATCATGGTGCCTTCGCCGATGACGGCGCCGATGTTGATGACGGCACCCATCATGATGACGGCGCCTTCGCCGATCTCGACCTTTTCGCGGATCACGGCGCCCGGTTCGATGCGGGCGCGGATGTTCCTGATGTCAAGGAGCGGAACGCCGGAGTTGCGGCGGTCGTTTTCGATGACGATGTCGGCGATGGCGGCGGCGTTGGCCGTGACCACGGGTTCAAGGTCGGCCCAGTTGCCGAAGACGACGAGACTGAGGCCCTCGCCGAAGACCTTGGCGCCGCAGGACGCGAAGTCGACGGGCTCCCTGAGGTTCACGTAGATCTTGACGGGGGTCTTCTTGGGAGCGGTGGCAATGTAGTTGATGATTTCCTGGGCGTTCATTTATCTAGTGGGTTCCGTTGGTGTTGAAGAGAAGGTCGTCGAGCGAATGGAAGCCCTTGGGCTCCCTGACGAGCGCGCGGGCGGCCTTGAGGGCGCCGAGCACGAAGATGCGGCGGCTCGTGGCGCGGTGCGTGAACTCGAGCTCTTCGTCGGGGCCGAAGAAGTGTACGGAATGCGTGCCTGCAACGGTGCCGCCGCGAAGCGCGTGGATGCCGATTTCGTCGGGACGGCGTTCGCCGCAGAGGCCCTCGCGGCCGTAGACGGGCGTGAGTTCGCCCGCGGGATCGAGCGCTTCGACGAGGAGCTTCGCGGTGCCGCTCGGGGCGTCCTTCTTCCTGTTGTGGTGGGTTTCGGTTACCTCGATGTCGAAGTCGGGGCGCAGCGCTGCGGTCACGAGGCGAAGCGCGCGTGCGAGCACGGCGACGCCGAGCGAGTAGTTGGCGCTCCAGACGACGGGGGCGTGTTCGCCGAGGGCGGCAACGGCGGCCTTTTCCCCGGCCGTGTAGCCCGTGGTGCCCGAGACGAGCGGGGTGCCCGTGCGGGCGACGTAGGCGGCGACGGCGGGCAGGGCCTCGGGGCCGGAGAAGTCGATGGCGACGTCGGCTGCGGGCGCGGCGGCGAGTTCGGCGATGTTTGCGCGGCCGTATTCGCCGACGACGGCGTCACCCGCGTCAAGGGCGCACTCCTTGAGGAGGCGCCCCATGCGTCCCGTTCCGATGAGGATGATGTTCATGGGGCTTCTTTCCAGAGTCTTTATTCGTTGATGAGGCCTGCCTTGACGAGCTCGGCGCGCAGGCGGGCGGCGTTGGCGGGCGACATGTCGCAAAGCGGCAGACGCATCGGACCGGCGTTGAGGCCCATCATGTTGAGCGCAGTCTTCGCAGGAATCGGATTCACTTCATAGAAGAGCGCGTTCATGAGGTCGAGGCGGCGGACCTGCTCGGTGGCCGCTTCGGCGGTGCGGCCCGCGAACCAGTCGGTGCACATCTTCGCACAGGAGGCGGGGTCGATGTTGGCGTAGACGCTGATGACGCCCGAGCCGCCCACGCTCATGATGGGGACCGTGATGTCGTCGTTGCCGGACCACATCTGGAAGTCGGGGCCGAGGAAGCGGGCGACCTCTATGGCGTAGCTCATGTTGCCCGAAGCTTCCTTGATGCCGCAGATGTTCGGGTGCTTCGCGAGGCGCTCGACGACGGAGACCGGGATGGAGCAGCCCGTGCGGCCCGGCACGTTGTAGAGGATGCAGGGCACGGAGACGGCGTCGGCCGTGTTGGCGAAGTGGCGGTACATGCCCTCGGCGTTGGCCTTGTTGTAGTACGGGGCGATGATGAGGAGCGCGTCGGCGCCCATCGCCTCGTAGCGGCGGCTCATCTCGATCTGCGTGGCCGTGCAGTTGGAACCCGAGCCGACGATGACGGGCACGCGTCCCGCGACCGTGTCGATCGTGTGGCGCACGACGGCGGCGTCCTCCTCGTGCGTCATCGTGGAGTATTCGCCCGTCGTGCCGAGCGTGAGAATGGCGCTCGTGCCGCCGGCGATCTGGCGCTCGATGAGATGGGTGAGGGCTTCGAAGTTCACGCTTCCGTCTTCGTGGAAGGGCGTGATCATGGCGACGATGGAGCCTCGGACGTTTTCGAACTTCATAGGGGTAGTACCTCAGAAACAGTGACATGAAAAACCGTCGACAGAGGCGCTTCTGCCGACAGTCTGGCGCGGAAAGCAGGATCCGCGGCGTTTCTGAAGGGGATAGCGCAACCGGCCGGATGCCCGGACGGACAGTCCGCAGGATGTTCTCCTGCGACCCATCACCCCGGAGCGCCCTCCGCGGATGATTCGGCGGTGTTGCCTCGCCACGACGTCGTCGCCTGCCGGCTCGGTCGGGCCCTTCGTCCCCGCTCCTCTATCTGCAGGAGCAAAGTTACCACGGACGGCCCGATTTTGAAAAGGGACGGCGTCGGAAAAGACGCTCGGGTGAGTCCCGCGCAAACCGTCTAGGTGAGACGCCCTACGACCTATTGCCTAGGTGCGCGGTTTCGACTCTTCCGAAGCTCCGCCACATGATATAAATGCAGGACTTTTTATCGAGCGCCGACTTCGGGGGCGAGAGCCTCCTGGCGGCCTTTCCGTCCTTGTGTCTGCACTTCCGGAGAACGCGTCCATGAGCCTCAATGCCGTCAACCACCGCAGGGTCCTGCACCGAATGCCCGAGCTCGACGACGAGCTGCCCGATACGACGGCCTACGTGAGGAAGGTGCTCGAGCCGCTCGGCGCCGAGGTCTTCTCGCCCATCAAGGGCAGCGTGTGCGCGTACTTCGACGCGGGCGCAGAGGAGACGGTCGCCCTGCGCGCCGACATGGATGCGCTGCCCGTGACCGAGTGCACGGGGCTTTTCTTCGCCTCCGAGAGGCCGGGGCGCATGCACGCCTGCGGGCACGACGGCCACACGGCCATCGAACTCGGTCTTGCCGAGGAGACGGCCCGCATGATCAGGGCGGGCGAGAAGCTGCCGAGGAACGTTCTCTTCGTCTTCCAGCCCGCCGAGGAGACGACGGGCGGCGCGGGACGCATCTGCGAGACGGGCGTCTTCGAGAAGTACCGCGTCACGCGAATCTTCGGCCTGCACCTCTGGCCCAACCTTCCTGAGGGAAGCGTCTGGTCGCGTCCCGGCCCGATGATGGCCCGCTCGAACGAGGTGACGCTCAAGGTGACGGGCAGGAGCGTGCACGTCTCGCGCGCCGCCGAGGGGCTCGACGCCCTGCGAGCGGGCGTCGACTGGATGAACGCCGCTTACGCCTGGACCGAGGCCCTGCCGCCGGACGTCCTGCGCACGCTGCAGTTCGGCCGCATGACGGCGGGCACGGTGCGAAACGCCGTCGCGGGCTCCGCCGAAATCCAGGGCACGCTTCGCACCTACGACGAGGATGCCGCGGAGATGATCCGCTCTCACCTCAGGACGCTCGCCGCCGAAACGGCGGAGCGAACTGGCTGTGGACTCGAAGTGTCCTTCAGCACGGGCTACCCCGCCGTCTGGAACAACGAGACGCTCTTCGAGCGGGTCTCGAGGGACCTCGGCGCAGACGCCCCGCAGCTGCTCGCTGAACCCGTCCTCGCGGCGGAGGACTTCTCCTTCTACCAGAGGTGCATTCCTGGCGTCTTCTTCTTCCTCGGCGTGGGGCCCGCGCACGAACTCCACTCCCCGCACTTCTGCTGGAACGACGAGGCCGTGATCCCTGCGGGCATCGCCTTCATGAAAAAGATCATGGTTCTCCCTTAGAATGATGGTTCTTCCCTAAGTGGAAATTCTTATTGCATTTTGCATTAGAATGCTAGTTCCACTCTGCCGCTGACAGTGAAAGAAGGTTGGGACGGCCGGAACGGAAAACAGAACCGAATAACGAGAGGGGCCCTGCGAGGGCCCTTCGTGTCCATCTTTTCCATCCAAGCTACAAATGGATTTCCTCAATCAACTCGTCAGCGACGTCAATGGCGTCCTCTGGGGCGTCTTCTTCCTGATTCCGTTGCTTTGCGGCACGGGCATCTTCTACACCATTAAGCTGCGCTTCGTTCAGGTGCGCAAGTTCGGCCTTGCGGCCCGCTTCCTTCTGGGCGGAGCGTCGCTCTTCGGCAAGCGTGCCGACAAGTCGGGCATGAGCTCCTTTCAGGCGCTTGCCACGGCCGTTGCGGCCCAGGTGGGCACGGGCAACGTTGCGGGCACGGCCACGGCCCTCGTGGCGGGCGGTCCGGGCTCGCTCTTCTGGCTCTGGGTCGCGGCCTTCTTCGGCATGGCAACCATCTTCGCCGAAGCCGTGCTCGCGCAGACCTATCGCACGAAGGACGAGCAGGGCCGCGTGCTCGGCGGTCCTGCCTACTACATCACGCTCGGCATGGGCGAGAAGTGGCGTCCGCTTGCGGTCTTCTTCTCGATCGCAATCATCATTGCGCTGGGCTGCATCGGCAACATGGTGCAGTCCAACTCCATCGCGCACGCCATGCAGACCGCCTTCAACGTGCCGGCCGCCGTCTCGGGCGTCGTGTGCGCGGTGCTCGCGGGCCTCGTCTTCTTCGGCGGCGTCGGCCGTCTGGCGAGCGTCACCGAGAAGATCGTTCCCTTCATGGCGGCCATCTACCTCATCGGCGGCCTCTGGGTGATCGGCGCCCACATCACCGAAGTGATTCCCGCCTTCAGGCTCATCTTCGTCGCGGCCTTTGATCCCGAGGCCGTCATGGGCGGCGCGCTCGGCCTGACGGTCGCCAAGGCGATGCAGTTCGGCGTGGCCCGCGGCCTCTTCTCGAACGAGGCCGGTATGGGCTCGACCCCGCACGCGCATGCCGTCGCCCGCGTCGAGCATCCCGCCGAACAGGGCCTCGTCGCGATGTTCGGCGTCTTTACGACGGTCGTGATCGTGACCTTCACGGGCATCGTCATCCTTGTGACGGGCGTGCTCGACTTCAAGACGACGGGTATCGAGCTCACGCAGCACGCCTACACGGTGGGCCTGGGCTCCTTCGGCATGGCCTTCGTCGCCGTCTGCCTCTTCTTCTTCGCCTTCTCCACCATCATGGGCTGGTACTTCTTCGGCGAACAGAACGTGCGCTTCCTCTTCCGGTCCCGCGGCGTGCTGGCCTATCGCGTGATCGTCTGCGCCTTCATCGTCACGGGCGCCATGCTCAAGGTCGACTTCGTTTGGTCGCTCGCCGACCTCTTCAACGGCCTGATGGTGCTCCCGAACCTCGTCGCGCTCGTGGCGCTGCACAAGGTCGTGGGCGAGAGCCTCGAGGACTTCGAGAAGAAGCTCGACCACTACGAGGAGCGCAAGAGCGAGAACATCGACGACCGCATGCAGCGACTCTGACGCCGCTCTGCGCAGGATCAACATGACGACGGCTCGGTCCGCCGTCGCCCCTCGGGCGGCGGCCGCCGGGTTGTGTCATACTTGAGGCCCATGTTCATTAAGGAGGACGCTCATGGCCGAGCCTGAAGAAATCGTGATCGAACCGACTCGCAAGTTCCAGGGCAAGTTCTCGAGCAGCCTAGCTGCGAGGGCCGAGCTCTTCTATGCTCTCAGGAAGATGTCCGACGAGGACTACCACGCAGGCCGCCGCGTCACCGTCAACTGCCTCTACCGCGAGGGCTACGAGCTCGTCTACAAGACGGCGAGCTACCGCATCGGTGGCAAGCCCCGTCCCGAACGCTCCTGGGAGGTGATGAGCACCGAGATCGCCGAGGCGATCAAGCGCGCGTGACGCTCTGATGAAGCCTCAGGTTCAAGGAGGGGACGTTCCGAAGGGAACGTCTCTTTTTTTGTCTTCGGGAAAAGCGTGTTTTCGGCGTCCGAAGGCGCCTCCCGGGACGTTCTGAAGAGACGGCTGCCCGCTTGCGCCTGTGCCAGAGGTGTTGAGCGGGATCAAGGGGGCAAGCTTGCCTTTGTCGGAGGTGCGGTTACAATATTCCGTCTGATTCGATGACCACGTCAGAAGAGGGGAAGAAATTGAAGAACGTGGAACCGCACTGGCAGCCCGACGGGCTCCTCAACATTGCGAGCGAACGCTACGCCAAGCGAAAGGAGACGCTGGCCGACGTGCTGCTTCTTGCCGAAAGGCTCTCTGCGGACAATCCGTCCGATGCGGCCGCCGTCGAGCGCCTCATCGAGCTCGTCGAGCACGGCCGCAGGCTTGCGGTCTCGCTTCTGACCGCCTGCAAGGCGACGCAGACCCAGCAGGCCAAGAACAGCCGCGTGCCCGCCGAGAGGACGGACCTGCTTCATGCAACGGAACGCCTCGAGGCGCTTGCCGAACGCGCCCGCAACTGGGGCCGCGTCTTCCCGAAGGATCTCGAGGGCAGGCCAGCGGGTGAGTGGCTCGAATTCGAGGAGGCCGCCCAGAGCCGCGTGATCCTGCGCCCGACCGAGGCCGACCGCCGCATCGAGGAGCCGCTCGGCGCCCTCTACACCCATCTCAAGAGCAGCATGAAGATCATGGTGCAGATGCCCGACGGCACGCATCCGACGGTCATGAGCTGCTCGTCGGCCGAATCCTATCTGAAGAACAGCACCGACACGGCCACGCGCCGCCAGGTCTTCGGCGCCTACAATGCGTGGTTCGCCGAGAACGCCGCGCCCTTTGCCGCGTTGCTCAACGCCATGACGGGCCACAGGCTAAACCTCTCAGACCGCGCGGGCATGTCGATGCTCGACGCGTCCCTCAAGAGCGAGCGCATGAGCCGCCCCGCCTTCGACGCGATGATGAGGGCCGTGCGCGCTGCCGCGCCGAGGGCTCGCAACGCCGTCGAGCTCTCGGGCATGGTGCTCTCGTGCCTCGAGGGCCGCCGGTCGGGCCTTTCGGTCGCGAACCTCTTTGCCCCGCTTCCCGAAGCCGCGCCTCTTGAAGCGGCCGCCTCGTTCGACGGCGCCGCCGACGCGCTGCGTCGCACCTTCAGCAGGATCGATCCCGACTTTCAGGGCTTTCTCAAGCGCCTCCTTTCGGCAGGCTGGATCGAGACGAGCAACATCTCGGGCGGCGAGGGCGGCACGTGGTGCGCGCAGGTGCCCGCCTGCAGCTCCGTGGCGGTCTATGCGGACTACCAGCCCACGCTCAACCGCGCCTGCGAGCTTGCCCACATCCTGGGCGAGGCGTCCCTGAGGGACAGGCTCATCGCCTATCCCGCCATCGCGCAGAATCCGTCCCTTCTTTCGTGCGAAATCGCGGGACGCTTCTTCATGGACGCCTTCCTCGCTCAGCTTCTCGAGGAGACGGAGTGGGAGCGCCGCGAACATGCGGCCGTACTCTGGCAGGCCCTGCGCCAGATCGGCGTCAACCTCCTGCACCTGCCCTTCAGGTTTGAACTTTCGCACAGGCTCCACGAGGAGAGAAGGCATGGCTACCTCTCGGTGAACGACATCAACAAGCTCACCAACACCATCTGGGAGGATTATTTCGCGGACACGGTCCGAGGGTCCGACCAGTACGTCTGGGCCGCCAAGCTTCATTTCTATCTGCCGCGCGAGCCCCACTACGACTGGCAGTACACGGCGGGCTACCTCATCGCGGCCGTTCTGAGGCGCAGGCTTCTGGCCGACGGCTGCACGGCCTGCGGCGGCTCGTTCGGGGACTTCCTCTCCGACTGCGCGACGATTGACTGCGACGAGCTCATCAGACGCCACCTCGGCGCCGATCCCGCCTCCGACGCCTTCTGGACGGACGCTGCCACGGAGGCGCTCAACGTCATGCGCGACGCAGATCGCCACATCCAGGCCTTTATCTCCTGAGAAGGGAAGGGCCGGAAAAGAATAAAAAGGCAAAAGACCAAAAGGAAAGCCCCGTGCGGATGATGTGGTCCCCGATTCTTGGACAAAGAATTGGGGACCATCTGTATGGGACATA
>ERZ507022.525-NODE-525-length-11036-cov-4.95957_pt1 | contig 11036 bp, 6 predicted proteins | sample MGYA00513164_ERZ507022 | MGnify/ENA metagenome assembly ERZ507022 | reverse complement strand
TTGAAAACGAATAATCAGCCGCCGTTTTTCCTGGTGCAAAGTTGTCATTATTCAACTGATAATACGCCCCGGTAAATCCCTGCGAAGGGAATGAAGCTGTCGGTAGGTTTGCACTATTCACTGACACTGTACCCGTCATTGGTCTGGTTTCCGCGCTAATGAATTCTATCGTGGTACTCAGACCCGCCTGATGAACACCATTCAATACGGGGATCAGCGTTGCGATACCCTCTCCGCCTCCTGTAACAGTAGCTTTGTAATCACCGTTGATATTTTGACTGTAATCAATTGCGCTAATTTTCATATAGGGCACGTTTGTACCTGATTGCACAAATTCTATCCCTTAAGAAACTTTGATCGGATTGCCTGATATATCGTGCAGAACAAGATGTAGCTCAGCACTATCGGTAAAGTCCCCTTTCAGTGATGACTGGTTGTTCTTAAGGATGGACTGCGAGGCGTCTGCTGGGCCTGCCACTAGCGATATATCTACTGTTTGCATTCCACCTGCGCTTGTGACTGCGCTTACAGTGACGCTCCCCGTTATCTCACCTTTCACGCTTGTTGTCGCGATTCCGTTTTGATCGGTCACCGCTGTTAATGACGTTAATGTGGTGGAGCCGCTTTTTAAGGCGAAGTACACAGTGGGACCTTCGATCAGGTTACCACTGCCATCCTCAACCGTTGCCTTTAAGGTACTTAAATCACTGTTGGTGGCGGCGATAGTCGACGGATCAGCGATAAAGCTAGCAACATGTGCGGTGCTTGGGTTGCCAGTAACCTTCACGGTTGTCTGTGTCTGTATTGTGACGCCGTTATGGAACGATGCAGTCACCGTATATGTACCGACTTTATTGCTGGTCAGAACGACTGGAGCCTGACCTGAAGAGTTGGTTCTCACTTTTCCGCCACTTAACGTCGCACCTTCTAGCGTTACGCTAAAGTTGATGACCTGACCCTCCACTGGAGTGCCATTTGCAGAGGTTAGCGTTGCCGTCAGAGTAGCGCCTTTAGGAGCATTGACACCGATAAGCGGACTGGACGTGAGTGTCAGTTTTTCATCAATAGCCTCCAGTTGTTTCTCAAGTGAAGCTCCATTCGCTAGGGATGCTTTTACAGTATACGAGCCGTTTCTTTCAGGCGTCATGGTGACCTCGGCTACTCCCTGCGTATTAGTAGAGACCGTATTCTGGCTGATGATCATTTGCGAGGATGGCGCTGCACTGAATGTCGCGGGTTGATGCGTCACCGGGTTGCCAAACTGGTCGTTAACGTGAGCTTTAACTGCTATGTCTTGTGCGACCATGACCTGACCTTCAGGTATCTCCTGACTGGTAATCGTCGCAGAATTAACATCTACCTTGGCATTCAGTAATCGCGAGATGACTTCAGTAGGTTTATCTGCCAGAGAGGCTGAAACTGTTTTTAGTCCGACCTCGGTGCTTGTCACAAGAATTTCAGCGAAAACCTGATCATCCGTTTCAACGCTGGTGCTGCTTAGCGTGACGGAGGTTCCGCGGAAATTAACTTTTATACCTTCTACTGGGTTGCCGTTTCCATCAGTCACTGTTGCCTGTAGCCTGGTCATTCCAATGTTATTGGCGATGAAATTGTCCTCGGTAACGTTAAGATTAACCTGCGCAGTGAGCGTATCCGCAGTAAAGTTCACCACCAACTGCTCACTCTTACCGCCAACCATCGATGCTGTCACGGTATGAGCGCCTGCTTTTGTACCTTTCAGCGTGACTTTCGCTTTGCCATCGGCATCAGTAACCGCTTTGTCGCCATCGCTCAGCGTGAAGTTCGCCTTCACATCTTCCGGTAGAGTAAATGTTACCTCAGTGTTGGCTATCGCATTGCCCTCTGTATCAGCGACGGTGCTGTTAGTGTCGTGAGATCGTTATTGTCGGCAATCACCGGATCCTTCGAGGCTGCCAGCGTGATTTCAGCATTCGTGACGTTCGGCACATAGTTCACTGTTTGTTGCATCGAATCGCCATTTTCGAGGGTTGCCGTCACGGGAGTTCTTCAGGCTGAAATCTTCATCCACGCCCAGCGTGATTCTTGCGGTACCGAAGCGGCTTAACCAGTCTGTCATTACCCCTGAAGCCTGAGAAGAGGCCCATCCACGTGCTATGTTTGCCGCTTGCTCGCTGTTCATATCTTCGGCGAGCAGAGATCCAATTAGCTGTGAAGTACTGGCTATCTGTTGCTCAAGGTTGCCACTGCTGTTACCCGGCGGCGGGGTTAAATTTTTTTCACTAACTTGTGCCGGGACATCCAGTTCATCACCCGGGCGGACATTACGAACAAACGTACGAAACTGGTTGAGTTTGCGTAACAGGGGGGTATCTATAATTTGTTGCACAGGACAAATATATCTGGCTTCTGTACAGAGTCTTAAATTTTGACCATAAATAAAACCGTCCCTGTCAAGCATGCATAGTTTATCAAGTAGGTCTCCCACAAACTGCCTGAATTTTATTTTTCCATTAAAAGTTTGTATCTTCTTAAGTATCACAGGAGACTGGAAATAGACCGATAGTAGGATGTTGCCACTCAAGGCATGACGATAAATATCGCTAGGAGTAATTTTTTGTTTTATGGCTTTGGTAGTGATCTCAACTGCTTCCGTTATAGTGACCCATGTTGACATATAATGAGTTATAAGCAAAGGCTGATATTTTTTTGACATAATATTATCTCCTTCTACACAACAATTCGTTCCTTTAAGGAAAAAGATTGGTGTCACAAGTATTTATCTATGATTAATCAGAGGGTTTATGACAGAGAAAAGGATGTATATTTCTGAGTAAACATGTACAGGCCTATGGGGTGACTATTTAATGAGTAAATGCCGAATGATTTTCGGGGTGATGATTATAACTTGAGGAAAAATCCCAGCGTGGTTTGAGTAGTGTACCTGAGTGATATTTGTGTTATGTATGCATTGATTGCAGCAGAATAAATATAGTTCAGGCTAGTATAGTTTGTGGTAGCTATGAGAATATATAATCTATTTTACCTATAAAATAATTTATATGTATGGTTTTTTTTAGGTTGTTTGTCTGTGCTTTTATATTCTGGAGATGTGCCTTGTATATAGGATTGTTTGTTGGTTGTATTTTTTAATGTTGCACTGTTGTGAATTTTTATTTTGATATGATTATTTCTTTAGTATAAGGAGAGAAAGGAACGAGAAAGTTAAATCTATTTATCCTAATCGCAATTTCATTGTTTAAATAATCACTATGGATTAATATTTTTTGCGACTTTGCTGAGTTACTGGTTTTAACTAGTGGTGTAAAAGGGATACCTTTTCGGTATCCCTTTTACAATAATCAGAAGAAATCAATTCGCGTATTGATACCGACGGTGCGACCCATATTGACCTGCGCGACGGCGCTGCTGCCGTTCATGTAGCCATAGGTACGGTAACGACGGTCGAACAGGTTATCGACATAGACGGAAATGTTCATCCGTTCAGTCGCCTGCCAGCCCAGGCTGCTGTCCAGGGTGGCATAGGTGCCTTGCCGCAACTGGTTGTCGCCATCGAAATAATGCGGCCCGACCAGATTAACCGCCAGTCGGGGCATCAGTGCGCCATAGCGCGTATCAATCACGCCGTTCACGCTGCTTCCCGCGCCATAACGTGGTACGAACGGCACCCGGTTACCGTGATACAACTCACTGTCATTGGTGAATTCGGAACGGATCACGTTGCCATTGATATCCCATGACCAGCCTGGCGCAAACCGCCACTTCGCTTCAAGCTCAACGCCGGTGGCGTCGGCTTTACCCGCATTGCTTAATGTCTGCATCCCGACCGGGCCAGAGTAAAGCTGCATGTCTTTGGTGTGGGTATAAAACGTCGCGGCTTGCAGCGTGACGTCAGCGGTTTCGTAGCGGGTGCCAAGTTCATAGTTGATGGATTTCTCGGCGACGAACGGTTTGGCATCAAGACCCGCAGTAGGCACGATGTTGTACCCGGAAGGTTTATATCCCTGGGCTACACGGGTATACACTCTCCAGTCATCGGTCAGCATATAGCCTGCGGATAGCTGCCCGAGCACCTGATCGTCATTGCTCTTACCCTGGTCGCCAAACGGGTTGCCGAGCATGCTGCCGTGATATTGTGTACTGGATTTATCATGCGAGAAGCGCACGCCGCCGCCGATATCAAAACGATCGGTTAAATGCCAGGTCAGGTCACTGTATGCGGCCAGCGTTTCAGCGGTGGTATAGCCGGTACTGCTTAAATAAGGCATTGTCGGCATGTCGTAGGCTGAATTTAACTTCTCGCGGGTGTTCTGCCGGTACAGCCCAAACACCATATCAACGGTACGCGCATCGCCCAGGGTTGCGGCGCGCAGCTCCTGCACATCCTGATTCCAGCGCTGAGGCATATTGACGATTAACGAACCGGAAGGGAAGGTGCGCGAATAATGCTGCTGCTGCCAGGCGCTGATCAGGTTGAAAACCCAGTCATCGGTGGTGTATTTCCCACTCAGGGTCTGGCTGTCAGTGCAGCGCCGCATGTACGGGTCTGGTGAACCATCGCTGATCGACAGCTTACGGCCCTTAATATCATTCCATCCCACATAGGCATCCTGGGTGGCGCGGGTACATTCGCGTGAGGCGGCAAAGCCCATTTCCCAGGGCTGATCGTCCGGCGCCAGACGCAGTTTCACATTCCCTATGCTGGCGCGGGTGCCGCCTAAGTCATCGCTTCCCGTCGCGGGGTTAATCATGTCGCCGTCATCAACCTGGCGTAACAGGGTGACGCTGCCGTACAGCAGGCCATCCTGAATGGGGCCGCTCAGGTTGAACTTACTTCGATAACTGTCGCGGCTACTGACGCCGCCTTCAATATAGCCGCGCGGCGTGCTGTCCGGCTGCTGGGTGACGATGTTGATGATCCCGCCCTGAGCGCTTTTGCCATATAACGTTCCCTGTGGGCCTCGCAGCAACTCCACGCTTTGCACATCGGTAAGCGCCTGGATGGTGTTGGTGGAAAGCTGAGGGACGCCATCGACATACAGGGTGACGGCGGGGTTATAGAAGTCCTGCGCTGAAGAGACGCCGCGTAGCGAGATCGTCGAAAAAAGCATGTTGCCGCTATTTTCAATATTGAGCCCGGGCAAGACTCTGGGGAGTTTGTCGCTGGCGGTGACGCCGGCGTCGCTTAATTCCGGCGCGCTGACAACAGTAGATGAGACGTTGTTGGCTGATGCCGAGCGGGAAGATTGTTTACTGGCGGTAACCACCAGCGTGCTTTCGTCTTGCTGTGAAGTCTGGGCATTAGCAATGGCGGGGAGCAATAATCCCCCCAAGGCCAGAGGATAAAGCCGTGTCATTTTCATTGTTGTGAGTCCCTGTAAGACGGCGAAACGCCAAAAATACCGACAATGGTGAATTGAAAATGATAACTATTTCTAATAGTGGTGCTACCCGAAACGGGTTTATTTCAACCTGTTTCGGGTCGGTTTGCGCTTATTGGGCAGAATGGCGATAACGGTCGACGGCGAGAGCCGTCAGGCGTTTTTTGTCTATCTTGCCGACGGCGGTGAGCGGCCAGTGGTCCAGAAACTCGATTTGGTCAGGAATTTTCCACGCGCTGAGCCCCATACGGGTCAGTTGTTGACGCAACTGCTGATAGTCAGTTGGCACCTGCTGCGCGATGATAAACGCGCAAATCCGCTCGCCAAGCAGCGTGTCCGGCGCGGCGACCACCGCGCAATCTTGCACTTCCGCTAAACGCAGCAGTGCCGATTCCACTTCAGCCGCGGCTATTTTTTCTCCGGCGCGGTTGATCTGCTCTTTTATGCGTCCCTCAACGTGCAGGTTCCCCACCTCATCCAGCCTGACATTGTCGCCTGTGCGGTAAAACCCTTGCGCGGTAAAGGCCTGCGCATTGTGGGCAGGGGCGCGGTAATAGCCCGAAATGGTATAAGGGCCGCGCGTTAACAATTGCCCGGTTTCGCCCGGCGCGACGTCGTTCTCGTCTTGATCAACGATGCGGATTTCATCCAGAGGGGACAACGGGCGCCCCTGGCTGTGGAGAATGGTGGCATGCGGATCGTCCAGCCGGGTAAAACAGAGCAGGCCTTCCGCCATACCGAAAACCTGTTGCAGGGTACAGTCAAAGGTGGCGATAACCTGCTCAGCAAGCGTCGGGTCGAGCCGGGCGCCGCCTGCCTGAATGACGCGCAGCGACGAAAGGTCGCTGTCTTCCCACTCCCTGGCCTGCACCCATAATTGCGCCAGCGCCGGAACCAGGGCGACGTGAGTCACTCTTTCCTGCGCGATTAAAGGCATCACCTCATCACAGCTGGCGCTGTCGGTCAGCACCACTTTTCCGCCGCAGGCAAGCGTTCCCAGAATACCGGGGCAGGCCAGCGGAAAGTTATGCGCCACCGGGAGGACGGCGAGATACACGCTCTGTTGGCTGATGCCGCACAGTTCAGCAGAAGCGCTGAAGTTATAGCTATAGTCGGCATGTCGGCGCGGGATGAGTTTGGGCGTGCCGGTTGTGCCGCCTGAGAGCAACAACAACGCGGTGGCGGAAACATCAGGCTGCGGCCATGCCTGTCGCTCACCGTGAAGGGAGAAGAGCGGCGTAAAATCGTCGCTCACGGTCTCTCCAGCGACCAGAACATGACGCAAGCAGGCGTGTTTGTGCGCCATCTGTCGGGCCAGCTCTGCGTGGTTTTCCCCGTGAATAACGTAAGCGACGGGTTGCGCCAGCTCAATCAGCGCGTCGATATCCAGCGCCCGTTGCGAGGGCATCGCCAGCACGGGGATAACGCCCAGTCTTAACAAGGCGAACAGCAGGGTAACAAACGCGTTGTCGTTGGGAAGCTGCACAATTACATGCTCCCCCGAACGCAAACCCAGTGATGACAGACCTGCGGCAAGTTCGTCAACTTGTGCATCAAGCGCGCTGTAGGTTAACGACCCCTTTGCATCAACGACGGCAATTCGCGAGGCATAACGGGCCGCCCAGTGGCGCAACTGTTCGGCAATGGGTAAGGGATACTGTTCAATCAGAGATTCAAAGGAAGAATTCATGCGTCACCTTTCTGAAGTACTGGGCTGTTTTTGCCACGCGGTCATTGCAGAAAATGCGTGGGGAAAATGGCGGACAATCTGCGTAAAAAAGGACCGGGCTTGTTGAATGGGATAGAAATGATCGCCGTCAATCACCACCGGGCCTGTAACGTGGCTCAGCCACTGACGCCAGGCATCGACCTGCTGCCAGGAGGCTTCGCGATCGTGGCTGCCGCACAATAACAGCGCAGGCGTGCGCAGCGGCGGACAGACGTCGGGCGAGTCGTAGTGATAGCTCTCGGTGGCGTAAAAATCAGCGCGCAGAAGAGGAAGAAACAGCGACATTAATTCCTGGTTTTCCCGCAGTTCAGGAGAACATCCGCCAATGTCTATCAGCTCAGCGATAAAGTCGGCATCATCGCGATGGCTGAGCTGGCGTTCAGAATGCAGATGCGGGGCATGGCACCCGGAAATAATCAGTCCTTGTGGCGCAAGCCCCCGTTGCTCCAGAAGTCGGCAGGTTTCAAACGCCACCTGCGCCCCCATGCTGTGCCCGGCGAGTAAAAGCGGCGTGTCAGGCGATACGGATGCTTCCAGCTCGTTCGCCAGCAGTGCCGCCAGTTGTGTAATGCTTCTGAGCGGTTCCAGATGGCGAAGGCGATCGCGCCCCGGCCAGGTCACCAGAGAAAGCGCGCAATCAGCCAGTTGCTCAGCTTGCCAGTGGCGAAACGCGCTACTGCTGCCGCCAGCGAAAGGGCACATGACCAGATGCGCAGTATTGCCGTTCCGGGCGGGCCACAGCGGGATGCACATTGCAGATTGCGTCACAGCGCCTCCTTATCATCATCGTTGTAGAAACCGGCTAACCGGTCGTGGTGCGGCGGCGTCAGGCGTCTGATCTCCGCATTGCCGGTCTTACGTAAAATCTGCTGCCATAAACGTGATAACGCGATCTGATGTACGCTTTGGCAGGCCGCTGGTGGATGTTCGCCCGCCAGATGGCTGCGCAACTGGTGTAGCAACCAGCTGACGCCCTCCGGCCCGGCGGTTTCGCAGCAGTCGCGCCAGCTCAGGGGCGCCGCGCTGCGCGTCAGACCCGGCAGATCGCGCAGGATCTCCGGTCTGCGGTAGAGGCTGTGGGCGTTCTCCTGATGGTCTGCGACAAACAGGCTGGATGACCAGATGACGGGGCCGTAGCTCGCCTCCAGCGAAAGATGACCTTCCGGCCAGCCCAGCAGCAGGCGGTGCATGATAAGGCTATGCATATCTGGATCGTCAGGATCGAGATAGCGCTGAAGCAGCAGGCAGGCTTCTCCCTCCGGCCAGAAGAGTCTCAGACAGTGAAAATCGCTAAAGCTGCCAACCACGTCGCACTCCACGGCGGCGGCATCAACGCCCAGAGCCAGCAACAACAAATCCAGAGTGGAGTAGAGCAACTGTCGGCTGGTGGTGGCGTGGACTACCGGCGGCGTCTTAGCCAGGCAGCGACGCAGCTGCTGCGCATCGCGAAGCCATGTGCGTCCCGCGCGCGTATGCGGATAAAACGTGTTTACCCAATAGCAGCAGCCCTGTTCCTGCGCCAGCGTTTGTAAGGAACTGATGTCATCCGGGTGGAGGGGATGCTCCTGAATGACGTGTACGCCGCGCGTCAGAAAGTGTCTGGCAAGCTGCGTACCGGTTCCTCCGGCGACGGTCGAACGCACGACAATACAGGCGATATCCGGCATCCTGGTTATCTGTTCCGGCGAGGTATACAGCGGAATGCCAAACGCATGAGCCAGCTCTCTTGAACGGGCGCTTCCCTGCGCCAGCAGGCCGACCAGTTCCAGCCCCTCCGGGGGCTGCATAAAGGCATTCAGGTACATTTCGCAAAATTTGGCGCCCACAATCAGTACGCGTTGTTTTGGGGAGGCGGACGGCATCATAACGTGTTCTCCGGTTGCGTTGAGGTTGCGCAAAGCCAGCGCGTAATGTGTTGCGCACAAGCCTGAACGTGGGGGGCTTCCATCATGATTTGCCAGTGGCTGGCTTCAATCACAGCGTCGTCGGCGTTGTTTATCCAGCCCTGCCACTCGGTTTCTGCTGGCGTCCAGCGCGCGGGTCTCCCGGCGGCATACACCATGAGACAGGGGACCGGAACGCTTTCGCCCGGCGTATGCTCAGTCAGTAAACGCAGCAGATGCGCGATGTTGTCGAGCCACGTTTCTGCCGCTTGCAGCGTCAGGTTTTGCGACACCATACCGGCCGTTTTAGCGAGGCTGATAAAGTCGGCAAGCTGGCTGTCGGGCGTCTGCTGGTCGAAATGTTCGGGCAGTGCCAGAGGCGTTTGTCCTTCGGCTAACAGGCGCAGCAGGGCCGCCCGGTTTTCGCAACAGAAATCCTGTCGGCACACGGGATCGATTAACACCATCCGAACCTGCTCGCCTTTGGCGTACAGGCGCTGTGCGGCGCCCGCCGCAAGAAACGCGCCATACGACCAACCCGCCAGCACATAAGGGCCGTGAGGCTGCTGACGACGGATGCACCCGACATACTCATCGATCATCTGGTCGAGCGTGGCAAAGCGCTGCGGCGATTTTGCTTGCAGGCCGAAAACGCGCCTGTTCAACGCGCTAGCGAGCGGCAGCCAGGCGCTGATATCGCCGTCTGAAGCGTGGAAGACAAACAGGGTTTCCTCACCGTCGCCCTGGCAAAGGGGTATCGGGTTGTCCTCTCCTGACGTAGCCGCCTGTAGATGGGCGCAGAAGTCGCTCAGCGTCGAATGGCTGAACAGATCCTGAAGGTTAGCCCTGGCAATCCCTCTCCGGTTTAGCTGCGCGACCATCCTTGTCGCCATCAGGCTGTCGCCGCCCAGTTCGAAAAAGTCGTGATGCCTTGCCACGGGGCGAGACAGCAGCGATTGCCAGAGTTCAGCCACCTGTTTTTCCAGCGCCGGATTCCCCCCGGCAACTGGCGTGGGTTTGGCTGGCTCAGTCGGCGCATCAGACGGGGCATGCAGCGGCGTAAATAACGCTTCTCTTTGCCGGATCTGTAAAATGGGCAGACCAGTGCCAAAGCGCTGCTGTAAATAGCGGCTCACGGCTTTTTTATCCGGGCGATTTACGCCAGGCGAACGCGCTACCAGCAGATGCTGGCGCAGCGGCGACGATTCCTGCGCGGGCCACGCCAGCTCGTTTGCAAACCCGGCCTGAACGAGAACCTCCTGCCATGCGGAGCGGGTGAGCATCGGTTTCTCATCCCGGCGGCGGAAATCGCGGTATCCGCTTAATCCCTCAATAAAGCCCACGCTCGCCAGCTGGAATACGCTGTTTCGCTCCGTCGCTTCAACGATCAGCAAACGTCCGCCGGCTTTCAGCAACAGTTTTAATCTGCGCAACGTCTGGACGACATGGCTGGCGTCGTGGAGCACATTGACGGCAACGATCAGGTCGTAACCCGCCTCCGGGTGGGCGGTGAAATCCAGCGGCTGGTTGATGTCGAACAAGGCATAAGACACCTGCGATTCATCATGGAAACGGGCTCTGGCGTCATTGAGGAACTGCGCGGAGACGTCCGTGAAGTGGTACGACTGCCGCGTGTTCCGCGTGGCCTTCAGCACCGGCGCGGTAGTGGCTGCGGTTCCGGCGCCAACCTCCAGAATCCGTTCTGCGCTGCACAAGGCGGCAATCTGCGCGGTATAGCGATTCAGACAGGCGCTGGCGGGGTTGTCGCGATACAGCGCGTCGGTAACGCGATGCTGCTCGTTGAACAGCAATTCCAGCGGAGAACACTGCCCGGAGAAGAGGGCGTCGTGCCGGGCGATGCAGGTTTCCAGATACTGCGCCAGCGCCTGGCTCCATTGGCTTTGCGGGCACGCTTCCTGAGGCTCAGGAATCTCGCTGAGCGGAATGCGGCAGCGCCAGCTTTCACCTTCGCGGATTAACCACTCTCTTTCCGTCAGACACTGTAGCCACTGGCGCAGCAGACGCTGGTGAGACGAGATCGGA
>ERZ507022.523-NODE-523-length-11066-cov-3.36028_pt1 | contig 11066 bp, 6 predicted proteins | sample MGYA00513164_ERZ507022 | MGnify/ENA metagenome assembly ERZ507022 | reverse complement strand
CCATGTTATATGGATGGAATACATAAGATCTTATTTGACTTCCCCATCCCATATCTTTTAGCTCCCCAGTCAAATCTTCAATTTTCTCTTTATGAGCTCTATCCTTAAGTTCTATAAGTTTAGACTTAAGCATTGACATGGCTGTGTCTTTATTTGAAAATTGACTTCTTTCATTTTGGCACTGTACAACTATTCCAGTTGGTATATGAGTTATTCTTATAGCTGATTCAGTTTTATTTACGTGTTGCCCACCAGCTCCACTCGCTCTATACGTATCTATCTTTAAATCATCAGATCTAATATCAATATCTTGGTCTTTAGTAAGCTCTGGTAGTACTTCTACTGAAGCAAATGATGTTTGTCTCTTACCATTAGCATTAAAAGGTGATATTCTTACTAACCTATGGATACCCTTTTCAGCTTTCAAATATCCATAAGCAAATTCCCCTTTTACTTTTAAGGTAACACTCTTTATTCCAGCCTCGTCACCTTCTAATAAATCTACTACTTGAACCTTATAGCCTTTCTTTTCGCACCATCTAGTATACATTCTAAGAAGCATATCAGTCCAATCATTAGCATCAGATCCACCAACTCCTGCATGAAGGTTTAATATAGCATCATTTTTATCATATTCACCAGATAAAAGTAACTCTATTCTATATTCTTCAATTAGTTTTTCTATATCTCTAATCTCATAGATAATTTCATTTACAGTCTCTTCATCATCTTCTGCAATTTCAGCTAATACTTCAACATCATCTATTCTATTAATTAAACTTTCAAATCTATCTATTTTATCCTTAATACTCTTACTTTCTTTAGTAACTTCTTCTGCTCTTTTTATATCATCCCAGAATCCTTTTTCCTGCATCTGAAGCTCAAGCTCTTGAAATCTCTTTTCTAAACTGTCCTTGTCAAAGAGAAGCCCTCATTTCATCTAATGTAACCTTTAAACTATTAAGTTTAGCAAGCTCTTGCTCTAATTTAATTAACACTATATCAACCCCTTTAGCCAATTTATAATTTATAATTTATAATTTATAATTAAGAATTAAAAATTATCTATGAAATTTCTTCTTAATTCCTTTTTACTATATTCTATCATTATAAACATCTATTTAAAATAATAATATATATTTTAAACTGTAAAATTCATAGAATCTCTTTCTCCAATTTAAAATTTAAAATTAATAATTAAAAAAGTGCCCTTAGGGCACTTTTTTATACTCCTCTGCCGCAGCAGTTTTTATATTTCTTTCCACTTCCGCAAGGACAAACATCATTTCTTCCTACTTTGTTTTCATTTCTTGCAGGTTCCTTCTTTAAGCTCTTATCATCTTCTCCATGACTAGCAGAAGTTTCTTCTACAACTTTTTCTCTTTCCACTGGTCTTTCAACTCTTACATGGAATAAGAACTTAACTGTTTCATTCTTAATTCCCTCGATCATTTCTTCAAACATTGCACTACCTTCCATTTGGTATGCTTGAATTGGATCTTGTTGCTTATATGCTCTTAATCCCATTCCTTGTTTTAAATGATCCATATTATCTATATGAGCCATCCATTTTTGGTCAACAACTCTTAAAAGAACTACTCTTTCGATTTCTCTCATTTGTTCTTCACCAAATTCTAACTCTTTACCTTTATAAATTTCTAATACTACAGATAATAATTTATCTTTTATTTCTGTATTAGAAAGGTCAGCTAAATCTTCTACAGTTACTGTTCCATTAGGTAGACATATATCCCCTAAGTATTGTAATAACTTACCTAACTCTTCTTCTAAGTTTTCAATCTCACCCATTAAGTGAGAATTTACAGCATCTGCAATAACCTCTTCTATCATAGATTCTATTTGATCTTTTAAGTTTTTACCTTCTAAAACTTCTCTTCTTTGTCTATAGATAACTTCTCTTTGAAGATTCATTACATCATCATATCCAAGTAAGTTCTTTCTTATATCAAAGTTATTACCTTCAACTTTCTTTTGAGCATTTTCTATAGCTTTAGTAACCATATTACTTTCTATTGCTTCATCCTCTTCAAGTCCTAGCTTATCTATAACTCCTTGAATCTTTTCTGAACCGAAAATTCTCATCAAGTCATCTTCTAAAGATATAAAGAATAATGATGCACCTGGGTCCCCTTGACGTCCTGATCTACCTCTTAATTGGTTATCTATTCTTCTTGATTCGTGTCTTTCAGTACCTATTACCTTTAATCCACCAACTTCTATAACACCTTCACCAAGCTTAATATCTGTACCTCTACCAGCCATGTTAGTAGCTATTGTAACAGCTCCATATTCACCAGCATGAGATATTATTTCAGCTTCTTGAGAATGATATTTGGCATTAAGCACTTGATGCTTTATTCCTCTCTTCTTTAATAGAGATGAAATATACTCTGATCTATCAACACTAGCAGTACCAACTAAAACTGGTTGGCCTTTCTCGTTAGAAGAAACTATTTCATTTATTATAGCCTTATACTTACCAGCTTCATTTTTATAAACAATATCTGAGCTATCTATTCTTGCAACTGGTCTATTAGTTGGTATAACAATAACATCTAAATTATAGATTTCTCTAAATTCATTTTCTTCTGTTAAAGCTGTACCTGTCATACCTGATAATTTATCATACATTCTGAAGTAGTTTTGGAATGTTATTGTTGCTAAAGTCTTAGATTCTCTTTGAATTTTAACTCCTTCTTTGGCTTCAATAGCTTGGTGAAGACCATCTGAGTATCTTCTACCTTCCATAAGTCTTCCTGTAAACTCATCTATAATAACTATTTGGTCATCTTTAACCATATAGTCTTTATCTAGTTTCATTGTGTAATTAGCTTTAAGTGCTTGAGTTACATAGTGTTGTAATTCTAAGTTTTTAGCATCTGCATAGTTTTCTAAATTAAAGCATTTTTCAGCTTTAACAACACCTTCATCAGTTAGTAAAACTGCATTTGCTTTTTCATCTATAGTAAAGTCTTGCTCTTTAACTAATGTTTTAACGAAATAGTCTGCAACACTATAGAATCTAGTTGACTTATCTCCCATACCTGAAATTATAAGCGGTGTTCTAGCTTCGTCTATTAAAATAGAGTCAACTTCGTCTACTATTGCAAAGTTTAATTCTCTTTGAACCATTTCTTCTTTGTAGATTACCATATTATCTCTTAAGTAATCAAAACCATACTCGTTATTAGTACCGTATGTGATATCACAGTTATAAGCTGCTCTTCTTTCATCGTTAGTTATTCCATGTACTATAACTCCAGTTGTTAATCCTAAGAAGTTATATAAATGCCCCATCTCTTCCATTTGCGTTTTAGCAAGATAGTCATTTACTGTAATAACGTGAACACCCTTTCCTGTTAATCCATTAAGGTATGCTGGTAGTGTGGCTACAAGAGTTTTACCTTCCCCAGTTTTCATTTCAGCTATTCTTCCTTGATGAAGTACCATACCACCAAGTAATTGAACTCTAAAATGCTTCATTCCTAATACTCTCCAAGAAGCTTCTCTACAAACTGCAAAAGCTTCTGGTAATATACTATCTAAAGATTCCCCTTTAGCTATTCTATCTTTAAATTCAACTGTTTTATTTTGTAACTCTTCATCTGTTAAAGCTTGCATAGATGGCTCTAAAGCTTCTATTTTATCAGCTATACCTTGAAGTTTTTTTACTTCTCTTTCACTATATGTTCCAAATAGTTTCTCTAAAAATCCCATAAGTATTTCCTTTCAATTATAAACCATTATTATATCTTAAAGTTCTTTTATAAATTATACCATTTATTATGTTAATAATTCAACAAAAATAAACTTTATGAAAAATCTAAAAGGAGTCCCTTCAAAAGGAACTCCCTTATAATTTACTCATAATCCGGCTCTAAGATACCATAATTTCCATCTTTTCTTCTATAAATTACATTAATATTATTTGTATCTGCATCCTTAAATACAAAAAAGTCGTGTTCTACTAACTCCATTTGTAATATTGCCTCATCTGCAGTCATTGGTTTTATATTAAATTTTTTAATTTTTACTATTTCGCCAGTTCTTTCTTCATCTTCTATTGCTACTTCTTCTATGTTAGAAAATTTTAAAGAACTATTATTTCTTCTTGATAGTTTAGTTCTTTGTTTTCTTATCTGTCTTTCTAATTTGTTTTCTACTAAATCTATTGACTTATACATATCATCAGTGGCTTCTTCACATCTTAGTATAACACCATTGAATGGTATTGTTACCTCGAATATCTGCCTATTCCTTTGTACACTTAGTGTAGCTCTAGCTTCTACGCCTGGATTAAAATACCTGTCTAATTTTGAAATCTTCTTCTCAATTATTTCCTTTAATGCTGGTGTCACGTTAATATTCTTACCTATTACTGTTACTCTCATAAGGTCAACCCCTCTCTATTCGTTGTGGTTATGTCTTTTAAGATTTCAAATTCTTTTATTTATATATATTCTACTATTTAAAGTTTTATGAAACAAGCCTCATTATATTTGAATTTTCTGAATATTCTTTCTATAGTTTTGATTTACTTAACTTATCTTTAATTATTATAAGTTTACATAAAAAAGCCACTAATTTCTAAGAAATTAGTGGCTTTTTTGCAAAAGTTAGCTGACCTGGATTTTGACCCCACACTCGCCTACTGGAGCTTTTGCTACCCAGAATTACCCTCTCACTACTCACACTCTCAACATAACTGTTGGTAGGACTTACTTCTATACCGCACCATGCTCATTAAAACTTTGTCTAACTTACGTGGATCGTTTCGCCTGCGACTGGCATCGACTTGCATCCACAGACCTAACTTTTACATTAATATTATATATGGCTTTTGGCAATTGTCAATATAGTAATTTCTTCTATATCACAATTTTTTAATATTTTTTTACATTCTAATAGTGTTGCCCCAGTTGTAACTACGTCATCTACAAGCAAAATTCTTTTATTTTCAATATTATTTTCTTTTATTTTAAAAGCACCTTTAATATTTTTATATCTTTCTTCTTTTGATAGACTTTTTTGTTCTCTAGTATCTTTAATTTTAATAAGCGAATCATTAACTGGAATATCTAATGATTTACTTAGATTTTTGGCAATTACTTCACATTGATTAAACCCCCTCTGTTTAACAGATGATTTACTCATAGGAACATAGCATATTTCATCAAATTCTATATTATTTTCATATATTAAATTTAATAACAATTCAGAAATAACATTTCCAGCAGTAAAGTTTTTGTCATATTTAAATGCTAATATTAACTCTTTTAATATGCCTCCATAATATCCATATGATAATATATCATCCTGATTTTCTACTCTCTTAATTTTACTTTTGCAATATGGGCATATTCCTATAAAATCTTCAGAATTACAAATTATGCATCTATTGGATGGTGGATAAATAATATCAAGAATAGTTGATACAATGTTCCTTATTTCTTTAATAATTTTCTTTCCCATAAGCTTTGATTAAATCCTCTTGTTATATTTTTAGATTTATCCATATCATCTGATATCTCTTTCGATACCAAGAGTATCTCAGGTAAAAACTCATTACTAACTCTAAGAGCCCCACATAAATAAATTATCTCTTTATAGCTGAAAGATTCATTATCCGAAAATAACATAACTATATTTAAATCATCTATAAAATTAATATAATTACCTATACTATTAGTAACTATAAAAACAGAGTCATTATACCCTTCTAATATATCTTCCACAAATCCAAAGTTCTGTTCTTTTGCGTATTTAACCACCCTTATATCATCATTCTTTAAAGTCTTATAATAATTATTGTAAATCTTATTTAACATATATTCAGATGGAACAATAATTAAAGCTCTTTTTTTATTCTTCTTAAACCATTTAAGATATTCATATAAAGCTAGTGGTATATCATTTTCTAATCTTATTCTAGTTAAAACAAACCTTGGCTCTACGATTGGCACATTATCAACTAAATAAACTAATTCAATTTTACTCCCTATTGGAAACACATACTCTGAAGAATATATAATTATCTTACTAGATCTCCAATAAACATCTTCTACAGCTTCTCTAAGTCTATTTTTCGATATAGATGAAAATATACTTATATCATCAAATATAACAAGGTCGAAATCATCATATACTTCTTCTAATAAATCTATAGTTATAAACTTTATATCGTCTCCTATATGATTCTTCTTCTGTTCATCTATTAAAATATTATAGTATTCTCTCTTTCTCTTTTTTATTTGCTCCTTATCGGTACAACCCCATACATATAATATCTTACCATTATTATATAAAACTCTATTTATTAAATTTGAAAATACAATAGATGTATTAAAAGGTCTAGTTTTAACAGTAAGTACTTTAGTTTTCTTATCATACCAATTATTTATTTTCTTAAATGCACTGTTAAGCTCTTTATAATTCATCTTTATAACCTCTCTAAATTCTAATCCCTAACTATCTTTTCATCTGCTGTAATATCTATAATTCTTTCCTTTAATGAAGAATATCTTTCTACATTATTAGTGTTAGTTACCATATATTTAAGAGCCTTTTGACTTCCAACAACTACTACTAATTCTTTGGCTCTTGTTATCCCAGTATATAGTATATTCCTATTCATCAAAAATGCTGACCCCATAAAAACTGGAGTTATTACAACTTTAAATTCACTTCCTTGACTTTTATGTACAGTTATTGCATATGCAAGCTCTAATTCATCTAAAAATGCAAATTCATAAACAACTCTTCGCTCATCATCAAATATTACTGTTAAAGTACTCTTATCTTCGTTTATAGACTCAATAAAGCCCATGTCACCGTTAAATACTCCAACACCTTCTTCATCACCAATACCACTAATTCTAGTCCATTTAAGAGAGTAGTTATTTTTTATTTGCATAACTTTATCTCCCTCTCTAAAAATCATTTCCCTAACATTCTTTTCTTTCTTATGATTTGATGGAGGATTAAGTATTTTTTGAAGCTCATTATTTAAATTCTCTACTCCTAATACACCTTTTCTTGTTGGCGATAAAATTTGTATATCCTTTACCTTATTCCATTTAGAATTAAAATTAGGTAATCTCCTATTTATTAAATCAATTATGGTTTTTAAAATATCATCTATATTTTCTCTTGAGTCAAAGAAAAAATCACCATCTTTTTTATTTAGGTATGGTAATTCACCACTATTAATTTTATGAGCATTAACAATGATCATACTTTCCTTACCCTGTCTAAATATTTCATTTAGTCTTACTACATTTATAAAATTACTATTTATCAAATCTCTCAAAACATTACCCGGACCTACTGAAGGTAGCTGGTCAACATCTCCAACTATTATCACTCTAGTTCCTAATCTAATAGCCTTTAAAAGACTATTCATAAGCATGATATCTATCATAGATGCCTCATCTATGATAATTACATCACCTTCTAAAGGTTCTCCTTCTCCCTTACCAAAAAATGAGTTTTCATCATCACTTACGCCCATTTCTAAAAGTCTATGAATAGTTTTTGCTTCTCTACCAGTAGATTCACTCATTCTCTTTGCTGCTCTTCCAGTTGGAGCTGCTAAAAGAACCTTCATGCCACTGTTTTCATATATCTCAATTATACACTTTATAATTGTTGTTTTCCCTGTTCCTGGTCCACCAGTTATTATTTCTATACCATTATTAAATGCACCTATAATAGCTTCTTTTTGAGCTTGCGCAAATTTTATATTATATCTTTTTTCAAAAGATTCTATTTCAAACAAAACATCAGTATTAATAGTCTGGAAGTTCTCTATGCTTAAAGTTATTATCTTATTAGTTACTCCTAACTCACAGTAATAATAAGGTAGAGTATACACTGCATCTATTTCCTTAATCTTTTCTACCTTTAACTTTCCTTCTAATACACTATTGTATATATTTTCTACCACAAGTTCTTCCTCAACCATAAGAACTTTCTTACATTCATCTATAAGCATATCCTGTGGCATATATGTATTTCCTAATGCTGAGAAATTATTAAGAACATATCTAATTCCGCTTTGTATTCTAAAAGGTGATATTATTTCAATCCCTAAACTTCTAGCAATTCTGTCTGCTGTTAAAAAACCTATTCCTGATATTTCATCATTTAATATGTATGGATTCTTTGAAACTATATCTATTGAATCTGGTCCAAACTTTTTATAAATTTTTAGACATTGATTTATAGTCATCCCATGTTTTTGGAAAAACATTATTATATCTTTTAAATCTTTACTCTCTAAGTAAGAATCATATATTATACTAAATTTCCTTTCACCTATACCATCAACGTCTTTTAATCTCTCAATATTGTTATCCAGAATCTCTAAAGTCTTATCCCCAAACTTATTTACTATTTTCTTTGCAGTTACCGGTCCAATACCATGAATTATACCAGTTGATAAATACCTTTCAATCTCTTTTGCCGATGAAGGTAATAACTCATGATACTCCTCTACATTAAATTGTCGACCAAACTGCTTATGATTAATCCATGACCCCTTAAAATTTATCTGCTGTCCCTCTTTAATAAGAGGCATTATTCCAACAACAGTAATTAATTCTTTATTGGCTGTTACCTTACTTACTATATATCCCGTATCTTCACTTTTAAATATAATAGCCTCAACTAATCCTTCTAGCACTTCCATTTTATTGTTCACACCTTTAAATCTTATCTTCTATATTATATAATTATATCATATTATATAAATTTAACTCATATTGCTTTAAATTTGAGTTATGTAGGAGGTATTTTTATGTTAATTAAAAATTGTAAATTAATTTACCTAGACAAAATAGAAGAAGGTTCTGTTTTGATAGAAGATGGTAAAATTAAAGAAATAAATCCTAGTTCTATAGCTAATGATAACGTTATAGATGGTAAAGGATTATATTTAAGCCCTGGATTCATAGATGTTCATATACATGGAGCTGGTGGTGTTGATACTATGGATGGAACATACGATGTTATAAATACAATAGCTAAAACTATTGCTAAACATGGTACTACTTCATTTACTCCAACTACTATGACTGTAGATAAAAAAGACATAAGAAAGGCTATGTCTGCAATTAAAGAAGCTAAAATAAAAGGTACAGATGGAGCTAACGTTTTAGGAGCCCACCTAGAAGGTCCATTTATAAGCCCTAAAGCAATAGGTGCTCAAAACCCAAACTACTTAATAGATCCAACAATTGAAAACTTTAACGAAATGGTTGGTGAAGACGAAGATGCAGTAGTTTCTATAACAATGGCACCAGAAGTAGAAGGAGCTAAAGAACTAGCTACCTATCTTTCTGATAAAGGTATAGTTTGCTCAATGGGACATACTAAAGCTAATTATGAAGAAGCTATGGACGGTATAAAGTGTGGATTCTGCCACTCAACTCACCTTTTCAATGCTATGACTCCATTTACTCATAGAGAACCTGGTGTTGTAGGGGCAATATTTGATTCAGAAATAACTACTGAAACTATATCTGATGGTATTCATATTTCTTATCCATCATTAAGAACTGCTTATAAGCAAAAAGGAACTGATAAGGTACTTTTAGTTACTGATGCAATGATGGCATGCGGAATGCAAGATGGCATGTATTCTTTAGGTGGTCAAGATGTAGAAGTTAAAAATGGTGCTGCTAGATTATTAAGTGGTTCACTTGCTGGATCAGTTCTTACTTTGGATAAAGCTATTAGAAATGTTTATAACAACTCTAATTACCCACTTAACGAAATAGTTAAAATGGCTTCATATAACGGAGCTAAACATTGCAAAGTAGAAGATAGAAAAGGCTTAATAAAAGAAGGCTTTGATGCTGACCTAGTTATTTTTGATGAAGATATAAACGTAAAAATGACTATTGTTAACGGAAACGTGGTATATAACACACTTTAATAAAAAGGAACTCACAGCAATTCCTGTGAGTTCCTTTTTTTATTATAAGTATTTCTTTATATCTTCAACTTTATTTAATCTTTCCCATGGAAGATCTAAGTCATTTCTACCGAAGTGCCCATAAGCTGCTGTTTGCTTGTAAATAGGATTTCTTAACTCTAAATCTCTTATTATTGCACCTGGCCTTAAATCAAATGATTTTTCTACTATTTTCACTATTTCTTCTTCTGAAAGTTTTCCTGTTCCAAAAGTTTCAACTTCAATTGATACTGGTTTAGCAACTCCAATAGCATAAGCTAATTGAATTTCTAATTTATCTGCAACTCCAGCTGCTACTAAGTTTTTAGCTACCCATCTAGCTGCATATGCTGCTGATCTATCAACCTTTGTTGGATCTTTTCCTGAGAAAGCTCCTCCTCCATGTCTACCGTATCCACCGTAAGTATCAACTATTATTTTTCTACCAGTTAATCCACTATCCCCTTGTGGGCCACCAACAACAAATCTTCCTGTTGGATTTATATAATACTTAGTATTTTCGTCTAAAAGCTCTGCAGGAACTACTGCTTTAATTACGTGTTCCATTAAGTCTTCCCTTATTTGTTCTTGGCTAACTTCTGGTCCATGTTGAGTTGATATTACTATTGTATCTATTCTTATAACTTTGTTATCATCATATTCTACTGTTACTTGAGTTTTTCCATCTGGTCTCAAATATGGTAATGTGCCATTTTTTCTTACTTCACTAAGTCTTCTAGATAATCTATGAGCCATTGCTATTGGTAATGGCATAAACTCTTGTGTTTCATTTGTTGCAAAACCAAACATCATTCCTTGGTCTCCTGCACCAACTGCTTCAACTGCATCTTTATCACCAGCTTTTGATTCTAATGCTTCATCAACTCCCATAGCTATATCTGATGATTGCTCATCGATAGATGTTAATACAGCACATGTATCACAGTCGAACCCAAATTTAGCTCTATCATAACCTATTTCTCTTATAGTTTCTCTAACCACCTTAGGGATATCCACATAACATGATGTTGATATTTCTCCCATTACCATAACCATTCCTGTAGTTACAGCTGTTTCACAAGCTACTCTA
>ERZ507022.513-NODE-513-length-11262-cov-17.052_pt1 | contig 11262 bp, 1 predicted proteins | sample MGYA00513164_ERZ507022 | MGnify/ENA metagenome assembly ERZ507022 | reverse complement strand
ACTGACTCGTTGAAACCGATGAGCTCAAGGAGGTACTCAAAGAATTCGATACGGATTCACTCGTTGAAACTGAAGAACTCAATGATGAACTTAACGAGTTCGATACGGACTGACTCGTTGAAACCGATGAGCTCAAGGAGGTACTCAAAGAATTCGATACGGACTGGCTCGTTGAAACCGAAGTACTCAAGGAGCTACTTAACGAGTTTGACACGGACTGACTCGTTGAAACCGATGAGCTCAAGGAGGTACTCAAAGAATTCGATACGGACTGGCTCGTTGAAACCGAAGTACTCAAGGAGCTACTTAACGAGTTTGACACGAACTGACTAGCTGATACCGATGCACTCAACGATGAACTCAAGGAATTCGAAGCAGACTGACTAGCTGATACCGATGCGCTCAAAGACTGGGACAAGCTTTGTGACTTCGATGTACTCAAGGACGCACTCGTTGAGGCAGATTCACTGCGAGAAACACTGGTCTTGACTGAATCGCTCAAGGATTGAGACAAGCTTTGTGACTTCTCGGTACTCAAAGACGCACTCGTGGAGGCGGACTCACTGCGAGAAACACTCGTCTTGACTGACTCACTCAAAGACTGGGATAAGCTTTGTGACTTCTCGGTACTCAAAGACGCACTCGTGGAGGCGGACTCACTGCGAGAAACACTCGTCTTGACTGACTCACTCAAAGACTGGGATAAGCTTTGTGACTTCTCGGTACTCAAAGACGCACTCGTGGAGGCGGACTCACTGCGAGAAACACTCGTCTTGACTGACTCACTCAAAGACTGGGATAAGCTTTGTGACTTCTCGGTACTCAAGGACGCACTCGTGGAGGCAGATTCACTGCGAGAAACACTGGTCTTAACTGACTCACTCAAAGACTGGGATAAGCTTTGTGACTTCTCGGTACTCAAAGACTCACTCGCTGACGCAGATTCACTGCGAGAAACACTGGTCTTAACTGAGTCGCTCAAGGATTGAGACAAGCTTTGTGACTTCTCGGTACTCAAAGACGCACTCGTTGACGCAGACTCACTGCGAGAGACACTGGTCTTGACTGAGTCGCTCAAGGATTGTGATAAGCTTTGTGACTTCACCTCACTCAACGACGCACTCGTTGAGGCGGATTCACTGCGAGAAACACTGGTCTTAACTGATTCGCTCAAGGATTGAGACAAGCTTTGTGATTTAACGGTACTTAAGGACGCACTTGTGGAAGCGGACTGGCTGGTTCGTACCGATGTGCTCAATAACTGTGATAAACTACGAGACTTCTCGGTACTCAAGGACGCACTCGTTGACGCAGACTCACTGCGAGAGACACTGGTCTTGACTGATTCGCTCAAGGATTGAGACAAGCTTTGTGACTTAACGGTACTCAAAGACGCACTCGCTGAGGCGGACTCACTGCGAGAAACACTCGTCTTGACTGATTCGCTCAAGGACTGGGACAAACTTTGTGACTTCTCGGTACTCAAGGACGCACTCGCTGAGGCGGACTCACTGCGAGAGACACTCGTCTTGACTGACTCGCTCAAGGATTGAGACAGACTCTGTGATTTAACGGTACTCAAGGACGCACTTGTGGAAACGGACTGGCTGGTTCGTACCGATGTGCTCAAAGATTGTGATAAACTACGAGACTTGACTGTACTCAAGGAAGCACTTGTAGAAGCGGACTGGCTGGTTCGTACCGATGTGCTCAAAGATTGTGATAAACTGCGAGACTTGACCGTGCTCAAAGAGGCACTCACTGAGAGAGATTGTTTTAGTGAATTTGAAACATTCCTTGACACTACTGTACTCACGGACGTACTTGTAGATGCTGACTGTTTCACAGATTCACTCGTACTATTAGAAAGAGACTTGCTATAGTCACTATTAGACAAGGGTACCGTCACGGTATTTGTCGTATCATCCTTATAAGTAATTGTCACCGTGCCATCATTATTGACTGTATAAGACTTAATACGATTAGCTGCTTCTGGATTCAAGGCCGACACAGCCGCAATAACCTTACTCTTATCTGCCTCTGTCAGAGCAGTCAGGCTTGTCACCTGAATGGTCGTCGTTGGCGCAACACCTGGCGTACGATCTGCAAGACGTCCTTGCGTCATCCGAATTTCACCCAAACCATTTGGACGGTTCATATTCGACGCATTGTCAATAGCAGCAACATTGCGCTGCCATGTGTTACGGGCAGAATAGGTCAAATCATCCTTCAAATGAATAGTTGTCGTAATGGTTGCCGGATTGGCACTTGTTGCCGTAATATCACCTGTAATTGGCGCTATATTTCCCGTACCGTATTGGGTACCACCAAGGAAATTACCGTTCAAAGCATTGTCATCCAAATTAGCTCTGGCAACAATCTTCATTTCTTTGAGCTTGCCACTATCATCAGTAGCGGTAAAGGTCAAAACTGCGTCATCACCCGCATAGATAATGTAGTTTTTTCCACCACCTTCAAGGGGAGTAGACTTGGGTTCGACACCATTGACAGTCAACTTGGCAGCCACTTCAGGTCGTGTGCTATCTGTGACTGCAACCGAGTTACTAGCATCTGAATAAACAGGGTAATTACCATACATGATGCGAGCTTTAGCCGTTACACCACCAGTTTGTAACTTAACCGTTGGCGTCACAATCGCTTGGCCAGAAGCATTTGCCACTGCTGTTCCGACCTCATCATCATTATTGTATAAAACAACGGTTGACCCTGGTTCAGCTCCTGTTATCGTTACAGCTGTCTGTGTATAGGCTTTATCCAACAGCCTTGTCGCCACCGTTGGGGCAGACAGGCGTTTGATAGGAGCAGTCACATCGTTAGAGGTATTATCCTTATAGGTAATAGACACTACACCTGTCGCTGAGACGGAATAAGACTTAAAGTCCTTAGAGGTCGCAATATTTGGATTTGTCGCCTTAAAGGTTTCCCAAACCTTATCTTTTTCAGCCTGAGCGAGATTGCTCGTGTCATTGACAAAAGTACCCGTTGTCACTGCCTTAATCGGGTTGCGAATCCCATCATTTTGAGGTAACACCTGGATGCTAAGCGTTTGTTTCACTGATCTGTTGACACTATTGGTCACAACAAAAGATAACTTATAAATTCTTCCTGGCGGCACTACTTCAGTAGCCCCAACTGTTCCCATAACATTAAAAGCAACGGAACTATTTCTCAAAGCAGTTGTTTGGGGAATATTGATACCATTGACACGATCACTATATGAGGTGTAACCAATACTACGAATACTGTATTGTGTTGGTTTTGATTCAACAACTTGATAGGCCTGATTGATGTAGTCAGAGTTATAAGCAGAAATCAAGCCATTGTTAGGACCTAAGTTATAATAAGGATTACGCAAGCTATTATCGGTACCAATGATAGCACCATTTCGAGGGTCACGCTGACCAGATGTCGCACGCAGCACCGCATTAGCAAGACTATTTCTAGCCTGTCTTGCTTGTGTAAGTGTAGGGGCCATGTCAACGCCACTATCAGCCAGACTGACACGAATAGCATCCAAGGCTTGATTTCCCTTCAGAATAGCCGCATCCGTATTTGGCAAATCAAGTGCTTGAGCTTTATAAGTATAAATCTCTAAGGCCAAATCTTTGAGACGCTTTTCTTGATCTGAACGCTCAGTATTAGACACAAGCGAAACAGCCAACAGACCGTTTGCAGTGTCAGATAATTGACGATTAACAAGAGCTTCGGATGCCAAAGAAGCATGTAACATTGCCGAATCCGAGCTGACAAGATTCACACCCTCTTGAGAAACACTATCACTCTTGCTAAATGATTGATTAGATATGCTGTCATAACGCTCTGAAGAGCCTGTAAGCCCACTCTCAGACAAACTATGAGAAGCCGACTGACTCGCTGATTCCAATTGAGAAGCTAGAGAAGCTGACAAGGAAGTCGAAATCGAAGCACTTAGTGACAGAGAGGCAGATTTTGAAGCCTGTTCAGAAGCTGAAATAGATTGACTGCTTGACAAGGACTCATTTAAAGAAGTCTCGGAAGTCTGACTTGACGCAGCTTCAGATGACTCTTGACTATTTACCTGACTCTCTTGGACACCAGACACAGAACCAATATTGCCAATAACAGCTGAATCTGATGCAACTAAAAGATCAGCCTTAGCTCCAGCTTGGCTTTCCAAAACTGGCCCATCTGTCACTTCTTCTGCATGAGTCACGTGATTCACAACAGCCCCACCTAACAAGGCTCCCGTAGCAAGCACTCCCTTAAGGAGCGACTGTCCTGAGAAAGCAGATGAATCCACTTCCACCTGCTGGGTACTGATCGAAGGTAAATCCACTCCTCCTTTTAGCACTTTAAAAAGACCAAAGTTTGAAGTCGCTGCACGAAGCCAGTGCTTCCCTGACTTCACCAGTTTAAAACGTGTCACACGATCCGTTTCACGATATTGACCTTCATTCCTTCTAAAAAACATACTTACTCCATTAATTTTTTGATTAAAATACTCCTTCTAATTTTATCATAAAATTGAGCAAAAAATCTCATTTCAAACTTGCTTTCCCTGAACTTATACATTCCCAAATCTATTCAAATGCACCCCAACAAATAAGAAATCTGGATATATTAAAACTATTAGTCTTTTTAGATAAGCAAAAATCCCCCACCATTGAGAAAAGCTCAAATGATGAGGGATATTATAAATCTTAATGAGAAGGTAAGAATGAGACTTACTGACGATTAGAAGTCTTCACCCTCTTCTTCTTTCTTACGTTTGGCAAGAAAGGCAAGACCTGTTGCCGTTGCCAAAGCACCTAAAGCAAGAGCTGCCGATGAGTCTTCCTCACCAGTCTTAGGAAGAGCTTGGCTACCGTGCTTATGCTTAGGATCTTTAACTTCAGAAGAAGATACTGAAGTACTCATTGAAGCAGACAATGAAGTGCTTGCTGATTCACTCATTGAAGTTGAGACACTTACTGAAGCTGAAACGCTGCTTGAAGCACTTGCTGATTCTGAGACGCTCATTGAATCAGAAACCGATTGGCTCATTGAAATTGAAGCGCTTGTGCTTTGTGATTCAGAGACTGATGTTGAGACTGATTGACTCGTTGAAACAGAAGCACTGGTACTTGATGACTCACTAAGTGACATTGATTCACTGAGTGAGACTGAAGCTGAAACGCTGGTTGAAGCGCTTGCTGACTCTGAGACGCTCATTGAATCAGAAACTGATTGGCTCGTCGAGATTGAGGCGCTCGTGCTTTGCGATTCAGAGACTGACGTTGAGACTGATTGACTCGCTGAAACTGAGGCACTGGTACTTGCACTTTCTGATTCCGATACGCTCAATGAACCAGAAACTGATTGGCTCGTTGAGATTGAAGCGCTTGTGCTTTGTGATTCAAAAACAGAAGTTGAGACGGATTGACTCGCTGAAACTGAGGCACTGGTACTTACTGACTCACTAAGTGACATTGATTCACTGGTTGAGACTGAATCACTTAATGAAGCGGAAACGCTACTTGAAGCACTTGCTGACTCTGAGACGCTCAATGAATTAGAAACCGATTGGCTCGTTGAGATTGAAGCGCTTGTGCTTTGTGATTCAGAGATTGACGTTGAGACTGATTGACTCGCTGAAACAGAAGCACTGGTACTTGCACTTGCTGATTCCGATACGCTCAATGAATTAGAAACCGATTGGCTCGTTGAGATTGAAGCGCTTGTGCTTTGTGATTCAGAGATTGACGTTGAGACTGATTGACTCGCTGAAACAGAAGCACTGGTACTTGCACTTGCTGATTCCGATACGCTCAATGAATTAGAAACCGATTGGCTCGTTGAGATTGAAGCGCTTGTGCTTTGTGATTCAGAAACTGACGTTGAGACGGATTGACTCGTTGAAACAGAAGCACTGGTACTTGCACTTTCTGATTCCGATACGCTCAATGAACCAGAAACTGATTGGCTCGTTGAGATTGAAGCGCTTGTGCTTTGCGAGTCAGAGACTGACGTTGAGACGGACTGACTCAATGAAACTGAAGCACTGGTACTTACTGACTCACTTAGTGATGTGGATTCACTGATTGAGACTGAAGCTGAAACGCTGCTTGAAGTACTTGCTGACTCTGAGATGCTCAATGAATTAGAAACCGATTGGCTCGTTGAAACTGAGGCGCTCGTGCTTTGTGATTCAGAGACTGACGTTGAGACGGATTGACTCGCTGAAAAAGAGGCACTGGTACTTACTGACTCACTGAGTGATGTTGATTCGCTGAGTGAGACTGAAGCTGAAATGCTAGTTGAAGCACTTGCTGACTCTGAGGCACTCATTGAATCTGAAACCGATTGGCTCATTGAAACTGAGGCGCTTGTGCTTGCACTTTCTGATTCTGAGACGCTCAATGAACCGGAAATTGATTGGCTCGTTGAGATTGAAGCGCTTGTGCTTTGTGATTCAGAAACTGACGTTGAGACGGATTGACTCGCTGAAACAGAGGTACTGGTACTTGCTGACTCACTGAGTGATGTTGATTCGCTGAGTGAGACTGAAGCTGAAATGCTAGTTGAAGCACTTGCTGACTCTGAGACGCTCAATGAACCAGAAATTGATTGGCTCGTTGAGATTGAAACACTTGTGCTTTGTGATTCAGAAACTGACGTTGAGACGGACTGACTCGTTGAAACTGAGGTACTTGTACTTGACGACTCGCTAAGTGACATTGATTCACTGGTTGAGACTGAAGCACTTAATGAAGCGGAAACAGAAGTTGAGACTGATTGACTCATTGAAACTGAAGCGCTCATACTTGATGACTCACTGAGTGACGTTGATTCACTGAGTGAGACTGAAGCACTTAATGACGATGACAATGAGTTAGATACTGACTGACTCGTTGATACTGAAGCGCTGGTACTTGATGACTCGCTGAGTGACATTGATTCACTGGTTGAAACTGAAGCACTTAATGACGATGACAATGAGTTAGATACTGACTGACTTGTTGAAACTGACGCACTTGTACTTGCTGACTCACTGAGTGACATTGATTCACTTGACGAAACTGACGCACTTAATGATCCGGATGTACTCAATGATGTCGAAGCAGACATTGAGAGTGACTCACTTGTAGAAATAAAGCTTGATGCTGATTTCGAAATTGAATCAACTGTTGAAAGGATGGTCGAAATTGACGCACTAAATGCTTGCGATAAGCTTTCAAAAGCCGAAATACTCAATGAAGAAACCACTGAATTTGAAACAGATTGACTTGTTGAAACTGACGCACTTTCTGATGCCGAAATTGAGTTGGACTCGGATTGAGACTCACTTACTGAAGCACTTTCTGATGCCGAAATAGAATTTGACTCAGATTGTGACTCACTTACTGAAGCACTTTCTGATGCTGAAAGGGAATTGGATACAGACTGAGATTCAGACACTGAAGCACTTTCTGATGCCAAAATAGAATTGGATTCAGACTGTGATTCACTTACTGAAGCACTTTCTGAAGCTGAAAGGGAGTTGGATTCGGATTGTGATTCACTTACTGAAGCACTTTCTGATGCTGAAAGGGAATTAGATTCTGACTGTGATTCAGACACTGAAGCACTCTCTGATGCTGAAAGCGAGTTAGATTCTGATTGAGATTCAGACACTGACGCACTTTCTGACGCTGAAAGCGAATTGGATAGAGACTGTGACTCAGACACTGAAGCACTCTCTGACGCTGAAAGCGAGTTAGATTCTGATTGAGATTCAGACACTGACGCACTCTCTGACGCTGAAAGCGAGTTGGATTCGGATTGGGACTCAGACACTGAAGCACTTTCTGACGCTGAAAGCGAGTTAGACTCGGATTGAGATGCGCTCACTGAAGCACTCTCTGACGCTGAAAGCGAGTTAGACTCGGATTGCGATACACTCACTGAAGCGCTCTCTGACGCTGAAAGCAAATTGGATTCGGAGGCAGATACTGATGCTGATGCTGACTCGGACTTGCTCAATGATTTGGATTCCCGTTCACTCGTTGAAGCGGATTCGGATTCCCTTAAAGATTCCGATTTAGACTTAACAATACTCTCACTTCTGCTTTCTGAGAGCGATGTAGAAGTTGATAAGCTTTCACTGTTTGGTGTAACGGTATAGGTAACTGGGACTGTTACCGTATAGGAATTTCCAGTTCCATCTTCTGATACCACTACCTCAACAGTCATTGTATATTTACCTGGAGTGGTGATATCAGGTACTGTATTGTTTGCAAATTTTACACTTTTAATAGATAAACTATTATCTGTCGTAATCCATCCAGAAGAATCTAGACTATTCTGGTAGTTAGAATCATTGACATTCTGCTCGAAAGTATGCGGAACCGGTTTAATATCGTACACTTTATGTGTAAGGGTAGAACTTGTTGATAACAAGTCTGAACTACTACTTGTTGTCCCGTAACGGCCGACATCATAAGTTCTAGTAACCGTGTAATTAAATTCTCCTGCATTATCCGTAGTTAATGGAAGACTGGTTGAGCTAGTACCTGTTGATGTGTTAGTCCACTGTGTCGTATGTGATTCACTTGTCGCTTCTGCTGTAATATAACTATCTGAATCGGTCCCATTATGAAGAGAATTTCCTTTAATATCAACGATAGGTGTCTTTGCTTCAATCTTAGGCAAGACCTGATAATTTACACTAACAGTTTGCGTTGAACCATCAGAGTAAGTAACCGTTGCTTCAGCAGTATGAGTTCCAACTGTTGTTGTAGAAATTGGTGTAGTCCAAGTAACACTTTGACCTGATACTGCTGCTGTTGCACTATTTACTGGTGTGATTGTGACAAAGTTACTTGCAGCAGTTAGATCTGTAGCAGACTCATCTTGGATAGTATAGACGGTTGTTGCTTTTGCTGTCGCCGTGTACTTTTCGTTTTGTTTAATCTTATGGAATGAATAGGTGATTCCTTGACTACCTTCAAGGACTCTAACTGTATTATCTGAAACAAAACCTTTTGCTGTCGCAACATTAGTTGCTCTTAACTCATAACCATCAATGCTAAGATAGGATGACAGATTCACCGTTGTTCCAGCTTCTTGTTGAATCAAGACTTCATCTTTACCTGGAATTTCCTCACCAGTATCTGCATCAATAAATTTTACCGTTACATAGGCCCCTCTTGCAGAATAGTCAAATCTTTCAAGATTAAATTGTTGTAAGTTTGTTCCTGAACCCGTTGAGGCAAAGAGGGCAAAGGCCAACTCTTCTTGCCCAGACCTTTGACCAGTTGTAGCACGACTTGCATTCAAATAGCTTTGAATATTCTTAGACCAAGTTTGACCGGCATAAGTTACTGTCATAACTTTGGTCGAACCGTTATATGAAACAACATAATCTTTAAGCGTATTATCGGTTGGAAGTGTCTGTAATTTTTCAGCACTAATTGTATCTGTTGTAGCTACCCCAGTATTTGACGTAGTAACAAAGGCCCCAAAAGCTGAGTTTCTAACTTTTGCAGGATCTGCGTTAGCATACTGACTGCTATTAGGCTGAGACGTATTATGCCAAGTATCCAATTTAAATCCAAAGGAACGTGTAAGGTTTGTTCCTCCCATACCAAGACTGGCACCAGAACCATTTCCATTGGCATTACCGATTTCACCGATTTTACCCGTCGAAAAGATCGCCGCAATACCGTCACCACCATAGTGTCCAGCAGAACTATTACCCTCGTAGGCATCACCAAGGTTGATTTTACCTGTTAAGGTGAAACTTTCATTCATATCCACCTTGGTTTTAAGGGTATAAGCACCTACTTGTCCACCGGTATTTTGAGTCAAGGTCACCGTTCCATTATTGAGACTTGCTGTTCCAGTGGTTTTGAAATAACTTGCTTGGTTTTTATTCGTAACAATAAGGTTTGCTTTTTGCTTATAGGTAGCCTCACCAAGTGACGCATTAGTGTCATAAGCACCTCTAGCCACAGCATCCAACTGTGCAGTAACTGCTGCAACACCGTTAACTACTGAATTACCAGTAAAACCTGCGTTTGTAATCTTGGTCATCAGCCCTTCAACGGCATTACCAAGACGTTCACGTTGTTCTGCATAAGCAGCGTTTGTTGCTGATGCAGCAAGCAATGTTGTTGATTTAGTGACTTCTTCTTGAACTGTTGTGATAGCTGTTTGGATTTCAGCTTTAGCAGCTGTGTCTGTCAATTTTGCTTGATAGTCTTTAGCAATATTAACGAGCAATTCTGCTTCTGAAACGTTTTGATCCAAAATTGTTTTTTCATCTTCTTGAGTTGCTGTTTCTGATGCAGTCGCTACTGTTGAAGTTGCTGATTCTGAATGAGAAGCTGAACCACTTGCGCTTTCAGTATGTGACTGACTAGCGGAGGTTGAACTCTCTTTGCTAAGTGATACAGATTCAGAAATGGCTTGTGATAATTCTGTTGATACAGATTGTGACAATGAGACTGAGGCATCTGTGCTTGCTTGAGCGTCAACTGAAGAGCTTGTAGACTCTTGACTAGTTGATGGTGCTACCGAAGCTTCTGATGTTGGAGCTGCACTCAAGACAACAGACTCAGAATTGGCTGTGACATCATGATTCCCAGTTAATTGACTCTCTAAAGCTGGCGTTGCAGTTTCTTCGGCTTGAGCAGTGTAAGTGGCTACTGCACCACCTGCCACCGCACCTGCTGCTGCAATCCCTTTAAGTAGGGCTTGACCTGAGATAAGAGGTGTTTTCTCCTCAACACTTTGCGCTGAAACTGACGGTGCATCTGTTCCACCTTTAACAACCTTAAAAAGTCCAAAGTTTGATGTCGCCGCACGAAGCCATTGCTTCCCTGATTTGATTAATTTAAAACGAGTCACACGATCTGTTTCGCGATATTCCCCTTCGTTTCTTCTAAAAAACATATTTGCTCCATTCTAGATGTTAGTGTAAAACACGTAGCTAAATTTTATCACAAAATTGTTGTAAGTTCTAATTTTTTGTCATATATTCCTTAAATAAAATTGCAAACGTTTCATCCTATTAATACCTTAAAGACATTGATTTCACACTATCTTCAGTCATTTTCTAGTTTATAAAATGAAATTTAAAGATTTCTTGAAATTCTATAGAAATGTTTCCCTTCTTTAACAGTATTGCCTTTCAAGATAGGCTTGATTACTCTAAATAGCAGACAAATTCTAATCCTTTAGGTTAATCTCATAATCACAAAAAGACACACTCCAATTTGGAATGTGTCTTTTTAGAACGAA
>ERZ507022.492-NODE-492-length-11719-cov-6.63074_pt1 | contig 11719 bp, 10 predicted proteins | sample MGYA00513164_ERZ507022 | MGnify/ENA metagenome assembly ERZ507022 | reverse complement strand
CGAGTGATAAAACCCAGCTATTTAATGCTGGGGTGTTCACTGGTGCGGATGGTGTTAACCTTGAAAGTGTCGAGTTTGAAGAAAAGAACGAGTTAGGACAAGTAGAGTTCTACTCACGAAAAGGTAGTAGTTATGTGTTCGCTCCACTTTCACGGGAACGCTACCCATCTACAATGAACCCAAACAATGCTGATAACTGGACACGTAAGGATTTTCAAACTGAGTACAAAGATGTAAACTCACTTAAAGGCTACGCATTACGTACCATTAAGCAATACGCTTATCCGTTATTGACTTACACGGTTGATGTCCATTCTAGTTTCATGGAAAACTACAAAGATATCAGTTTAGGCGACACTGTTAAGATTATTAATAATAATTTTAGAGGTGGTCTAGCCCTCGAGGCTCGTGTTACTGAAATGGTGGTCAGCTTTGACATGCCACTTAATAACTCTGTTGTGTTTTCGAATTACCGTAAAATTGTCAACAAACCATCTGACAGTTTGCAACAGCGTATCGATGAAATCGCAGCAAGAGCTTTACCATATCGTGTCGAGATTACGACTACAAACGGAACGGTATTTAAAAACGGTGTTGGACTCTCGACTGTTCGACCAGTTTTAAAACAAGGCGATAAAACTGTTAACGCAACATGGCGTTTCGTAATTGGCGGTGTCATTAAATACGTGGGTATGACCTACGACATGGTAGCGTCACAGATTACCCAACCGACAGCGTTGACGGTTTCCGCATGGGTAGATAACAAAGAAGTAGCTTCAGAAGAAGTTACTTTTTTAAATGTCTCAGACGGTAGAAACGGTGCGAAAGGCGACCCCGGACCTAAAGGGGATAAAGGTGAACAAGGACCGAAAGGGGATAGAGGTAATGACGGTTTACCCGGTAAGAACGGGGTAGGCTTAAAAACTACCACTATCACTTACGGCATGAGCGATAGTGACACTGTGATGCCTACAAGCTGGACGTCCAACCCACCTATCTTGGTCAAAGGCAAATACCTATGGACTAAGACCCAGTGGATGTATACGGACTTATCTAGTGAGACTGGCTATCAGAAAACATACATCCCACAGAATGGTTCGAAGGGTGATGATGGCCTTCCGGGGAAAGATGGCGTGGGGTTAGTGAACACTACCTTGCGTTATGCGAAATCAATGGACGGTGTCAATAAGCCGTCTGGTAGCGTAATTGCAGCGATTAGTGATAAATACCAACCATCTAATTCAAAGACTGACAACCTCATCATGACTGGTCAACGTGTCCGATTAGAACAAGGTAAGACCTACATCTTATCTGCCGAAACCAATGGAACGTTTACCAACCAGCACGTTACGACTTCGAGCAATAGCAACGCTACAATATGGATTATCAATTCAAGTTTTAGTACGTGGGCGATTATTTCCGATAGCAACACGGCTAACGGTACGAGATACACACATAACCGACCAACCGGCGAATATGGAATTCGTATCAATACTTATACGACAGATAACTCTATTTGGATTAAAAACATCGTATTCGAAGACGGTACATGGTTGCCAGACATCCCAACGGTCAATCCCGGTGAATATCTCTGGACAAGAACGACATGGTTCTATTCAGACGGAACGAACGAACAAGGTTTTTCAGTCGCTAAGATGGGAGAACAAGGACCAAAGGGAGACCGTGGGATACAAGGTTTACAAGGCCCTAAAGGTGACCAAGGTATACCCGGCGTTAAGGGTGCTGATGGTAAAACACAGTACACCCACATCGCCTATGCTGATACCGTTTCTGGTGGTGGATTTAGTCAAACAGACACTAACAAACCATTCATTGGCATGTACCAAGATTTCAATGCCACTGACAGTCGTAATCCGCAAGACTACCGCTGGAGCAAGTGGAAGGGTAGCGATGGGCGTGATGGTATACCGGGAAAAGCTGGAGCAGACGGACGAACACCTTACGTCCATTTCGCTTATGCGGATAGCGCCGATGGTCGAACTGGTTTCAGTTTGAGCCAGAATGGCAACAAGCGCTATTTGGGTGTATGTACCAACTTCAACCAAGCAGACAGCACAAACCCAGCTGATTATGTTTGGAATGATATGGTTGGTAGTGTGTCGGTCGGTGGTGAAAACTTAATAACAAACTCAGCTTTTCCAGATAACCTTGACAATTGGGGTTATTGGGAAGTGTCACAGAAAAACGCTAACTTATCCATTTCAAGCCATAGCTTTTATTACAATGGCGCTAGGCCGCTATTCTTGCTAAGGGTATCATCGGTAGTCCCAGCTTCAACGCTACGTTTTCCAGTCAAACGAAATACTGACTATTCGTTTAACATCCAGACGTTTGGGACTGGGAATATCAAAGGCGTAGATATTTATTTCCTTGGTCGTAAGTCGAATGAAACAGATAAGGTATTCTCTAAAGTTGTCAATTTTAAGTCACATAACGGCTCACCGTCAACAACGGGCTTAGTTAAATGGCACTTAACTTTCAATTCTGGTGAATGCGATGAAGGTTTCATCCGTATCGATAACAAGGGAACGACTAACGGCAGTCAGTCGATGTTATTCTTCACCGAGCTGGACTGCTACGAGGGGACGACTGACCGAGCATGGCAAGCATCACCGAAAGACCTAGCAAGCCAATTAGACGGCAAGGCTGATAGTGCGTTGACGCAAGACCAGATTAACAAGCTGAATGAACTTAACTCAATCGTACAAGCTGAATTGAAAGCCAAAGCTAGCTTGTCAGTGGTCAACCAGTGGGTAAAGGCTTATCAAGATTTCTTGTCAACAAACCAAGAAAACAAGAACAAGACTGAAAAAGCATTAGTTGAAGCAAGCCAGCGTATTGTGAAACTGCAAAATGATTTAGGCGAAACTTCTCAGCGTTGGAACTTCCTTGACAATTACATGCGAGCATCCAACGAGGGCTTGATTATCGGTAAAAACGACGGTTCTAACTCGGTTATGGTTTCGGACAATAGAATTTCTATGTTCAGTTCGGGTACCGAAGTAATGTATATTGACAAAGGTGTCATTCACATACAAAATGGTATCTTCTCGAAATCCATTCAGATTGGGTATTATCGTGAAGAACAAGACTTAATTGACCCAAACCGAAACGTAATTAAATGGGTAGGAGGTAATTATTAATGGCTGGAGGGAAAGCGATTCTGCGTGCGTATGAAGCTAGCACGAACATTGATAGGAATACATCTCAAGTGCGTTTACAGCTCTATTGGGAAAACGGAGATACTAAAATTTCTGGTGTTCCTTGGGAAGCGTACATCGATTATGACGGCGGGAAACGTTTGTCAAATTCTGGCACATTAACTGTTGAGCCTAATCAAACCGCTATGCTGATTGACCAAGAGGTCACTGTCGCTCACGATGGAGATGGGGCACGCACAATTTACTACCGTGGAGAATTTAAGAATAAGAGTAATAACAAGGTGATACCTATTAATAATGTAAGTCTCACCTTGACCACCATTTCCCGTGCTAGCTACGGTGCAGACGTAACGGCTGAAATCGCTAAACCAGTGACCATCAACATCACGAAACGTGAAGCATGGATGCGACACTCTATCTGGGTTACTATTGGAAGTTATGACCAGAAAATCGCTGGAGATAATATTGACACCAGCTATACATGGACACCGCCTATTGAGATTGCCAACCAGTTTCCAAACTCTGCTAGTGGGACAGGAACAATAACTTATGTAACTTACAACAACGGTGTCGAAGTCGGTAAGGATATTCGAAGAATCACGGTCAATATCCCGACCAATATTTTCAAACCGGGTTTCACTGGTTTTAATTTATCGGACACAAACCCCGTGACACAAAATCTCATTCCTAGCCCTACGCATTTTGTCAGCACGCTATCTCGTATCAAGGTCGGGTTTGACGGTGCTAGAGGTACGGCAGGGGCTTCCATCACGGGCTACTATGCAGAAATCGTAAGTGGGAACACTTCCGCACAAATGAACGGTGGTATTCTAACTGTGCCGACAACGATGACCGACACGCAAATGACTGTCAGAGCTAAAGTGCAAGACAGTCGGGGCGTGTGGTCTGATTGGCGAGAACAGTCCATAACAGTGCTGGCATATTTTAACCCAACACTACGTTTTGAAGCTAAACGAACGGGCGAAAAATTAGACACGATCACACTGAAACGCTTCTTAAAAATTGCAGCTCTGTCTGTTAATGGCACGCAAAAGAACACAACTAAACTGACCTTTAAAACAAGGAAGGTCGGTACGGATACTTACACGACAGATAGCACGAATGAGTGGCAGAATATTTCTGAATTAAATGGTTCGGATGTTAATCTTAATGGCAAGTATCCAGCCGATACCTCATGGGAAGTGTTGGGGCGTGTTGAAGATAAATTCTCATACACAGAATTTGTTATCACGGTGTCAACAGACAAGGTGGTGATGAGTTACGAACGTGATGGCGTCGGTATAGGTAAGTACCGTGAAATGGGAGTGTTGGACGTTAACGGCTTGATTTACTCAGACCGCAAACAGATACAGCACCATAAGTTGACCGAGCCAAATGGTGCAGCGATTGATAACAAGGTAGCTAACCTAAACGATTATAGAACCACTGGGTTCTATTCGATTTTGGGTAATTATAAAAACCATCCGGCACAGGGCGAGGGTGGTTTTTTGGAAGTCGTGGAAAGTGTTTCTGGATATCATCAAACACTAACGACTGTATCTGGTCGGATGTTTAAGCGTACAGTAACTAGCAATTCTAACGGCTCGTGGATTGAGTACACACCTAAACCCGAAAAGCAAGAACCAGCGTTGGTAAAACAAGAGGTAGACATCGGCTGGGGCGTTAAGGTGTCGCTTGCTCGAAAAGGCTCAGTGGTGACTGCCAGTCTTATCCGCTCCGACTATACCGTGGGTGTATACGAAAACGGGGTAATGACTAATACTATCCCAAGTGGTTTTAGGCCAGCTATTCCAGTGCATTTAGTTGCAAATAAAAACATCGGTACTAACCATGCGGGCGTGGCTGTCTGGCATCTTGCATCCGATGGTTCGATTAGGCTTACCAATCAATCACAAGACCGTGCTATCTATTCTGGCACAGTCACATATCTAACTGAAGATAATTAAGAAAGGAAAATAATATCATGTCACTTAAAATTACAAAACAACGCACAATCAATGCAGAATTTAATGTCGAAGAAGAAGGAGCTACAATCCTTGTCAAACAGACATTCATTAGTGTAGATTCCAACGCAGTCTCTACAGTTCAAGAAAATCTTCTAAACGCTGAGCTCTATGCTAAACACCGTCAAGAAATGCGTACAGACGAACGTGCTCTACGTGACTTGCGTTATAAAGTAGAGGATGAAATTTTGGCTGATACTACTACAGGAGCGTAATGGATGCACAAACCAGACGGCATCTTTGGCGTGTTTGAAGTCGTCAAAGATTTCTACGAGCATGGCATAGACGAACACCTTTGGGTGTTCCTGCTTATGCTTGTTATCGTTGCTGATATCGTGTTGGGTGTTTCAAGGTCATGGGCTTTTCATGATTTTTCAAGCCGTAGGTTTCGAAAAGGATTGGTCAGCCACACGGCTATGCTAATTATCGTAACAGTGTCTTATCCGTTTATGGTTTTTATGAATCTAGGCGGTGCTATGGATGCTTTTATTTTCGCCATGCTATCAGCATACGGGGCTAGTATTCTTGCTAGCTTATCGGCTCTAGGGGTTGAAATTCCCTTTATTGACAGATTTGTCAAGAAAAATATTGATAAGGATAAATTTAACTTAATTGAGGAGGAAGAAGAAAATGATTAACTTTAAACTACGTCTACAAAACAAAGCTACCCTAGTAGCTCTTATCTCAGCAGTATTCTTGATGTTGCAACAATTCGGGCTTGAAATCCCACACAACATCCAAGAGGGTGTAAATACTTTCGTTGTGATCTTGGTAATCCTCGGAATCGTTACGGACCCAACTACTAAGGGTGTGGCAGACAGTGAACGTGCATTAAACTACCATCAACCTCGTGAGGACTAGCTTATGGCTAAACTCATGACCTCTATCAACCAAGTCGAAGGTGGTGACATTCTCAAATCTGGGGATGTTACTTCCGTTTTTGGTTTTGAAATTCTAGGGGCTGATAGCAAACGCATGGAACTATCCGGTACTGGTAAGCTGACACTTTCCAATGACGAAACCGTGGCACTCTATCAAGATGTTACCGTTGAAAATGGGCGTTTTTCATTCTCAATGGGGAACGTGGTAGCTACTGGCACTTACTACCTTGAGATTAAACTGGATGGGCATATTTTTCCGTCTAACAATTTCAAGGTCAAAGTGAAGAACTCACTGAATGCAGATAGCGTCGTGCCATCGGACAAGAGCCCTAAATTAAAGTTACTAGCGGATGAATTGCGAGATTCTGGTTTAATCACTGGTGGCAGTGATACCACGGAAGACCTCGTTAACATCTATAATCTAGCTAAAATCTGAAAGGAAACATAAATGAGTAAATTACATGATTTTGCCCAAGCCGTGGGTGCTGACATCAAAGAAATTAAAACTACGCTATCTGGTAAGGCTGATAAGGGTTCGGAAGGCATCACTGAAGAACGCCTAACTCAAGCGATTAACCAAGCTAAGACTGATATTATCGGTGGAGCACCGGGAGAACTTGATACACTTAAGGAAATTGCAGATAAAATCACTGCATCGGGTGGCAACACTGACAGTGGTATTGTCAGTAAAATGACTGAGTTGGGTGGTCGAATCAACAGTATCGAACAAGAAGACCTTGTGAGCGTATATAACACTGCGAAAAACACTCTCTAATAGGGGGTGAATTATGAGTAATTTAAGAAATGTCATAGAAGCCATTGGGCGTGACATTGGAAACATTCAAAAGAGTCAAACGTTAAGTTCTCGGCAACTTCTAACTGGTAAAACAAATGGCTCGGCTTGGTATTGGAATAATAATGCTATTGTTACAATCAATTCTGGAGATTGGGCACGTTATCCGGAAGTAAATCTAAAAAAAGGTGAAACGTACTATCTTTTCAAAGCTCGTGGTTTTTTCACATACGCTATGTCTTTGGACAAGAAGCGTCTCATCAAGAAGTTCACTGAAACTGATATCTTGTTTACAGGCGAGTACGTTCCCCCAGAAGATTGTATTCTTGTTGTTTCGTGCAATCCGAAGAACGATAGGGAAGAACCCAAAGTATTTGTAGGAACAGAAAACGAGAATAGAACCGACTATACTGTTAAAAAAGATGGAACTGGTGATTTCAAAACATTGGTTGAAGCAGTGAAAGCTGTTGGCACAGGATCTAAAGAAAAACCAAAAACTATCTATATCTATTCTGGTGAATATGACATTCTACAAGAACTCGGTGGGGATAGTTTCCTCAACACTGTTAAGACTGTTAATAGCGAGCGACAAGGTATTGAAGTTCCAGATTATGTCAATATCGTAGGCATTGGCGACGTTCGTCTTAAAATGGATGTTCCAGACGACAAGACCACACGGGAAACATCAACCCGTATTAGTGTTTTGAACGTTTGGCGACACAATACAATTAAGAACATCAAGATTACTGTCCGAAATACTCGATATGCAGTGCATGACGAGACTAATAATCAGTACGCAAACAACGATATGAAATATATCGATTGTTACTTTGAACACCTTGGAAACAAGGCTGGTGTTTGGAATTCAACACAAGCTTATGCCGCCGGTATGGGTTCGGGTGGTAGCTACCTTTTTGAAAACTGCACATTCAAGTCAGTAACTATTCCGTTCTCAATGCACGATAATTTCAATGTTGAATCAAACCGTGTCAAGATTTCAAAATGTACATTCATCACTGGCAATGAAGATGTCGCTATCCGTTTCGGGTCGTATGGTACTGGTGCTAAGAAATCAATCGTAACCATTGAAAACTGTAATATCGACAAGGCTGTCAAGCTATTCGAGGAGCAAAGCAATTCACGTCATGGCAACCATTTTGCCGTGTCTGGTGGTGGTAATACGATTGTGCCTTACATTAATATCAATAGTGCAGGACGCAAGGAACGTGTCGAGTTTGCGGATGAAGTGAGAACGCTAAAAAACACTAGTCAAACTAAAATCACTGTCGGTATGTCAGTGAAATTGGTTGGTAACTCCGTGCAACCATTGGGAACTGATGAACCTTGGCGTTTTTACGGTGCCTCACTCGACGACATTGAGCCTAACACTATGGGTGTAATCAAGTATGCTGGTTACATTGCCAAGGATGATACTGGTATCAGCTCGCTGACAATGGGTCAACGGATTGGCTTGGTCAATGGTCGATTAGCAGCGGTGGATTCTAACGACTTCATAGCTTATGCCACAGACGGCAATAATATTTTATTAAAATAAGAAAGGAGACCTATGACATCTAAAACACAGTTATTAAACGCGCTTGAAAGCTTAGTCAATCAACGCGTCACTGTTCCTACCAATCCGTATGGTGGGCAGTGTGCAGCTCTGATCGACTACGTTTTACAGTATGCGGGTTTATTTAACCTCGATTTCAGCTACATGAACGCCATTGATGGCTTAAGTCGTGCTGAAAGTCTAGGTTTGAAAGTCACTTATTTCAATGGGGCGAATAACCCACCAGCGGGCAGTGTATGGGTAACTAACTGCTTGCCATATCATCAATTCGGTCATATCGGCTTTGTGGTAGCAGAAAACCCAGACGGGACAGTTACCACAATCGAGCAGAATATTGACGGTAACGGTGACGCCTTATATAACGGCGGGTGGACACGTAAGGTTACTCGAAATCTTGATAGTGCTGGTAATTTCAGCTATATCGATTGGAACGCACCAAGTCAGCAAATGGTTGGATGGTTTGAATTGCCGTTCGATGGTATGGCACAGAATAATTACTTTATCGATGTATCAGCGTATCAACCGGGAGACTTGACTGGTATCTGTCAAGCGTCCGGAACTAATAACACGGTTATTAAAGTGACCGAGGGCGTGGGTTGGGTTAGTCCAGTAGCGACTCAACAGACTAACACAAGTAATTGTATCGGTTACTACCACTTTGCCCGATTTGGTGGAGATGTGGCAACGGCACAAGCTGAAGCGAATTACTTTATCAGCAATCTGCCATCACACCCAAGGTATTTGGTTTGTGATTATGAAGACGGCGCTAGTGGTGATAAGCAAGCGAATACTAATGCAGTCCTAGCGTTTATGGATGTTTGTAAGGCAAATGGCTTTGAACCTATCTATTACAGTTACAAGCCGTACACACTAGCTAATGTGTATGTAGATCAAATCACTGCTAGATACCCTAACAGCCTATGGATTGCAGCGTATCCAGATTATGAGGTACGCCCAGAGCCATATTGGGGGGTGTATCCAAACATGGAACACACACGCTGGTGGCAGTTTACATCAACAGGCTTAGCTGGTGGATTGGATAAGAACGTTGTTATCATCAATGACGGTGATAGTTTAGTTAATAAGAAAGAGGAAGAAGATATTATGAATTTTGTAGTACGTAGCGAAAGCGGTAAAGAAGGTTGGGTAGCAGTCGTTAATGGTCGTGTGTTTGGCATCGGCTCAATGGGTACAGTGGACGCTCTCGAAGCCACTGGGGCTAAACGTTTGCAACTAGAAGATGCGGACTTTGAGCGTTTCCTATACAGTCAATCAAACGATGCCGAAGCAGTCTCTAAGGCAATCAATGAAGCTAGTGCATCAGTAGTTAAGGCTATTGAAGAACGTGCACAAGCCACACAAGGCCAAACTGGTAAATAATTAGATCACGAACAAAAATAAAATGAAAAGGAGTATATCACCTCCCCTCACACTGCAATAGGGATATCATGGCGGTAGTGGTCGAAGCCTCAGCATTGTGCTGGGGCTTTTTTTATTTGGTATAATATATCTAGGAAAGTGCCAGTAACTCTACGGGGTCTGGTGCGTTTTTTATTTTTTTGTGTTATAATAGTATTGGTTTTGAGAATAGCCTTCATAGGTAGACGCCGCCCTTCTATGGGCGGTTTTTTATTTTGCAAAAAAACTAAATTTCTTTATCAAAAGTGTTGACAATATATAGTATATGTACTATAATATATATAGAAAGTAAGAGAGGTATTGCAATGACAAACGCCCAAACGAAAGCCACTAAAAAGTGGAATAAGAATAATCGCGAGCATAGGAATTACTTATCAAAACGTTCGTCAGCCCGTAGCTTTATCAGGAACCACGCTACTGTAGATGATTTGAATGAATTGGAAGAACTTATCAAAGAGAAGAAAGAGGTATCTAAAATGATTACTGAAAAACAATTACTAAAAGCGTTGGAAGAAAATTTCGAAAACTTCAAAGAAGATATGACTTTTGAAGAATATGCAGACATGCTTGATTTTTGGGTAGATAAAGATGGTGATATCCTTGTCGAAGAACGTGGTATGGAACCAGTTGATGGTGTTAAAAAGGTCGGGTACGTTGATAACGGAGAGGTGTATGTTTATTAACTCGATTATGTCAACCTTTTTAAAAGACTAGGGTTATCCTAGCCTTTTTTGTGTCTACTTGATATAACATTAGACATTTAATCTAAATAGAGGTACACTATAGATAGTCATTTTTATTTGTTTCTAGTCGTTTGGTTTTATTCTGTTATCAAACGACTTTTTTGTCCACCTTTCTGTCCACCTTTTTCAAAAATCTAAGAAAATAAATAAAAATAAAAACTATAAAAACCTAGCAAAATCAAGTCTTTATAGCTTTCATTTATTTTTATAATTTACATCTTTTCGTTGGCAGGGGACATTTTTAAGCCTTTAACCATGCGGTTTTAAGCTATTTTGCCCCAAATTTAAACCAAATGTATTTGACGCCTATTGAATTATAGGTGTTTTTTTGATATGCAAAAACCCTAGTCAGGATTAGTCCTAACTAGGGTTTCGGATAGAATACTAGTGATGTTAAGTATTCTGTTAACTCATTAATTGGAATTGGCAGTTGTATCTGTGCTTGATGAAGCTTGTGGGTACTCGTAAGGATTGTTATCAACGTCGTCAACCCACTCATTGCTCTGATGGGTTGAGCTTGCGTGATTGCTTCCTCCACCAGCACCTGCGGCGAAGGCTGCATCGTGACCCCCACCTCCCCCTCCGTTTATGGCATAGGAGCCATCTTCTGGTCCGCCCCAACCTCGTCCACCTTCAGCAGGCTTGGACTTTTCTTGATTTCCATCTTGGTGGGATGTTTGGTTGTTTTGTTTTTGATTTGGTGCTTGAACAGAAGGGGATGCTTGATCTTTTTTTTTATCTTCTTTTGAAGTAGTAGTTGAAGATTTGGTCTTCTCTTTTTTATGAGAAGAGCTGCTTTTTGATGAAAGGCTGTGAGAGATGTGATGCGTTTTTGCTGTTGGCTTTACAGGTTCTTTTAAATGTTTTGATAAAAAACCAAAGAGAAAGAAGAAAGCTAGCAAAGAGAAGGTGATAATATTATATTTTTTTCTTTTCAAATTTGGCTCCGTTCCTAGTCATAGATGAAGAGTAAAAATAACAGTAAAAAACCAGGTTTCCCTGGTTCTCATTATTAGCGGCTTACGCGACGGCGAGCTGCTTTTTTACGGTTTTCTTCGATGAAAGCCAATTTCTTTTCTTCTGGTTCGATAATTGTCTTTTTAA
>ERZ507022.470-NODE-470-length-12308-cov-4.07933_pt1 | contig 12308 bp, 8 predicted proteins | sample MGYA00513164_ERZ507022 | MGnify/ENA metagenome assembly ERZ507022 | reverse complement strand
GACCGAGGCCCGTACGATGGGCTTCACGATTCTGGTGTTTGCCCAGCTGTTCAACGCGCTGGCCTCCCGTTCGCATCTGCAGTCCGCATTCGTGGGTCTGTTCTCCAACAAGTGGCTATGGGGTGCGATTGGTTTGTCCGTGGCGCTGCAGCTCGTGGTGATTTACGTGCCGTTCCTCAACGATCCGTTCGGCACCGTGGCATTGAGCCCGATGGCTTGGGTGGAATGCATCTGCCTGGCCGCAATCGTGCTGATTGCCTCCGAACTGCGCAAGATTGTGCTACGCGCGATGGCCAAGCGTTAAGCCATCGCAATAGCCCTGATTGTGGGCATATAGCAGTGGGCCGGGCTCTGGTATTCAGAGCCCGGCCCACTGCTATATCCAAACGGCTCCTCATGGGGCGGTAACTATCCCATGGGGCGGTGATTTCCTCATGGGGCGGTCGCTGAAAACGGCATTATTCCGCGAAAAGAGGAAATGTGCTAACCGCCCCATGGGGAAGTTACCGCCCCCATGGGAAACAGGAGAACGCTGCAGACCTCAGTTGTGGCTGCCGTCGGTGCCGTCAGTAGAGGTGGGGTTGTCGCCGCCGTTATTGTTGTCGCTATTGTTGGACTCATCTTGAGACTTCTGCTGTGCCTCTTGGTCGGCCTTCTGCTGAGCCTCTTCCTGAGCTTGCTTGGCGGCATCTGCCTGCTGCTTGGCCTGCATCGAGGCGGTGACGTCGGACTCGGCCTTCTGCAGTTTAGAAATCGCATTGTTGACGTCGGATTCGGACGGACTGGTCCCGTTCATCACCGTATTGGCCTCGGTGATGGCGTTTTGCAGCGCGGTGCGGGTGTTTTTATCGGCCACACTGCCCGCGGAATTATCCAGCGTGCCCTGCGCCTGCGAAATAGCCGAGCTCAGCTTCGATTTCAGTGTGTCGGTATCGGCCGTCGCCTTTGAAGTATTAACGGCCTTGATCGCATTGTTGATGGCATCCGTCTTGTCAGCCATGTCGCTGGCATCATTCTGCAGCTCTTTAGTGTGAGACTTCAACTCAGTGGTGTTGAGGCTGGAATCGCACTTGGCGATGTCAACCGGATTGCCGGCGTCTTGCAACGCCTGATTCAGCGTGGTGAGCGTATTGGCATCGGCCACATCGCTGGTGGATGTTTGCGCGCTGGCTTGGCCATTGGATATGGCGGTGGTGAGCTTCTTCTGGGCATTCGTGTACTGCTTGGCCGCTACCTTGCATTCGACCAATGCCACGGCTTGGCTCGCCTTGCTGCTGTTGGAATGCCACCAGAGCAGGCCGGCGACAACCAGCGCTATCACGGCGACTACTGCTACGGCAATGCCGACGATTTTGCGGGTGTTCTTTTTGCCGCTACCGCCGTGACGAGGCTCGGCGCCATCGGAATCGTCCTCATCGGAGACCTGATTCAACGGAATGGAGGGAGGCATCACAGCAGGCTGAGCCTGTGCCGAAGCGGCCAGGGCGGCCGGTTGGAACACCTGTGTGGCCGCAGCATCATCGGCAGACGCTACTTGCGTTGCCGGCATGGCAACGGTCTCACCGGATACGGTGGATGATGCGCCGTATGCCTGTGTGGCCGCGGTTTCGGCATTCGGCATGGCCTGAGCTTCGAAAGGCTGTGTTGCCATGACCTGATCAGGCTGGAACGCCTGTGTTGCCTCGGCATCTACCGCAGGCTGCTCGGCCTGATTGGGTTGGAACGCCTGTGTCGCGGCGTTTGAAGCTATCGAAACAGGCGATGTCGCCGGTGCCGCTGGTGCGGCTGGTGCTGCTGGCGTCACCGGCGCTGTCGGTTCCACCGGGCGGAAGCTTTGCGTCGTCTGATCCCAAACGTATTGCTGCTGGCCGGGCGCAGCGGCGATTGGTGTTTCGGATACTACTGGCTGCGTGGCTGCTGCCGGCTGTGGTGCTTGTGCGGCAACCGCAGCCGGGAATTGCGGCGAGAACGGTTGCGTCATGGCCGGATCGATGGGCTGCGTCGGCTGTACGGGCTGCGTGGGTTGTGCGGGCTGTGCAAACTGCGCAGCCCGCACAGACTGCACAGACTGCGGGAACTGCAGAGCCGGTGTGGCTTGTGCCGTGGGTTCCGTGCTATATGCTGCTGTCTCTTGCCCGGGAATCGGAGGAACCGTTGGCCTGACCGGCTTTTCGTGCTGCTGGAAGTCGAACTGGAACCCGCCATCGCTGTTGGTCATGACATCTCCTTGGGATTAAGCAAATGGCCGGCATCCGCCGGCCGAATGGTACGTCGCAACGCTCAGTCGTCGATGTGCGCGCGGTAGAAATTCTCGTAGGAACGGCTCGGCGTCGGACCCCGCTGGCCCTGATAATGCGAGCCGGTGCCCTTGGAGCCATAAGGGTGCTCAGCGGGCGAGCTCAGCTGGAAGAAGCACATCTGGCCGATTTTCATGCCAGGCCATAGTTTGACCGGCAGCGTCGACACATTAGACAGCTCAAGCGTAATATGCCCCTCGAAACCGGGGTCAATGAAGCCCGCAGTCGAATGGGTGAGAATACCCAATCGGCCCAGTGAGCTCTTGCCTTCCAGACGGGCGGCAATGGACGGGTCCAACTTGACGTATTCCCACGTGGAACCCAGTGCGAACTCGCCGGGGTGCAAAATCCACGGTTCGTCGGGAGCCACCTCGAACTGTTCGGTGAGTGCGCCTTGGTTTTCCGCCGGATCGACATAGGTGTAGGCGTGGTTATTGAACAAACGGAAGTACCGATCCAATCGCACGTCGATGGAAGCGGGCTGCACCATTTCGGGGGTCCACGGATCAAGTGAGATATGACCTGCGGACTGTGCGGCGAGAATGTCGCGGTCGGACAGCAGCATGTGAAAAACTCCTTGGGCAAATAAATATTGCCTTCAAGTCTAGCGCCTTGGGCGGAAACGTGAGAGGCTCCTCACGCTTCTGCGGTCCATCAATCGCAAGTATTCTCAGGTTTTTCTCAGAGAAACTTAGAGGTAGACCCAGAAAGCAGTGGTTATATAAAAGATGTCAGCGGAAAGCTGATCAGGAGCCGCAGCAGTTCCCGACAATTGAACCCCCTTTCTTCTTCTCTCTCCTTTCTCTCCCCGGCGGGCAACCGCCGGGGTTCTTTTTTGTGCCCTGAATCAGGGTTATAGGCCAAAATCATTCCCCCGAATGACCGCCATTCCCAAGCCATAGCGGTACACTAGCTGTGTGATCGGCAGGAAGGGGGCACCGATGGCCCGCAACGATGAGGACTACGATTTCTTCGGCGATGGTCAGTATGACGATTCGCGCAGCTCACGTCGTGCACAGAATCGACGCCCATCCAGGCGGAATGCCGGCCGGCGATTTGCCGCTACAAAAGCCAGCAGCCCAACGTCGATGTTGTGCCGCAGACTTGCCGTTGTCAGCGGACTGCTAGCCGTCGTGGTATCGGCCACCTCGGCGGTTCATGAAATCGCGCCTTACGTCATTTCCTTTATGCCGGCAGTGCCAGGACGATACATTGCGTTGACTGCGGCGGTGCTTATCGGCATCACCCTGATTCTGGTCATCGCTGCGCGAGTCACCATGCCTCGGTACGCCACTCACGGGGGAGTGGGCGCGGGCGGCATCATCGCACTGGTGTGCGCCATAGTTTGCTTGGTTATCGGCGTGGCCGTGGGCGTATTGTTCCCGGAAGGACTGATTCAGCAGTCGAACGACAAGGCACCCGTCGAAGATACCGCACAGATGGAGCAAGACATCGAACAAGCTGCCGGCGCGTGCAAAGAAGGATGGCAGGGGCTTGATACGGGCGGTTTGCCGGGCATCACCACCGTACAGATGTGCACTGATCCGAGAGTGGCCTTCGTATCCTTTGAATCGGAATCGTCCGCAGCCATCATCCGGGCACCTATCGAAAGCAAGATTTCCGAACTGCTGAGCCAATACGCTGATAATGAGCAAACGAAAGGTGATTGGCGATTGCTGAACGGCAAACGCTGGATGGTGTTCGGCGAGGCCAGCAAGATGACCGCACTGCAGCAGCAGTGGGGCGGCGAACTTGAGACAATCACCGCAGCCACAGACACCGCAGACAGCGGTAACGCCTGATAGATTGCCGGTATCCCTTGGAAAGTCCCAAGGCGATTCGGCGCGGATTACCCAATGTGATTGAAATCATGGTCCATCGTTTTCCGCACAGCGCGCAAGACCTCTATATTGGATTGGTATGAGCAAAGAAGCGAATGCCAGCCAGCCCCTGATCGGCCGCGAATCCACCACTGTGCCCGGACGTTTTGGCGAGCCACTCACCGTGGAACACAGCGTCACCTCGCGCGGCGGCTTCGACCAGCATGCCGCGCATCCGCTGTTCCTGTGCCTGCATGGATGGGGATCCAGCGAAGAAGACATGGCGGACATCATGCGCCTCATCGCTCCGTATAACGATTTCGTGGCATTGCGCGGGCCGCTGACACTCGCGCCGGCCCGTGAGGGCAGTCCCGACCCCGGCAACTACGCGTGGTTCCACGATGCCCTGCCTATCGGCGATGATCGTGACTACGGCGTGTATGCCGCCGCCACAGCAGTCGACCGATGGGTGGCCGACAACATTCCCGCTGACCGTGACGTGGTGCCGCTTGGGTTTTCGCAAGGTGGGCTGGTCGCCGTGCATTTGTTGCGTATCAACCCCGAGCGGTACCGGGCCGTCGTCTCCCTGTCCGGCTTCAACGCACCCGGTCAGGTGCCCGGCACGGCCCCCGCTGACTCTCGCCTGGCCGATTACGATATCCCCGTGTTCTATACGTACGGCAAGAACGATGGCGTAATCCCGAAATACGAACTGTTCGCCACTGCCGCTTGGCTGGAAGAGCATACGTGGCTGAAAACCAAGAGCTACCACGGTCTGGATCACAATGTGAGTCTTGAGGAGTTCGCCGATTTGCGCCAGTGGCTACTTGACAACGACATTACTTCTGGCGTGCTGTAGTCAGCCGCCATCACTGGAATTGGCGCGGCCGTCGCAGCAATCGGACATCGAGGGCGCTTGTGGCTGACTCGGTCATAGACTGTTCTCCCATGAGCGAAGTGAGCACTGCAAGTACTGCACATACTGAAGAGAATCACACGGGAATAGCAATCCCCAACTTGGCTCCCCTCAGAGAAGGGAGCCAAGGAAACTAGATGCCGGAATCAGCGTCCACTTGCATAACGTAGATGTTGCGCCTTAGGGAGCGGGCTTGGGCTCGGTTGATGTCGCCGGCTTCGTACATGTCCTGAATCACACCGAGTTCGATACCGTAGCTCTCGCGCTTTACGTCCTCGACCTGCGTGATGGTTTCCGTAGTGCCGCTCATATTCGGACGTGCCTGCAATGAAGCCTCGGCACGACGATAATCCAGCAACAGTGCCGAACAATGCTCGGTGTTGTACGTATCCTGGCCCATCTCGTCAATAAGCCGGCCGATAACATGATGAATCGCCTCGACCTGCAGTTCGCGGATGCGCGCGAAAATCTGGTCCTCGCTCACCAATGGTGTGGTGTGGCGAATCTTGGACACCGTGCGTTTGGCATAATTGCTCATCTGCCGCTGGAACATGCGTACACGACCGCGAATCTGCGATACCGCGTGCCCTGAAGTCGGATCAGTGGAAGTGTGACGCAACGTATTCATAATCTGGTCAAGCATGCGCTCGCAGGTTTCGACGTTCAGCTCTTGCGTGGCCGTATCCGCCGCCGGATGTGCTTTGGTGTCGGCAAGCCGGTCGCGCACGAATTCCTTTTCCCAATGCAGCGCTTCGATCTGCAATTGCTCGAATCCCTGAGGATCGGTATCGCCGATGCGCTGCTGCAATCGCCCGATGCGCTTGGTGTACTGGTCGATTACCATCAGAATCGCACGGCGATTCTCTGGCGTGATGCGTCCGGTCAGTTCCTCCACCGTGGCGCGTAACACATCGATGGTCACCGGAATTATTTCCGCGCTGGGATCCTTGCCACGGTTCGGGGCCAATAGCGGTAACAGGAAGTTGGCCAGCAGCAAGGTCACGATAATCACGCCTGACGCAATGAAAATCAGCTCGTCACGCATCGGGAACGGCGCACCGCCGGCGATGTAATACGGGATGGTGAACATCAATGACAGCGTGATGGTTCCCTTGGGGCCGCCAAAGGTCATCACTGCGGCCGAGCGCCAGCGTTCGGGTGCCATTTTGCGGCGCTGGCCGGTGATTGTATCTCGCGCAACGCGCAGCATGGCCGCAATCCAGAAGAATCGGAGCGCGATTACCACCAGAGTGACCAGCAGAATAATGCCGATCAGCGCGGTATTGCTGATATACGGGTCAGACCAGCTGGCCCTCATGGCGCGCGGCAGCTGCATGCCCAGAAGAATGAACACCGCACCGTTGAGCGAGAAACTCAGCACACCCCATACTGAAGTGGAAACGATATTCGTGCGTGCCACATTCGGCCCCACGCCGGTACGGTCGAATCGGATGAACAGGCCAGCGGCCACCACCGACAGAATGCCGGACACATTGAATTCCTCCGCGCCCAAATACAGCAGGAAGGGCAGGAACAGTTCCATCAGAATACGTGTGGTAGTGGTTTCCCAGCCGAGGGATCGCACGGTCTCGAATAGCCAGTTGGCCACTGCTGCTATCACCAGGCCAAATAAGGTGCCGCCAAAGAAGGAGATCACGAATTCGCCGGCGGCCTGCCCCACGGCGAATTCTCCAGTGAAGGCGGCGGCCAGAGCGAACTGGAAGCCGACGATGCCGGAAGCGTCATTGAAGAGTGATTCGCCTTTCAGCACGCTGCGCTGACGCTGCGTCAGCGAGGCTTCTTTACCGAGGGAGCTGACGGCCACCGCATCGGTCGGGCCGAGTGCCGCGCCGAGTGCTAAGGCTGAGGCTAAGGTGATGGACGGCCAGACGGCATGCAAAGTGAATCCGACCACCGCCATCGTGACGATAGCCAGTCCGATAGCCAGCGATAGGCTCAGATCCAGCGTTTTCAGCAACGCCGACTTATCGATTTCGTGGGCTTCCAAATACAGCAATGGCGCGATAAACAGCACCATGAACAGTTCCGGGTCGAGCGTCGCATCCGGGAAAAACGGCAGATACGTAACCAGCACGCCCAGCACAATCTGGACCAGCGGCGTGGAGACTTTGGGCACGAAGCGACTGACAAACGAGCTCACCACCACCGCCGCAATGATGCATAGGATGAGCTCAAATACCGCCATGTTGCCGCCTTCTCGTATTTTTTCCACCAAAAGTATAGGGGAACCATGAAGAAAACGTTAAGCTTGCGGCCGATTATGCACATCATGAGACGATATGAGAAAAAGGCATACACTCGTTGGTATGGAATATGATGAGGCGATGCGTCACGCACTGGAACTGGCCGGTCAGGCTGCAGCCGCTGGTGACGTACCGGTTGGTGCGGTGGTGCTGGATGCGGCCGGCCAGATTGTCGGGCGCGGATACAACACGCGTGAGGCTGATGGTGACCCGCTTGCCCACGCCGAAATCATCGCCATGCGTCAGGCGGCCCAAGCCTTGGGCGCTTGGAATCTCGCCGATTGCACTCTGGCCGTCACACTTGAGCCGTGCCCGATGTGCGCGGGTGCCTGCATTCAGACCCATATCGGCACCATCGCGTTCGGTGCCTGGGATCCCAAGCTCGGTGCGTGCGGTTCGATTTGGGATATTCCGCGCGATCCGCATATCGGCCATAGTCCTGAAGTGCACGGCGGCGTGTTGGAAGGCGAGTGTCAGTCCATCCTGACTGATTTCTTCGCCCAGCGGCGATAGACACGGACGCATTACTTACCTCACGCAACCAACACGCGGCACCAAGGCAACATATTCCATTTCTTCTACCATCGAAACCAGTAGTGCAATGCCAATCCACACACGTCGAAGGAGGCAATATGGCCGAGAACACCTCCACTTTCACCGGTGCCGCCGCTGACGGTACCGCACTCACCGCCGTCTACCTGACCCAGCCCGCCGCCAATGTGGCGATCGGTCTGGTGTTTGCCGGCAGCGACCTGCCGCGCATCGTCCACTGGGGTCGCCCGCTGGCCAAGCCCGACACCCTGCTGGCCGCCTATGACGCCTTGAAGCCGCAGCGCGTGTCCGGCGCGCTCGACGACACCGTTTGGCCGTCCATCCTGCCCACTCAGGCCGAAAGCTGGATCGGCGAGCAACGCGTGGTGCTGCGCCGCGCCGGCATCGAGCTCTTCCCCAAGTTCACCGTGACCAACATCGAGACCGGCGGCGTGCTGGAAGCCACCCTCGATGCCGTGTCCGGCGAAAGCTACACCGATGTGGCCGGCCATGCCCGCGCCACCGGCCCGGCCCGCGTGCCCGGTGTCATAGTCACCGCGCGCGATGAGGAGCAGGGCGTGGAAGTCGAATGGCACCTCGAACTGCTCCCCGGCGGCCTGGCTCGTCAGAAGGCCACCGTAACCAACCTGTTCGGTGCAGACGCCGGAGCCCCGCTCGAGATCGGCAAGATCGAGCTCGGCTTCCCGCTGCCCGAATCCGTCGGCGAAATCCTCACCACCACTGGTCACCATCTACGTGAACGCAGCCCGCAGCGCCAGCCGCTGGCCGTCGGCCGTTTCGAAAAGCCGCAGCTCGCTGGCCGCCCTGACTTCGACGCATCCCTGCTCCTGACCGCCGGCGTGCCCGGTTTCGGCTTCGAGCATGGCGACGCCTATTCGGTGCACGTGGGCTGGAGCGGCAACTCCGTACTGTCCGCCGAACGTCTGCCCTACACGACCGGCGTAATCGGCGGCGGCGAACTCCTGTTCGGCGGCGAAGTGACGCTCGCCGGCCCCGGCGAAGGCCAGAACTCCTACGACACCCCGTGGCTGTTCGGCTCCTATGGCGATGGCCTCAATGAGATCGCCGCCCGCTTCCACTCCTACGTGCGCTCTCTGCATCCGCGCCTGTTCTCGCACGGTCGTCCGGTGATCCTCAACACGTGGGAAGCCGTGTACTTCGACCACAACTTCGATACGCTGAAGGCGCTCGCCGACAAGGCCGCCGACTCCGGCGTGGAACGATTCGTGGTGGATGACGGTTGGTTCGGTTCCCGCCGCGACGACACCTCCGGCCTCGGTGACTGGCAGATTGCGCAGGACGTCTGGCCCGATGGTCCGAAGTCCCTGAAGGCGCTCGCCGACTACGTGCACGCCAAGGGTATGGAATTCGGCTTGTGGTTCGAGCCGGAAATGGTCAACCCCGATTCCGATGTGGCCCGTAACCACCCCGATTGGATTCTCTCGCCCACCGCTGGCCGACTGCCGCTGCAGGGCCGCACTCAGCAGGTGCTCGATCTGACCAATCCGGATGCGTTCGACTACATCTACGGCTGCATGGACCAGCTTGTCGGCGAGCTCGGTATCGACTACATCAAGTGGGACCACAACAAGCTCGTCACCGAGCCCGGTTCCCGCCGCTCCGGCCGCCCGGCCGTGCACGCGCAGACCCTTGCCGTCTACAACATCTTCAAGGGCCTCAAGACCGCGCATCCGGGCCTTGAGATCGAAAGCTGCTCCTCTGGTGGCGGCCGCGTGGATCTTGGCATCCTAGAGCACGCCGATCGTATCTGGGTCTCCGACTGCGTGGACCCGGTCGAGCGCGCGGACATCCAGCGCTACACCTCGCTGCTGGTGCCGCCGGCGATGATGGGCGAGCACGTGGGCGCCAGCCCCGCACACTCCACCCAGCGCGCCACCAGCCAGGAACTGCGCATGGCCATGGCGTTCTTCGGCCACATGGGCATCGAATGGAACCTGTTGAAGGAGCCGGACGAGGCGCTCGCCAAGCTGGCCGTGTGGGTGGCCGAATTCAAGAAGCACCGCGACTGGTTCGCCATCGACACCTGCGTGCACGCCGACTCCAACGATCCGGCCGTGCGTCTGGACGGTATGGTGATGCCGAACCGTGACGCCGCCATCTACCGCTTCACCCAGCTGACCACCAGCCAGACCTATCCGGCCGCGCCCGTGCACCTGCCCGGACTTGACCCCGAGCGCACCTACCGTGTCAGCCCGCTCGACCCGAGCTTGGATTTGACCGGTCTGATCAACGGTCAGAGCACTCTCGGCTGGTGGAACGAGGAAGGCGTAGTCCTGACCGGCGAAGCCCTGCAGCGCTACGGCATCCGTCCCCCGTCCCTCCACCCCCAGCAGGCAGTATTGCTCAAAGCCGTGGCGGAGTAACTGTGGCGACGCAACGTTCTTGGCTCCCCTCTCTGAGGGGAGCCAAGAACGGCCTACCCAATATGCTTCACAATCACGCGACTGGCGGCGGCTTTGGCCCAGAGCTGCCAGTCGTGGTTCATAATCGTGAACTTGACCGGCTGGGTCTGGCTGTGACGATAGAAACGAATGCCGTCACGCAGCGAATCGGTGCCGAGCTTGGCCAAAAACGCGGACTCCCCGGCAATCATCACATGCCCGGGCATCGCGATGTTCGCCACCGTAGCCACCAGCGATCCCAACCGGAAACACGTCCGGTTCACCAACTGCGTGGCTTGCGGCACGCGGCCCTTGGCATCGCGCGCAAAGTCCTCAAAACTGACCGCGCGACCCACAATCGCAGAGTACTGTTCGGCGATCGAATCGTCAGTCAAGCATTGTGAACAGCCGATATGTCCGCTGGTGCAGCGCGGCCCCTCCGGATCGATAAGCACGTGGCCCACCAGACCATAGCTCTTATCCGGGTACTGCACTGGCTTGCCGTTCACGGCCAGCGAATAACCAACACCCACGCCGATGGTCACCACGGCGAACATATCCACGCCGACACCCGGCCCGAACCAGGAGGCATCCACCAGCAGAGAATCGATATCATTGAACACCCCGCACGGCAGGCCGGTCGCCTCTGTGACCATCGTCCCCAAGTCCGTGGCCCCGTCCCAATGCAGGAACGGCGCGAACGTCACAATCGAATCGTCGACCACATGCCCACCTACCGCAACGCCCACCGCAGTGGGGGAGGGTAGTCCGGAAGAGGCGATATCGGCGGAACATTCGCGCACCAGCCGCGTGATGGCCGACACCACATACTCAGCCGATTGATCCGCCCCGATCGGCACCTCGTGCCGGCCGGACACCACCTCGCCATGCGCGTTCACCGCAGCGGCCACAATCGACATCCCATGAACCTTGACACCAATGAAGGTGCGTGCGTTCGAACACAACACCAGCGAAGTCTGCGGGCGTCCGCGACGATCCGAACTTTCCCTTGGCGTGAATCGCTCGGGCAGCTTGCCTGACGGGCCGGCCTCGGCCGGAAGCTCCTCGATCACCCCGGCGTAGATCAGATCGCTGGTGATGCGGGACAAGGCCCCTTGGCTCAGTCCCAGCATCTGTGCCAACGTAGTGCGGGCTATCGGCCCGTATTGGGCAATTGCCGCCGCCACGCGATGCGTATGCTCGGATCCGGAAAACCACTGTGGAATCGCGTTGGCATCAGACATGCAAGCCCCTTCGCTGTATTTATTGCGTTAATCACAAAATACCGCGCTTTTTGTTGCTCGCGCAAGTGGGCTCGCTGGCGCTGGGAATGAAATGGCCGAACCGTTACCTTGGAAAGTGGAAGAACCGCCGGCATCGAAGCCGGAGGAAAAGAAAGATAAAGGAGTCAACAATTATGCTGTCCGATTCCCCACATGTAACGCCTAGACTGAAGCGTCTGGCCGTGCGCACCGCCGCCGTGGTGTGCGCGATCGCCGTCGGCTTCGGCCTGGCAGGCTGCGGCTCCAGCACCGCAGGCACCGTCACGCTGGATTTCTTCCAGTTCAAGTCCGAGGCCGCCGACCAGTTCAAGTCCATGGTTGCCGACTTTGAGAAGCAGAACCCGACCATCAAGGTCAACATCAACAACTCCGCCAACGCCCAGACCGATCTGCGCACCCGTTTCGTCAAGAATCGTGTGCCGGACGTGATCACCTTCAACGGCGACATCAGCTTCGGCAACTTCGCCGCCTCCGGTGTGTTCTACGACTTCACCGATGAACCCATTGTGGACACCCTCAACCCCGGCATGGTGCAGATCGCCAAGAATCTGGTGCAGACCACCGATTCCTCCAAGAAGCGCCTGTACGGCCTGCCCTTCGCGGGTAACGCCTCCGGCTACATCTACAACAAGGCTCTGTTCCGCAAGGTTGGCCTTGACCCGGAGAACCCGCCGACCACCTGGAGTGAGTTCACCGATATGCTCAACACCTTCAAGGACGCCGGCATCAACCCGCTGCAGGGTTCCGTGGCCGACGCCTGGACCACCCAGGCAC
>ERZ507022.461-NODE-461-length-12488-cov-6.76474_pt1 | contig 12488 bp, 10 predicted proteins | sample MGYA00513164_ERZ507022 | MGnify/ENA metagenome assembly ERZ507022 | reverse complement strand
ACGCCCACTACTTCGAGGACGAGGCGGCAACCGAGTAGTCCCTTCCCTTCACGACAGACCCCGACAGCATTCAAGCAAAGGAGACCTCCATGTCAGTCCATCAAGTCAACGAGAAGCGCCGCGCCCTCATCAAGTCCGGCCTCGCCGCAGGCGCCGCCATGTCGATCGGCATTCCCGTCACGTCCGTTCAGGCCGCCAGCGCCCGCAAGTCCGAAGAGGGCATCTCCTGGCACAAGGGCGTGTGCCGCTTCTGCGGCACGGGCTGCGGCCTCCAGGTCGGCGTCCGCGACGGCCGCATCATCGCCACGAAGGGCGACCCCGACGCGCCCGTCAACCGCGGCCTCAACTGCGTCAAGGGCTACTTCAACGCCAAGATCATGTACGGCAGGGACCGTCTGACGCAACCGCTCATGCGCCGCACCAACGGCAAGTTCGACAAGAACGGCAAGTTCGAGCCCGTCTCCTGGGACGAGGCCTTCGACGAAATGGCGCGCCAGTTCAAGCGTGTCTACGCCGAAAAGGGGCCCTCGGGCGTCGCGCTCGTGGGCTCCGGCCAGTACACCATTCCCGAGGCCTACACCGCCACGAAGCTCTGGAAGGGCGGCTTCCGCTCCAACAACATCGACCCGAACGCCCGACTCTGCATGGCGTCCGCTGTCGTGGGCTTCTACCAGACCTTCGGCGTCGACGAGCCCGCCAACAACTACAGCGACATCGAGTTCGCCAACACGATGATCCTCTGGGGCAACAACATGGCCGAGGCCCACCCCGTGCTCTGGTCGCGCGTGGCCAACCGCAAGCTCACGGACCCGAACACGAAGGTCATCAACCTGACGACCTACCGCAACATGTCGTCCGACCTCGCCGACGAGACCATCATCTTCAAGCCCAACGGCGACCTTGCGATCGCGAACTACCTGATCCGCGAGATCATCAGCCGCGGCGCCGTCGACGAGGACTTCGTCTCGAAGCACACCATCTTCACCGCCGGCGTCACCGACATCGGCTACGGCCTGCGCAACACCGACAAGTACGCCTACCCCGCCGAACGCGACATTCTTGAAAAGCAGAAGCGCATCCGCCTGAGCCCCGCCGAGGCGACCGCCATGGGCCTCAAGGCCGGCACCGAGGTCGAGCAGAAGAACTCGGGCGGCTCCGCCGGCGCCCACTGGCAGATCGAGTTCGAGGAGTTCCGCAAGGCCGTCGAGCCCTATACCCTCGACTTCGTCGCCCCGCTCGTCAAGGGCGATGACGACGAAACGCTCGAAAGCTTCAAGGCCCGCCTCGTGCGCCTCGCCGACCTCGTCTGCGACCGCAAGCGCGACCTGCTGAGCTTCTGGTGCATGGGCTTCAACCAGCACCAGCGCGGCGTCTGGGCCAACGAGCTCGTCTACTCGATCCACCTTCTCATGGGCAAGCACGCCAAGCCGGGCAACGGCGCCTTCTCGCTCACGGGCCAGCCTTCCGCCTGCGGCTCCGCCCGCGAGGTCGGCACGTTCTGCCACCGTCTTCCCTCCGACATGCTCGTCGCCAACGGCGAGCACAGGAAGAAGACCGAAGGCATCTGGAATCTACCCGCCGGCACGCTCAACCCCAAGGTCGGCTACTCCGTCATGGAGATCATGCGCGGCCTTGAGGACGGCTCCGTCAACTTCATGTGGACCCAGGTCGTCAACATCCTCCAGTCGACGCCCAACAACACCCACTGGGTGCGCGCCGCCCGCGATCCGAAGAACTTCGTGGTCGTCTCCGACGTCTATCCGACCTACTCCGCCCGCGCGGCCGACCTGATCCTGCCCGCCGCCATGCACTTCGAGAAGTGGGGCCTCTACGGCAACGCCGAACGCCGCACCCAGGGCTGGCACCAGCTCGTCAAGGCGCCTGGCGAAGCGAAGACCGACATCTGGATGATGATGGAGTTCGCCCGCCGCTTCACGGTCGACGAGCTCTACCGTGCGCAGCCCCTCAAGGGCGTCCCGGGCGATGCGCTCCCCGACGTGCGAGAAGCCGCCGCGGCCATGGGTCTCAAGGGCGACGCCACGCTCTTCGACGTGCTCTTCGCGCCGTCCGCAGCCCGTCAGGCCGCCTGGCCCGACCCGCTCTACAAGAAGGAGCTCAACGCCACGGGCGAGGCCCTCGGCCTCCCGTACTTCCCGGAAAAGGCGCTCTTCGGCGAATACCGTCAGTTCACGCTAGGCAACGGCCACGACCTCGCCGACTTCGACACGTACATGCGCGAGGACGTGCGCGGCCTGCTCTGGCCCGTCGTCAACGGCCGCGAGACGCTCTACCGCTTCAACGTCGAGTACGACCCGTACGCCAAGCCCGACAACCTCTTCTACGGCAAGCTCATGAAGCCCGTCGGCAAGGGCACGCGCCATGCGCTCACGGACAAGAACGCCGTCGCACATCCCGGCACCGCCAAGATCTTCTTCCGTCCCTACATGGACCCGGTCGAGATGCCCGACGCCAACTACGACCTCTGGCTCTGCACGGGCCGCATCCTCGAGCACTGGCACACGGGCTCGATGACCCGCCGCGTGCCCGAGCTCGACCGTGCAGCTCCGCGCGCCGTGCTCTACATGAACCCGGCCGACGCCGAGCGCCGCGGCATCAGGCGCGGCGACACCGCCACCGTCACGAGCCGCCACGGCGAGTGCAAGGCCGTCGTCGAAACCAAGGTGCGCAACATCATGCCGCGAGGCATGACCTGGCTCGCCTTCTTCGACGACAAGGTGCTCTGCAACTCCGTCGTCATCGACGCCATGGACCCGATCTCCCTTGAACCCGACTTCAAGAAGACCGCGGTCAAGGTTGTCCGCGACATCTGACCGGAGTCCTCATGACGGGAAGCGCCAAGACCACCCGCCGCGAATTCCTCACGAAGGCCTGCGAACTTTCGGCTGCAGGCTTCGTGACGGCCTTCGCCTGGGGCTCGCTCAGCCTTCGCGACGCCAACGCGCGCTGGATGCCTAGGCCTCCTGGCGCCGTCGACGGCAAGGACTTCCTCGCACTCTGTTCGCGCTGCGGGCAGTGCGTGACGTCCTGTCCGTACGAAACGCTCAGGCTGGCGGGGCCGTTCGATCCCGCTCCCGGCGGCACGCCCTTCTTCGTTCCCGAGGAGATCCCCTGCTACATGTGCAAGGACATCCCCTGCGTGAAGGCCTGCCCGACGGGTGCGCTCTCGCCTGCGCTCACCGGCATCAGCGACGCCCGCATGGGCATCGCCGTCGTCGACCCCGCCTCGTGCCTCTCGCACCAGGGACTTCGCTGCGAGGTGTGCTACCGCGCCTGCCCCGAGGAGGAGAAGGCGCTCACGATCGAAATGCATCCGCGCGGCATCAGCCGTCACGCGATGTTCATCCCGGTCGTGCACCCCGAGCACTGCACGGGCTGTGGCCTGTGCACGAAGAGCTGTCCCACGGGCACGCCCGCCATCCGCATTGCGGACAGAAAGGCCGTGCTCGGCGAGATCGGCGGTCACTACCGCCTCGGCTGGCTACCCGACGATGATCCGAAGAACCGGCGCGGGGACGCCCCCGCAGACGCCCCCGAGGCTTCCGCCCAGGGCGCAGGCGGCCTCGACTACCTCAATGAGAATGCGCTATGAAGCGGCTCTACAACATGCGTTGGACGCTTGCCCGCCGCGCACTTCAGCTTGCGGTGCTCGGGCTCTTTGCGGGCACGGCGCGCCTCGGGTGGACGCTCGCGGGCGAGCCTCTCCTTGACGGCACGCTCTCGGCCTCCGAAGTTGCCGGCACGATTCCACTCTCCGACCCGCTTGCGCTCCTCGAGCGCCTTGCGGCGGGGCACATGCCGACGCTCACGGCCGGACTCGGCGCCCTCATCGTCCTCGTGCTCTACAGCCTTCTGGGCTCGCGCACCTTCTGCGGCTGGATCTGCCCCATGAACATGGTGGCCGACGCCGCCGAGTGGCTTCGCGTTCGCCTAGAGCTCAAGGCCGACGTCGTGCGCATCTCGAACAAGGTCCGCTACGGCCTTCTCGCCGCCGCGCTCATTCTGAGCGCCGCCACGGGCACGGCCGCCTTCGAGGCGGTGAGCCCGCAGGCCTGGATCTGGCGTGATCTCGTCTTCGGCACGGGGCTCGCAGCGCTCTCGGCCGCCTCCGCGGTCTTCGCGCTCGACCTTGCGCTCATGAAGCACGGCTGGTGCGGTCACCTCTGCCCGCTCGGCGCCTTCTGGTCGCTCGTCGGTCGCCTGACGCGCTCCCCCGTCGTGCGCGTCAGCTTTGACGACGCAGCTTGCAACCGCTGCGGCGACTGCCTGCGCGCCTGTCCCGAACCCCACGTCATCCGCTTCGCCAGCCTGAAGGAAACGGGCCGCATTCCCGCCGGCGACTGCCTCAACTGCGGCCGCTGCATCGAGGCCTGCGGCGAAAACGCGCTCAAGTTCCGCATCGGCCCCGCCCCCAGGATCAGGACTTCCTCCGACACCCATCAAGGAGAAAACCATCATGATTAAGAAACTCGCCCCGCTTTTCGCGACCCTCTGTCTTCTCTCGGGCGCCACCGTCGTCCAGGCAGGCGACACCGACATCATCGGCGCGCCGGGCATCATCCCGCATCCGATCGAGAGCTACCTCCCGATCACGGCCGAACGCAACAGCTGCCTCATGTGCCACAAGAACGCCGTGGCCAAGGACCGCAAGGCGGGTGAAATCCCGCTCACCCACCTCAAGGACGGCAAGATCACGGGCGACCGCTGGAACTGCACGCTCTGCCACGCGCCGAGCATGCCCGCCGAAACCAACGCCAAGGCCAAGTAAGCGCTGCGTCGCCCAATCGGGCGGCACGCATCCTCAAAGAACAAAGGCCGCAGGAGATTCGCTCCTGCGGCCTTTGTTCATTCGTCATCCGTCGCCTTTCATTCGGCGGTCTTCTGCTGTGCGGCCCAGACGGCGGCCTCGACGCGGCTGCGGCAGCCGAGCTTCTTGAGCAGATGCTTCACGTGGCCCTTGACGGTGCCCTCCGTGATGTCGAGCCTGCGGGCGATGACCTTGTTGGTGCAGCCCTTGGCGATCAGGTCGAGCACCTCGGCCTCGCGCCCCGTGAGCGTGGGTCGCTCCTCAAGCGTGGAGGACATCTTCGCGCGAAGCGTGGTCGTGAGGAAAGCAAGCATCGACGCATCCACGACGGTCTGCCCCTCGAGCGCCCTTCGGATCGACTTCAGGAACTCCTCGGGCTCCATGTCCTTGAGGAAGTACCCGTCCGCGCCCGCCTGGATGCAGGCCGTCAGGTCCTTGCCCGAGTCGCTCACCGTGAGGACCACGATGCGGCGCGACGGATCCTCGTCCTTGAGTGTCGAGAGGATCTCCACGCCCGAGCAGCCCTTCATATTGAGGTCGAGGATCGTCAGGTCGGGTTCGGTGCGTCTGACGAGCTTGATCGCCTCCTCGCGCGTGCCCGCCTCGCCCACGACGTCAAGCTCCTGCTCTAGGTCGAGGAGCTCGCGCACGCCGCGGCGAAAGAGCGGATGGTCGTCGATGATCGCGATCGTATGGCGTTCCTTGCTGGTCATTTGCTGGCCGTTCCCTGAAGAAAATTGCATTCTTTAATTCTACCGCTGCACGCAGGCGCCTTCAGTCCCGTCTTTCGGGGACGACGAGCGTGACGCAGGTGCCGCCACCCTCGGCCGGCGCCACCGTGAGCGTGCCGTGCAGCGCCTCGGCGCGCTCCTTCATGATCGAGAGCCCGAAGTGCTTGTAGCGTCCGGGGGCAGCGGGGATGCCGACGCCGTCGTCCTGAACCCTGAGCACGAACATGTCGTCCGCTCCGCGCGAAAGCGTCACGCGTACGCTGCTCGCACGCGCATGCTTCTCGACGTTGACGAGTGCCTCCCGCAGGATGTGCACGAAGTGGATCTGCTCGTTGGGCGTGAGCTCGAGTCCGAGAAGTGCGTTCGAAACCGTTGTCGCAATGCCCGTGCGGCCGCGGAACTCCTCGACCGTCTCCTCGACGGCGCCGTTGAGACCCGAGCTGCTGATCTGTAGCCTGAAGGTCGTGAGCACCTCGCGAAGCTGCCTGTAGGCCGTCGTGATGCCCTCGGAAAGCTCGTTGACAGTCTCCATCACCTTCTCCTGAGGCTCGCCGCGCTCGATGAAGACCTTGAGGCGGTGCATCTGAATGCGCGAATAGGAGAGCGACTGCGCGATCGAGTCGTGGAGCTCGCGCGCGATCGTCGAGCGCTCCTCAAGCACCGCCAGACGCCTGTCGTCCGACTGCCGGGTGCTGCGCTCGATGCCGCGCCCGATCGTCTGTGCAAGCGCCTCGCCGAAACCGGTCTGCCAGTCCTCGGGCTCTGCATCAAAGACCGCCTCGAGCGTGCCCATCGACGGATTGGCATTGGAGAGTACAAAGCGCACGACGCCCGTCTCGGGTTCGTCCTCAGGCCAAGCGTCCGATTCTCCGAGAACCGCGGCCGTACCGTCCGTGCTGACGACGAGCCTCACGGCTCTCGCTCCGAACTGTACGCAGGACTCCTCGAGTAGGTCGTCGAGCGAATGGCGCTTGAAGACCGCGCCCCAGGCCGCCGACTGCGCCACGCGGCTCAGGAACTGAAGACCTGCGTTGCGGCGGTTGAGGTCCTCGGTCTTCTTCTCGACCTCATGCTCAAGATTGCCGTAAAGACGGCCGAGCTCGTCGACCATGAAGTTGAAGCTCGTCGCGAGCCTGCCGATCTCATCGGGCGCCGGGACCTTCGCCCTCACCGAGAAGTCGCCCTTTCTCACCGCATCGGCAGCCGAGCCGATGGCCAGTAACGGCTTGAAGATGCTCCTCTGCATGACGAGAAGCATCACGAAGCTCACGCCCATGGCGCCGAAGAGAATGAGGGTGAGGATCTTCTGCAGGAGTGCAAGACGCTCGTTGAGCCCGTTCTCAAGCGTCTGGACGAACCGGTCGACGTCCTCCACGAACGAAGGAATCTGCTCCGTGAAGCGCCGCCTGGCCTCAAGACTGTCGATGCTCGCCTCCGCAAGTGGACGCACGCCCTTTTCGAATCTATCCTTGAGGGCTACGTACTGGATGTAGGCGGGATTGCCCGAATCGTGGGGCACGCCGTTGAGAAGGCCCGGGCTCATGAGCTTGACGCCGAACTCGTCGAGCGCCGTCATGGTCTTCTCCCTTCGCTGCTCGAAGGAGGAGAAAGGATCCGCAACGGCAAGCGCAAGCTTGTAGCTCTGCATGCGCATGCTGCCCGAGACGTTGATGGCGCCCCCAGATCCCGTCGAGCGCTCCGTGAGAATCAGAGCGGGGGCCGCGGCGAGTACGGCCAGAAGGCCGATCACGGCCAGAACGACGAAGCACTGTCGGACAATGGAGGCGCGAAGCCATTTGATGATGCGCATGGCGGATCCTTGAAGCGGAGGTTGCACGGGCGGATCCTTCGATTTTACAAAGGCGCCGGTGCGGGACGAAAGATGATGCAGGAAAAGCGAAGGGGCCGCTCCATCAATGTGGAGAGCCCCCTGCAGAATGCTCCGTGCGTTCTCAGGCTCAGAGCGTGTCGATGCCCGTCACCTTGAAGCCCGCGCCCGTCACGACGGCCGAGAGCATCACGTCGGAGACGCCGGCTGCAGCCTTGACGCGGGCCTCCTTCTTCTCAAGGTCCGCCACCGCGGACTCGACGCCGGGCAGCGCGCGAAGCGCCTTCTCGACAGCGGCCGTGCAGTGACCGCAGTGCATGCCTTCAATGTGAATCACCTTTTCCATCATGGAACTCCCTGTAGTGGATGCGCCGTCCGTCCCGCTGTCGGAGACGAGGACGGGCGCCTTGAAGAATCGGAGGCGAAGCGCGTTCGTGACGACGCTCACCGAGCTCATGCTCATGGCCGCCGCCGCAATCATCGGATTGAGGAGGAGACCGAACATGGGATAGAGGACGCCTGCCGCGATCGGAATACCGATCACATTGTAGGCAAACGCCCAGAAGAGGTTCTGCCTGATGTTGCGCATGACGGCGCGGGAAAGATCCACTGCGCCCACGACGCCCTCGGGCGAATCGCGCATGAGGACGACGTCGGCGCTCGCGCGCGCGGCATCCGTGCCGCCGCCCACTGCAACGCCCGCATCGGCTTGGGCGAGCGCAGGCGCGTCATTGACGCCGTCGCCCACCATGGCGCACGGTCCGTCGGCCTGAAGCGCCTTCACGTGCGAGGCCTTTTCGGCGGGCCTCACGTCGGCGACGATGTCCTCGGACGCAATGCCGAGCCTTGCGCCGACGGCCTCGGCCGTGCGGCGGTTGTCGCCCGTGAGCATCACGACCCTGAGGCCGCGTCCGCGCAGAGCCGAGACGGCGGCCCTCGATTCGGGCCTCACCCTGTCGGCGACGGCGATGATGCCGATAACGCTCCCTGCCGAAGCAATGAAGAGCGGCGTCGCGCCCTGCGAGGCCTCTGCGAGTGCGAGCGCGGAAAGCGCCTCGGGCACCTCAAGGCCGAGCGTCTCCATGAGACGGGCGTTGCCCGCCGCCACCGGCGTGCCCGACATCAGGCCCCTGAGGCCGCCGCCCGGAATCTGCTCGAACTCATCGACATCCTGCGCGGTCAGTCCCCTCGCCTCGGCCTCGGCGAGCACCGCCTGCGCGAGCGGATGCTCGGAGGGCTTTTCAAGCGCGGCTGCGACGAGCATCACCACGGTTTCGAGTCCGGGCACCGCTGCCGCCACCTTCGTGACGACGGGCCTGCCCTCGGTGAGCGTGCCCGTCTTGTCGAAGACGACGGTCTTGAGCCCGGAGAAGACCTCGAGCGCCTCGGCGCTCTTGAAGAGAACGCCCATGCCTGCGCCTCGGCCCATGCCGACCATGACGGCCGTGGGCGTCGCCAGTCCGAGCGCGCACGGGCAGGAAATGACGAGGACGCTCACCGCGGCGTTGAGCGCGAACTCCAGGTCTCCGCCGATCCAGTACCAGACAAGGCCCGTCACCAGGGCAATTGTCATCACGACAGGCACGAAGACGCCGCTCACCTTGTCGGCAAGCCTCGCCACGGGAGCCTTCGAGGCCGTCGCCTCCTCGACGAGCCTGATGATGCCCGCCAGCACCGTGTCGTCGCCCACGCGCGTGGCGCGCATTCTGAAGGCGCCCGCCGCCAGAAGCGTCGCGCCCGTCACGGCCTCGCCCGGCCCTCTCGTCACGGGAAGGCTCTCGCCCGTAAGGGCCGACTCGTTCAAAAGCGCGGTTCCCTCCAGAATCACGCCGTCGACGGGCACCGTCTCGCCTGTCTTCACGACGACGATGTCACCCGAGGCGACCTCATCCGTTCCAATGCGGACCTCCGCGCCGTCCCTCACCACGAGGGCCGTCGGCGGCGCAAGCTTCATGAGCGCCGTCACCGCCTCGGTCGTGCGGCGCTTGGCGCGCGCCTCGAAGAACTTGCCGAGCGAAATGAGCGTGACGATCGTCGCCGCCCCCTCGAAGTAGAGGCTGTGCGCAAAGTGGTGGAGCGCCGCTTCGTCACCCGCAGCCTGGGCCGCAAGAAGCCTGTAGATCACATAGACGCCAAAGAGCAGCGCTGTGCCCGATCCAACCGCGATGAGGCTGTCCATGTTGGGCGCGCGGTTGACGAGCGCCCTGAGGCCGCCCGTGAAGTAGCGGCGGTTGAGAAGCACGATGGGCAGCGTGAGCAGGAACTGCGTGAAGGCCATCATCGGAGCGCCCTGCGCCCCCGTGAGCATGACGGGCACGGGCAGGCCCGCCATCGGCCCCATCGAAAGCCACATGAGGGGTGCGAGCAGCGCAAAGGACCAGATGAGACGCACGCGCACGGCTTCGGCCGCCGCCTCCGCGTCCGCCTCGGGCGCCGTCGCGGCCGCAGTCCTCCCTCGCCCCGCAAAGCCCTTCTCGCTCGCCCCGTAGCCCGCATCTTCCACCGCACGCTCGATGTCCTCGACGCCGAGCACGCCTTCGTCAAACGTCGCCTTGAGCGAATTCGTGAGCAGGTTCACCTCGGCCGCACTCACGCCGCGAAGGGCGCACACGGCCTTCTCCACGCGGCTCGAGCAGGCCGCGCAGCTCATGCCCGTCACGTTGAACTGTCTGGTTTCCATCGTTCTGAATGAGAATGATTATTCGGTTCAGGGAGTGTATCCTTGACAAGTTCCTTTTCGCAAGAACGCACCATTTTGATATCCAGTACCCAAAAGGATACCGTCATGACCGACAAAACGCCTGCAGGAGAAGTGCTCTGTCCCGTCGCGCTCACGCTCAGCCTCATCGGCGGCAAGTGGAAGGCGCTCATTCTCTGGAACCTGCTCGAAGGCACGATGCGCTACTCGGCGCTGAGAAAGGCCGTGCCCGACGCCACGCCCAAGATGCTCACGCAGCAGCTTCGCGAACTCGAGGCGGACGGCCTCGTCTCGCGCACCGTCTGGCCCGTCGTTCCGCCTCGGGTCGACTACGCGCTCACGCCCACGGGCGAGAGCATCAAACCCATTCTCACGGCCATGTACCGCTGGGGCGACGCCTATCTGGCGAAAAGGAACCGGAAGTCCTGCTGCTCGATGAAGCCACCCGCCGACGAATAGGCGCGCCCGGAAAGAAAAAGGCCCGCCTGCAGACGATGCTGCGGCGGGCCCTGATTGTTCAAAGGTTCAATGCCAGGATCAGAAGGCCGGAACCACGGCACCCTTGTATTCGGTTTCGATGAACTTCTTGACTTCGGCGGACGTCAGAGCGGCCTTGAGCTTCTGGATCTCGGCGCGGCTGTCGTCACCCGTGCGGATGGCCACGATGTTGGCGTAGGGCGAATCCTTGCTTTCGATGGCAAGGGCGTCCTTCACCGGGTTGAGACCGGCGCCCAGGGCGTAGTTGGAGTTGATGACGGCGAGCGCGACATCGTCAAGGGCGCGCGGAAGCTGGGCGGCCTCGATCTCGCGGAACTTGATCTTCTTGGGATTGTCGACCACGTCGTTGATCGTGGCCGTCACGCCGGCTTCAGGACGAACCTTGATGAGGCCGGCCGTCTCGAGCACCTTGAGGGCGCGGCCGCCGTTGGTCGGGTCGTTCGGAATGGCGACTTCAGAGCCCTCGGCAACGTCGGCAACGTTCTCCACCTTGTGGGAGTACACACCCATCGGCTCGATGTGAACGGCGACGAGGCTCGTGAGCTTGAGGCCGCGGTCCTTGCTGAAGGAGTCGAGATAGGGCTTGTGTTGGAAGAAGTTGGCGTCAAGCTCCTTGTCGTTGAGCGAGAGGTTCGGCTGAATGTAGTCGGAGAACTCGATCACCTTGAGCGTGATGCCCTCCTTCTGGAGCTGCGGGGCGATGAGATTCAGAATGTCCGCGTGCGGAACGGGGCTCGCACCGACCGTGAGGGTCTTGGCGTCGCCGCTCTTGGGAGCATTGTCGTCACCGCAGCCGGCAAGACCGAAGGCGAGGCCGGCAGCCACGCACACAGAAGCGAAAAGCTTGAATTTCATGATTAATCCACCTTGAATAATGAGAAACAGGACAAAAGCCTCCGGCATGCGAGGGCGTTGAAAGGAAGTTGACCGGAGAGGATCCGGTGCCCCGACTGCATGTCTTGTTCTGGAAGCCCTGCCGGTTCCCGCGGATCCGGCGAAGTACCGACGATTCTACCTTAAGATCGCACTTTTCGCTCTACTGCAAACAACCTAGAAAAGGGACGACGGAATGCCGTGCATCGGCATGATCCAGTGGAAACACCACCAAAACCATTGTGGCGCAACATTTTTATCGACAAAACCCGCACTTTTCACAGGATCATTTCACGATTCCGATACGGCACTTTTGGCGCAGGTCATGCAACCTTCAAATAGTTCGATGTCCTTCGGCGAACTGCCCCATACTCGAATCCAAGGCGAAGCATCGCGTTGCAGCGCGCCCTCGCCGTCAACATTCGTTCGAGTTCCGTACTTCCGTTTCAGTCCGCCATGTCAAACATCACGCTTCCCATGGAGCTCATGCTCCGCGCCACGCTCCCCACCCGCTCCGAACAGCTTCTCAACAACCTGCGCTTCCTGCCCCGCGAGCTTCATCCCCAGTCCGTCAACGGCCTCAGGTCCCTGGGGTTCGACGCGAATCTCTGCGCTGACCTCAACAGCTTCAAGGCGGACAGGAATGTCGACACGCCGCTCATCCTCGCGCTCTTCATCAACGAATTCTTCAAGGCCGCAGGATCCGACTACGCCGCCAGCCAGAGCATCGCCAAGTACCTCCGTCGCCGCGCCCGCAAGATCGACGTCGAACCCTTCGGCCAGGAGGTCGCAGAGATCGTGAAGAAGCACTGCAAGGAGCTCAGGAGCGCAGCCATCGGCCCCTTCATCAGGGACGCCGAGCCATACCGCGTCGTGCAGCTCTACTGACAGGAGAAAACTCCGAAGAGCTCAGGCTAAACAACCTCACCACTGAAGTGGGAGGGTTTCGATACAGTCGAGGCTTTTCGCCTCGGGGTTGTCCCCGATTTGCTGTCACTCCGACCACGAAATCCTTGCTGACGCAGCCCTTGTACG
>ERZ507022.460-NODE-460-length-12494-cov-4.37021_pt1 | contig 12494 bp, 10 predicted proteins | sample MGYA00513164_ERZ507022 | MGnify/ENA metagenome assembly ERZ507022 | reverse complement strand
GCCAACTTTGCAGCCGCCATAGGACTGACGATGATAACCAGCGAAGCGTTCAACGAGGACGCCGGCAAATTCATATTCTCCATTCAGATAAATATTTTCGTTCGGGATGAAGACATTATCAAAGATAACTAGAGCTTCCGTACCACCAAATTCAGGGTTGCCCGTATCCATCGGAGCGCCTTCCATTTTACGAGTATCGCAAGACTGACGGCCAACAATCATGAAAATACCTTCAGCATCTGTCGAGCAGGAGAAGCAGACTGCGTAGTCTTTGTCATCTTCGCCCATAGAGATGGTCGGCATGACGATGACTTCATGAGAGTTAATGAAACCAGTTTGGTGAGCTTTTGCCCCACGGACTACGATGCCGTCCGGACGACGTTCTACAACATGGAGATAGAGGTCCGGATCTGCCTGTGCATGCGGAGCCAAACCACGGTCACCTTTCGGGTCAGTCATAGCACCGTCAACGGTAAGGTCTTCCATCTGTACCCGTTTGAGGAATTTCATGAAGTTTTCATGGTATTTCGTGCCATATTTTTTATCCGTATCATACGTCGTGGAGAATACCGCATTAAAAGCATCCATGCCAACGCAACGCTGGAAGCAGGAAGCCGTTTTCTGACCACACAGACGCTGCATTTTTACTTTATTCATCAAGTCCGTCGTGCTCTGATGAATATGGGTGAAGCGGTTAACACGTTCGCCAGTGTACGGAGAGATTGCTGTCATCAGGTCCTGATATTCAGGCTGCTGAGCCAGATCATACGTCATGCGGACGGAGTTCATGGACGGACGGAGAATCGGATCATCTGCCGGACACGGAACTTTTTTACCAAACATGTAGACTTGTAAATTTTTCTTTCTCATGCTTTCGATGTACTGTTCGCCTGTCATTAATGCCATAATGAATCATCCTTTCTTCTTATCATATAATAAAGTTTTGACAGTAGGTTCACACGTTAGTGTGCTTTGCCTATAGTAAGAGCAAAAATCATGCCAAGTGACGCTTTAATATTTTTTATTTTAATTTCTTCCGTGAAAAGCATAGTAACTATCCCGTATTTGAAACTTTTAAAAAAAGTCGTCTCCACTTCGTACTATATTTCACGTTATTTTTGTTATGTTTATAACGTTTTTCTGTTCCATTTTTTGGTTCAAACGTTCTGATTCCCTGTTCTATAAATGAAACAAATAGCCATTTGTTTCATTTATAGAACAACAAATAATCCTTTATTTCTGAGTACTCCCTCCATTTCATCTCATTTCTTGATAAAAAATATTCGTAAATCAATACATTTAAAAATATTATTTTATTTATCCTTTTACCCCAATTCTTTATATTTAAAACGTTTATTTAGCATTTCCGTCTTTCACCGGCATCTAATTTGTGAACAATATAACAAATAAATTTGTCCTTTTTCTTCTTCATTGGCACGATAATTTCATATATATAATTAACTACTATAAGTAAGGATGTGAATTACCATGACTCTATCAATTCGAGAACAAATCGAAAAAGTCTTAGAAAAAGATGTCCGCCCTTCGCTTGCAGAACATCAAGGCGACGTCGTCATTGTCGATTATGCTGATCACATTTTACGAATCCGTTTAACCGGTCAATGCAGCGGCTGTCCTTCAGCACAGCTGACGACAGAAGAATTAATCAGTGCAAAAGTCCGCGAAGCCATCGAAGACGTCCATGATGTCATTCTCGTCAGTGGTGTCAGCGATACACTGATTGCACAGGCTAAAGCCATTTTAAGAGAACGCCATACACAGAGGTGAATCTATGAAAATAGGGATAAAATACTGCGGCGGCTGTAATCCACGCTATGATCGCAGCCATGAAGTGGACAAACTAAAAAAAAGATTCCCCCAACACACGTTTACCTATGACGTAGAAAACACAGTCTGTGATCTTTGTCTCCTCGTCTGTGGCTGCATGACGGCCTGTGCCGAGGAAACGGGGCTTGCCGCTCGAAAATTCAAAAAACTTTGTACACCACAACAATTTGCGGCTTTCGCCAAAGAATTAAAAGACGCACCTCAAGAAACGCCTGATACGAAGAAGTCTATTTACTTGGGAGCTGTTGCTACCATGGAAAAGACTTTCACAGAAGAAGATATCCAACAATTTGCAAAGCTAACCGGTGATTATGGAAAACTACATACAGATGCCGCATTTGCTGCAAAATATGGATTTGGTCGTCCTGTCGTCCACGGCATTTTGACAGGAAGTTTACTATCTTCGATTATGGGCACCACTTTGCCAGGAGCCGGAACCATTTTAATGGATGAACAATTGACATTTACAGCCCCGGTTTATGCAGGTGACACCATCACAGCTTCTATAAAACTAGTCCATGTCGAAGAAAAAAAACGCTGGTACATCGGAAAATTCACAGGCACCTGCAAAAAGTCAGATGGAACAGTAGCTGTAGAAGGTACGATTCACCAATTAATGATGAAGACCTTATTCACATACTGTAGAAACATTCAAAATAATCAATCATTAGAATAGGAGTATTATCATGACAAATTTAGAAAAATACGACAACCTTTTTATGAACAGCTTTAAATTAAAAAAAGAAGATCTTCCCGGTTTAAAATATCGTAGCATAAAGTTGTGGGATTCAATGGGCCATATGAATTTGATGGAAGAAATGGAAGATACTTTCGATATCTCTATTGATACCCCTGATGTCTTAGCATTCAGCTCTTATGAAAAAGGAATGGATATTTTGCGGAAATACGGAGTTGATATCTAATATGCCTGTGGATATACACCTTCACTGCATCACAGATCCACTGACCCATAGTAATTGTTACATTCTCTCAGAAAAATCCCGCACACTTATCATTGATCCAAACTGTTACCAAGAAATCCATTCCTATCTTACGACTCATCAACTTGTTCCCGAGTATATCATTTTGACGCATGAGCACTGCGATCACATCGCAGCGCTCAATGATATGCGTAAGTATTATAGCTTAAAAGTACTTTGTAGTGCGGCATGCAGTCAAGGGATTCAAAGCACGACACTAAATATGACCCGTATCATGGAGACCTATTTATACTTTAAGAGCCAAGGGGAGCTCCAGGTCTCCTATCCCCCTTTTACTTGCCAAGCTGCCGATATCATTTTTGACAATACTTACTTAGCTACTTGGCAAAACCATACTATCTTTTGTATTACAGCACCCGGCCATACTCCAGGCAGCACCTGCATCATCATAGATGAAAAGATGTTATTTTCTGGCGACTACTTTATTCCTGGCGAAGAAGTCATCACCCGTCTTCCTGGTGGAGACGAAGAAACTTATGAGCAACAAGGAAAAGCCACTTTGCGTTGTCTGCCAACACCGATATTAACTTATCCGGGCCATGGTGAACCATTTATATTGACACAGGAGGTGAAAAAAAAATATGGACTATAGTAATTGGTTGATGCAACCGCCTTACCATTGGACACAGGACGAAAAAGAAGCCCATTACGTGCCTCTCTTATTCGAATTGACTTCTCACCACTGTCATTGCTGTCAACCTTATGGTCAAGCGATACAAACGCTGTATGAGAAAAATAGAAGATATGACTCTTCCAACCAAATCCCAATGCTTCCTATTTCTTTATTTAAAACAGAAGAACTAAAAAGCATCCCTGATTCCGAAATTTTTAAAGTAATCACTTCGTCGGGAACATCGGGAGTGGCATCTCATTTATACCTTGATGCCTTTAACGCACAAAATCAGCAATTGGCCTTATATACCATTGTAAAAGATTTCATTGGCTCTTCACGCCTTCCAATGCTAATCGTCGATACGCCAGATATCCTAAAAAACCGAGATGCGTTTAATGCTCGTGGAGCGGCTATCTTAGGTTTTTCCATCTTTGCCAAAAGGAAATACTATGCCTTAAAACCAGATTTATCAGTTGACTTAGAAAGTATCCGGGCCTTCATTCAGACATATCGTAATCAACCGGTCTTAATCTTTGGCTTTACTTTTATGATTTGGCAGTATCTTTGTGAAGCGCTGGCAAACTATCCAGGTTTAATTGATTTATCCAATGCAATTTTAATCCACGGCGGAGGCTGGAAAAAAATGCAGGACCGCGCGGTTTCACCTCACGAGTATAAGAAACGGCTATATGAACAGTTCCAGATCCATAAAGTCCACAATTATTATGGCATGGCTGAACAAACAGGATGTATTTATATGGAATGTGAACAGGGCCATCTTCATGCCAGCATATTCTCCGATATTATCATTCGCAATCCAGAAAACTTTTCAGTCTGTCCCGTAGGAGAAACGGGCATTGTCCAAGTATTGACTCCACTGGCCACGTCCTATCCGGGTCATTCTATCCTGACAGAAGATATGGGCACCCTGTTAGGAATCGATGACTGCCCTTGTGGCCGTTTAGGAAAATATTTCCGCATTGATGGCCGCATGGCAAAAGCCGAAATAAGGGGGTGTAGTGATGCGCACAACTAAAAACTTCACGATACTTGCCGGTTCGATTCCAGAAAAAATTATGCCCCAACAACCTTTTTCTCCGCTAACCTTGCAGTTTTGCCAAGATTTCGCACACCAATTACAACAACAGCCTATCGCCAAAGAAGAGCCTGACTGGGCCGCTTTCAGTTTTTGGCTGCGCCCGCGAAAATTAGAAAGTTATAGAAAACTACTCACTTTTCCTGAAAAAAGATTAGGCCGAGGATTGACCTTTCATATAGCGCCAGCGAATATGCCTACCATGTTTTTATATAGTTTATTCATTTCCTTATTAGCTGGAAATGCTAATATCGTCCGGTTATCCCCCCGGTTGCTTCCCAAGGTACAGCCCGTTTGCGAATTACTCAACACTATATTGAATACACAGACATATCGTTCTATTAAAAACATGAATGTTATACTAACGTATGGTCACGACCGGAAAATAACGGATTGCTTCTCCAAACAGTGCAACAGCCGCATCATCTGGGGCGGCGATAAGACAATTCTTGAAATCAGAAAGTCACCGCTATCTCCCATGGCCATCGATATTCCTTTCGCGGACCGTTATTCATTGGCAATCGTCGACAGCGAATATGTCGCTAATTGCTCAGAAGACGAATTAAAAAATGCAGTCCACCACTTTTATCTGGATACCTACGAAGCCGATCAAAACGCTTGTTCCTCACCGCGCCTGCTCTTTTGGCTCGAAAAAAAAGATGGCTTCTTTGCAATAGCTCAAGATCGCTGGTGGCGGGCTGTTACGATTGAAATCCAAAAGTACGACTTGGCAGCTATAAAAGTAAGTCGAAAATATGCAGAAGCTTGGACGTTTGCCATGCATACCCCTGAAATCAGTGGCTTTTCATATGCAAGCAACCGGCTTTATGTATACACCCTTGATTCACTTCCCAAAGACCTTACTCAACTAGCAGGTTCCTTTGGACAATTTTTTCAATATCCTATAAAAAATCTAAAAGACATCATTCCTTATATGACAGCTAAAGTGCAGACAATTACAACTTTACATGTAGATATACAGGCGTTCCGCGCTCAGTTAATCGAAGCGGGAATTACCGGTGTCGATCGAGTGGTTCCCTTTGGACAGGCTATGGATATGGATATAATCTGGGATGGCCGTAATTTATTGGACGCGTTGACCCGTATCATTCGTTAGGAGGGATACTTATGTTGAACTTTTTTGATGAAAATCCGGCATATGAAAATCACGTATTATTCACCAATGGGGCAGGCCACTCTTTGACCTACAAAGACTGGTATACCCATAGCAGAAACTTAGAGGAAAAGCTTTCATACCCAACAAGACAGTTGGCAGCTATCATCTGTCATAATACCATAGGGTCTGCCTTATCTTATCTCTGTTGCTTGCAAAATCGAATCGTCCCCTTACTCATCGATCACGACATGGACATAGAATTGCGTCAACGCCTGCTGTCCATTTATGAGCCTAATTATATATTCAAGCCTGTAGACGATGAAGTCGAACCTCTTTATACATTAAATGGATATGGCGTATATCAAGCAAATGATATAGCTCATAATATTCATCCCGATTTAGCGTTACTTCTGACAACGTCTGGCAGTACAGGCAGTCCCAAATTGGTCCGTCAAAGTTATACAAATATTCAATCCAATGCAGCGTCTATCGCACAATATTTAAAAATTACGGCACAAGACCATCCTATTTCTTCCTTGCCCATGCATTACACGTTTGGCCTTTCTGTCATCAATAGTCATGTACTATGCGGAGCCTGTGAATGTCTGACAGAAGCCACTGTATTCGATAAAGAATTTTGGAATATTTGTCAAAATGACGAAATCACCTCTATTGCCGGTGTCCCCTTCACTTATGAATGTCTAAAGCGCATCGGCTTCATGGCCATGGATTTACCGAAATTAACGCTGATGATTCAAGCCGGTGGCCATTTATCAACACGCCTGCAAAAAGAATACCTGGAATTTGCCCATAAGACAGAGAAACGCTTTATTGTCATGTATGGTCAAACAGAAGCCACTGCACGCATGTCTTATCTGCCCTTTGATATGGGACTGAAAAAAATAGGCAGCATCGGCATTGCCATTCCCGGCGGGACCTTCCATATTATGGAAGATGAAAAAACGGAAATCACCCAGCCACATGTTACGGGTGAACTTTGCTATGAAGGACCCAATGTTACATTAGGTTATGCCCATTGTGCTGAAGATTTGGCCTTAGGCGACATGCGTCATGGCCGATTATATACGGGTGATATGGCCTATTTCGATGAAGATGGATACTACTATATTGCGGGACGCAAAAAGCGCTTCATCAAAGTAATGGGTAAGCGTGTGAATATGGATGAAATGGAAGAACTGCTAAAAAGTGCTTTTGATTTCAGTGATTTCGCCTGTGTGGGTCAAGATGATGATCTGCACGTATTTATGACCAATAATACCCATCAATCTGAAGTTGAAGACTTCCTTATAGAAAAGACAGGTTTGCATCTCCGTTGTTTTACAATCCATCACATTAAACAAATTCCTAAAAACACTTCTGGCAAAACACAGTATCCTGAATTAAAGGCCTTGGCCGAAAAACAGGGGTGATAAAAATGGATGCAGGTATCACCATTTCACAAGAACAATTACAAAAACTTTCCATAAATCAAATTCAATCCTTGCATATTCTTTCTCTCTCAGCTGAATCCCTACGCGATTTATTGCAAAAAGAGTCTGAAGAGAATCCTTTTATGGATTATAGCCCTAGCACAAGCAATAATATTTCCTCTGATGGCTCTACTTCGTTTTTAAACTTTATAGCTGCTCCTGAAGAAAGAAGTGTGAAGCAATTTATTTTAGAGCAAGTAAATCTATCTAATTTCACGACTCCCCAGTGGGCTCTTTTCTCCTATTTGACCGATTATGTCGATACACGGGGCTATTTAACTATTACAGAAGAAGAACTCAAAAAAAAGATTCCTTTACCCGACGGCCTTTTTGCTTCTTGTTTACGAATACTCCAAAACTTAGATCCTGCCGGAATTGGAGCTACATCTTTGACAAACTGTTTAAAATTACAACTGCAACGAAAAAAACAGCTTACCCCTTTATTAGAAAACTTAATTGAAAACCATTTAAATGAAATAGGTGCACAAAATATATCTCACATCTGTCAATCATTAAAAACGCCCAAAAAACAAATTTTGGCCGCTATCCGACTGATTAAGCGCTTAAATCCAGCTCCTTTAGAAGGATTATTTGAAACAAATTCAACCTATATCGTCCCTGACGTAATTATTAGATTCATGCCTACAGGACATGAAATCATTTTAAATGACGCTTGGGTTGCCTCTTACTCCATGAGCGATTATTATGTCCGCATGATGCATACAACAACAGATGAAAGCGTAAAAAAATATTTCAAGACAAAATACACCCGCTGTCGCTTGTTATTTTATAATATAGAACGCCGACGCCAAACACTGTACAATCTGACCGATGTGATTTGCCATCATCAGCAAGCCTACCTGCAAAATCATGGCCCTTTAGCTCCAATGACACTGGCAGATATTGCTAAGGAAATCGGAGTGCATCCTTCAACAATTAGTCGGTCTATAAAGAACAAATATTTACAAACGCCATACACGACACTTTCTTTTAAAAATTTATTCCAACGCCCTTTTCCCAAGACGGGAAAAGATATTTCTAAAGAAGCATTAAAAAAAGAATTGTGTTGCCTGATAAAATCAGAAGACACGAAGCATCCCTATAGTGATGCTCAACTGACAAACATCCTTTCAACCCAATTTGGTCGAAGTTTTTCCCGTCGTCTTATCCAGAAATATCGGATACAATTGCATATTCCCAACTCCTATGAACGCTACGGATAAAGCATGTGTTTTTTATATATTTAACATACACCTTGCGATATTCTTGTTTACATAATTAAAAATTGTTATAATTTTTTACATATGCATATATGTAATATTTATTTCGCAGAGGCCCGTCAGGGCCTCATTGCTTCTTTGTCGTAAAGGAGGACCATCTTTATGACGAATGTAACAAAAATTTTTTCGACACTGTCCGAGGCCAGCGAACGGCTCAATGCCATTATTGAACATTCTTTTGATGGCATTTTCATTACCGATGCAAAGGCCAATGTTATCCGTATCAATCATGCCTACGAAGTCATTACCGGCTTAAAGAAAGAAGAAGTCCTCGGAAAAAACATGGCTGATCTCGTGCGCAATAAATTAATCTCAGAATCAGGCTCCCTGCAAGTTATTAAAACGAAACAACCAGTAACACTGCAACAATGCTTTCGTTCAGGAAAGGAAGCGTTAGTAACTAGTTCTCCTATTTTTGACGCCGACGGCAATTTCATTATGATTGTCACCAATGTTCGGGATTTGACAGAAATTTATAATTTAAAAGCTGTCGTCCAAGAAAAAACGGCTGCCATGGATCGCCTAGCTATAGAACTGGAACATTTACAAACAACGTCAGAAGACAATCAGGAAATCATCGCTAAGGATGAAACAACCTTAGCAGCCATGCTGCTTGCCAACCGCGTAGCATCCATGGACACGACGGTTATTCTACTAGGAGAAACGGGTGTCGGGAAAGAAGTGATGGCCCGATATATTTTCCAGCACAGCCATCGCGCAAAAAATAGTTTCATTAAAGTAAACTGTGGGGCTATCCCAGAAAATCTGATTGAAAGTGAACTCTTCGGGTATGAAGGTGGCGCTTTTACAGGCGCCAATAAAAACGGAAAAATCGGTCTCTTTGAATTGGCTAATAAAGGCACCTTATTTCTCGATGAAATTGGGGAACTTCCCAAAGACATGCAAGTAAAATTGCTACGTGTTCTTCAAGAACAAGAAATCTTGCGCGTCGGTGGTACGAAGCCCGTAAAAATTGATGTCCGCATCATTGCCGCTACGAACCGAAATTTAGAAGAAATGGTAAAAGACGGTACTTTCCGTGAGGATTTATATTACAGGCTCACTGTCTTTCCCATTTCCATTCCGCCATTGCGGATGCGAAAAAAGGATATCATCCCCTTGGCGCTCTCTTTCCTGGAAAAGCTGAATCAAAAATATCAACTGAAAAAGTATTTTACCGACTTATCCATGCAGCTTCTCCACGAATACGACTGGCCTGGTAACATCCGCGAATTAAAGAACATCGTCGAAAGAGCAATTATTATAAGTCCTTCAGATGCAATAAAGCCGGAAGATCTCCATATACATTCTGCTAGTAAACCAATCGTAATTATAAAAGAAAATGATTTTAGCGATAATACAAAAAATTCTTTACCGCCCTCCCCCGAATTTCCGATAAATTTAAAAAATACTCTCGAAAAAATAGAGTACACCTACATGGTCCAAGCCTATAAATTCTTTGGCAACGTGCGCGATGCTGCCAAAAATTTGGGACTCACACCTTCTACCTTTGTACGGAAACGCAAGCAATATCAGCAAAACAATACGGACCCTGAAAGGATGTGAGCAATATGACAACTCTAGAAGAAATCCGTAAAAAAGCCCGTGCTAAAATGAACGGTTGTTATGTCTGTCCTGATTGTGATGGTAACGCCTGTTCCGGGATGATTCCTGGTTATGGCGGTATGCGGACAGGCCAATCTTTTCGTAATAATCGATTGTCCTTCCAAAAATATGGTCTTCTATCTCATCTCTTGTCGGCTAGCAAAAAACCAGATACGACGTGTTCGATTTTTGGAAAAACATTATCCATGCCGATTCTTGTCGCCCCAGTCAGTGGTTATGTCCATAACGGGAAAGTAGAAGGAAACCCAGAAGAAAAAGAATATGAATATCTTCTTTCTATGGCAGAAGGAACCGTAAAAGCAGGTACGCTAGCATTTACCGGCGACAGCGGCCATGCCTATATGTATGAAGCCGGAATTGCCGCTTCAAAGAAATATCCGGGACACGTAATTCCGACAATCAAGCCCCGAAAAGACCAAAAAATCATAGAAAAAGCACAATTAGCCGAACAATCAGGTGCATTCGCAGTTGCAAACGACATTGATGCCGTAACATCCGCTAATATGCGATTTTTTGGCCAGCCCTTAGAAGTAAAGCGCCTAGAAAACCTCAAACGCATTATTAATTCCATTCATCTCCCGTTTATCGTAAAAGGCATCATGTCCCCTGACGAAGCCTTGCTTTGCCTACAAGCAGGTGCAAAAGGAATCGTGGTCAGCAATCACGGAGGCCGCATACTCGATGGTATGGCTAGTCCTTTATCTGTCCTGCCCGAAATTTCTGCCGTTGTAAAAAACAGATTAACAATTTTCATAGATGGCGGAATCCGACACGGTGAAGACGTCCTAAAAGCATTGGCCCTAGGGGCTGACGCAGTATTAATCGGTCGACCTGCCGCTATTGCAAATATAGGTGGAGGCGCAGAAGGAGTTACATTGCTCCTCGATACCTTAAATCAAGAATTACAAGATGCCATGATGATAACAGGCATGCCTAATTTGCAACACATATCGTCTAATATTTTACAAAAAATAAAATAACAATCCCAAGAAACTTTGAATACTATCTCGACATATTGCCTCAAATATGCAAATCTACCCAATTTTGCTAAAATAAAGGCAATCAATAGTCTATACAATTTGACTTTTTGCCTTGTATGCCATTCCCCTTTTAGGAGGTCTTATTATGGATTATTTAAGCAATATATTTTCTTTGAAAGGTAATGTCGCCCTCGTTACGGGCGGTTCTTACGGCATCGGTTTTGCCATCGCCAAAGCCTTAGCTCGCGCCGGTGCCGTCATTGCCTTCAACTGCCGCAGTCAGGAACACCTGGACCAGGCTATGAAGGATTACGAAAAAGAAGGCATCGAAGCGCACGGTTATATTTGCGATGTCACTGATGAGCTCCACGTGCAAAAATTAGTCAGTGAAATAGAAAAGACGTTGGGGACTATCGACATCCTCGTCAATAACGCAGGTATCATCAAACGTATCCCCATGTGTGACATGACGACGGAAGAATTCCGCCAGGTCATCGATATCGACTTAGTCGGCCCATTCATCGTATCCAAAGCGGTCATCCCCGGCATGATTCGAAAGGGCCACGGCAAAATCATCAATATCTGCTCCATGATGAGCGAATTAGGACGTGAAACCGTGTCGGCTTACGCCGCAGCCAAAGGCGGTCTGAAAATGTTGACCCGTAATATCTGTTCCGAATTCGGCGGAGCTAATATCCAATGTAATGGCATCGGTCCTGGCTACATTGCAACGCCCCAAACGGCCCCGCTGCGTGAGAAACAGCCTGATGGCTCCCGCCATCCTTTCGACCAGTTCATCATTTCTAAGACGCCAGCTGGGCGCTGGGGAACGACAGAAGACCTCGAAGGCCCGGCTGTTTTCTTAGCTTCCCATGCTTCGGACTTCGTCAATGGCCACATCTTATATGTTGATGGCGGCATCCTTGCCTACATCGGAAAGCAACCGTAAATGCTTTGTGCAATCCGGCTGGTTTTGCTACAATAGATTCAATCCGTAGTCCGTCATAATTATTGTCTAAAGCAGGTGAAATCATGAATACTCAAATGCCCATCGGTGTAGATGACTTCAAGGAAGTCCGAGAGAATTATTATTTCGTCGATAAAACCCATTTCATTCAATCTCTTATTGATGGTCACAGTAAAGTAACCCTGTTGACCCGGCCCCGTCGTTTCGGAAAAACCCTGACCATGAGTATGCTCGATTACTTCTTTTCCTTAGAAAGAGAGTCGGAAAGCCTTCACCTGTTTGATGGTTTGCAGATTGCCAAAGCAGGAACCGACTATATGAAGCATCGAGGCCAGTACCCGGTCCTCTTCATGACCTTCAAAGGCATACAGAATGATACCTGGAATTTAGCTTTCAATGCCTTCCAGCTGGTCATCCAAAAGGAATTCCAGCAGCATCGTTATTTGTTGGACACTCCGGAATTGAGATCGGAAGAG
>ERZ507022.456-NODE-456-length-12537-cov-4.55504_pt1 | contig 12537 bp, 9 predicted proteins | sample MGYA00513164_ERZ507022 | MGnify/ENA metagenome assembly ERZ507022 | reverse complement strand
GCACGGTGAATGATCGGAAGTTGTCGTTTTCTGGCCGCCGCCAATTCTTCGTTCGTATCACGAATTGCCGAAGAAATGATAACGACCTGTGCATCACCCAAATTTTCAGTCTTTTGACCGATACATATGCGGGCTCCTCTTTGTCTGAGTCGTTCCGTTGCAGGTGATGACTTGGCATCGGACCCCGAAACAATATATCCTTTATCGATAAAAATATCGGCAATAGCACGCATGCCCACGCCGCCGATTCCGATAAAATGAACTCGGCTGACCGTATTTAAATCTATCATCTTTATCCCTCTTTTTTGGCATATTTGCTCTTTTTTGCCAGATCCAATGCTATATCGGCAATGACTGAAGCCGCGTCGCTTCTGCCCATAGCCAGACTGGCAGTCGCCATACGCTGTAATAACGGGCGATTTTCTTTTAAGTATATGATTTCATCAAGCAAATCGCTACCTGTCAATAATTTATCCAAAATCATGCGAGCCGCCCCGTTCATAACAAAGGCCTGTGCATTATAACGTTGATGATCTTCAGCTGCATACGGATAAGGCACAAGAATTGAAGGAATTCCTCTGGCCGCCAATTCGGCAAGCCCTACGGCTCCGGCTCTATAGACTACAAGATCGGCTGCCGCCAACACGGACGGCATATGGTGTGAATAAGGAACAATTCGACTCCCCTTACCGTAAAAACCTTGACCGTTGACTCCGTCAAGTTGTTTCATAACCCGGTCATACTCATGGTCACCCGTAATGTGAAGGATTTGAATGTCGTCCTCGTTCTTAAAATATTTATGCACTGTCAACATAGCCGTATTTATACTGCGAGCCCCGCGACTGCCGCCGGCAATGACAAGCGTAAATTTCTGAGAGTCGAACCCCAAAAAATCCAAGCCTTCCTGACGACTGACCGTCATAATATCCTGTCGCACGGGATTGCCGGTAAAGACGAGCTTGTTTTTCTGCTTAAATCGTTCCGCCGCTTCTTCATAGCCCAGAGCAATCTTATTGACTACCTTTGCCAGGATCGTATTGGTAACTCCGGGAATGACATTTTGTTCCTGAATCATCGTCGGTATGCCCGACAAGGCTGCCGCCATCAAAACGGGACCGCAAACAAAACCGCCCGTACCGATGACCACATGAGGCTTGAAACGACGAATAATTCGTTCCGCTTGAAACAGGCTGGCCGCCGTTTTTCCTGCAGTCACCAAATTGCGCACGGAAAGTCTACGTTCCAAGCCGCGCACGTCAAGAGTGACGAAGTCGTAGCCCTGTTTGGGAATAAGCGTATTTTCCAATCCCGTCTTGGATCCGACATAAAGAATCTCTGTCGGCTCCTTTTCTTTAATGGCTTCGGCTATGGTAATGGCCGGATAAATATGGCCCCCCGTCCCGCCTCCGGATATAATGACACGGCGCATGAAACTGTTTCCTCCTCTAGTGGCTATCGTATTTACAAGGACTTGACGATTTTTTTAAAATCATCGCCCCGTTCTTCAAAATGATGGTACATATCGTAACTTGAACATGCCGGCGACAAAAGGACGGTCTGCCCTTTTTCAGCCGTTTCATAAGCTGTGCGAACGGCTTTTTCCATAGAAAATCCGACACGGCGAATATCCTTCATACCCGCTTTGCGAGCTTCCGCTTCAAAGCGATCGGCTGCTTCCCCTACGAGAATGAGCGTATCTACTTTACGAGCCGCCAGTTTCATAAAACTCGTCAAGTCCGTCATCTTATCATGTCCTCCGGCAATGAGAATAAGGTGTCCCGAAAAGGCTTCCAGTGCCTTTTCGGAAGCATCCGTATTCGTTCCTTTAGAATCGTTGTAATACGGTACGCCATTTACATCGCGTACCCATTCCAAACGATGTTCAACTCCGCGAAATTCCGTCAACACCCGGCGAATAACGTCTATCGAAGCACCGGCACAATAAGTTAATAAGGCTGCAGCCAGACAATTTTGAATATTGTGTTTACCGAAAAGATGCAAGTCCGTTTCCTTGCACAGACACGTATCTTTTCCCTCCATACGAATAAATAAATTGCCGTCTGCCGCAAAGGCTCCGACAGGCACTTCTCCATGCACGGAAATATACAGAACCGTACCGCTTAAATCGAAAGCCATGGCACGCACCGCCGAATCGTCATAATTTAAAATGGCGTAATCGTTCTTATCCTGGTTCAGAAAAATCCGCTTCTTGGCTTCCCCGTACGCTTCCATAGTATGATGTCTGTCCAAGTGATCAGGTGTCAAATTCAGTATAACAGCGCTCTTAGCCTTTAAGGACGAGGTGAGTTCCAATTGAAAGCTGGATAATTCCGCAACTACAACAGCCGACGATGGCAGGTCTTCCGCCGTTTCGGACAAACCGAAACCGATGTTTCCGCCTACGACGGTCTGTCGCCCTGTAGCCTTCATAATTTCACCCGTTAAAACGGTAGTAGTCGTTTTTCCGTTCGTTCCCGTAATCCCGATAAATTCCGCATCCGTTACATGAACCGCTACTTCCACTTCGCTCCAAACGGGAATCTGCCGTGCCGATGCCGCTTTTAGCAGCCGAGTCTCCGGCGATATGACCGGTGAAGGAACAATTATATCCGCCTCATCTAAAAGACTTTCGTCCTGATGACCGAAAGAACAGATAACACCTTCTTTCACAAGGCTCGTCCACGGTTCTTCCTGCAAATCATGTTCCTTCATATCACTCAACGTAACCTCGGCACCGTGGCGAGCTAAGGCAAGAGCCGCCGAGCGACCGCTGATACCGGCGCCGAGGACCGTGATTTTCTTTTTCGAAAAATCCTGTATGCTCATACTCACACCTGCTTTACGATTTATTTACCGCCTAAGACCGTAACGATGGCAATAATAGCCACAAGGGCTGAAAAAAGCCAAAATACCGTTACAACCTTCACTTCACTCCAGCCGGACAATTCGAAGTGATGATGTACGGGACTCATTTTAAAAATACGAACTCCCCGTGTTTTGAATGAAATAACTTGCAAAATAACGGACAGTGCTTCCAATACATAGAGACCTCCGGCAATGACCAGAAGTAATTCCGTTTTCGTCAAAATCGCCATAGCCGCCATACCCCCGCCTAAGGCCAGGGATCCCGTATCACCCATGAACATCTTGGCCGGGTGTTGATTATAGAACAAAAAGCCCAGGCACGCACCGGCCAAAGCCGCTCCGAAAACAGCAATTCCGCCGTAGCCCAAGGCTACGGAAATGACGACATAGGCTACGGCTGTAATAGCCGACGAACCGGCTGCCAAACCGTCCAAACCGTCCGTCAAGTTAACGGCATTGGTTGCTCCCACAATAATGAGGAATACGAAAAGATAGTAAGCTATTCCCAAGTCGACGGTAATATCCGTAAAAGGAATCCATACAGTCGTAGGCATATCGGCAAATACTTTCAAAGCTATACAGAAAATAACGGAAATAACGGCCTGACCCGCCAATTTCTGCTTAGCTGTAAGACCGAGGTTGCGTTTTTTTACAGCTTTTATAGAATCGTCTGCAAACCCGATGAGGCCGTTTCCCAAAGTTAGAAAAAGAGCCATCAGTTTAGACGGTTCCGCTCCGTTAAAAAGAAATACCGATACGGTTAATGCGAATAAAATCAGAATGCCGCCCATAGTGGGGGTGCCGGCTTTGTACTTATGACTTTCCGGACCTTCTTCCCGTTCTTCCTGTCTGGCATGAAACTCTTTCAGTTTTTTTATAACTAGAGGGCCCAAGGCCAGGCCGACGACCAGGCTGACAACAAACCCCAAAACAAGCGCATTAAACATTCACATTACTTCCTTTCAAAATAAGGCAGAATTTTCTCCATCGCAAATCCGCGCGATCCCTTGAGTAAAATCGTATCTCCCGCAACGGCTATCTTACGCAAAATTTCCGCACCTTCCTTGTGCGTCCGTACCTTATATACATTCTTCATGCCCTTTTGTTCGGCTCCGTCTGCAATATACGTCGCTTCATCACCCAGGGCAATAAGTGCGTCCGCCTTTTCCGCCGCCAAGAGAGCTCCGATTTTTTCATGTTCCGCCTTTGTCCAGTCACCCAATTCAAGCATACCGCCGAGAACGGCGATTTTCCGCCCCGATGCTACGCTCATAAGCGTATGTACGGCTTCGGCCATAGACGCCGGATTGGCATTGTATGCGTCATTAATAAAGGTCAGGTCTTCAAGGTGAATCAATTCCTGTCGCATGGGCACACCCTTATATTCCGCCAGCCCTTTTTGCATCTGATGTTCACTCATTCCGAGCAGGCGACCTACAGCCACGGCGGCCAGTGCATTATAAACATTGTGGCGACCGAGAACGGACATGTGCACATCCATAACCTGATCGAAACAACGACACGTAAAGGAGATCCCCTTTTCATCCGTTTTTATAGCTCCGGCCATGACAGGGGCATTCTCTTTAATACCGAAACTTACGGTTTTTCCCTTGCACTTTTCGGCCATAGCCGCCACCCGTTTATCATCACCGTTAAGAACGGCTGTACCGTCCGTGCCAAGGGCTTCTACCAACTCGCCTTTAGCCTTAGCGATATTGGCTTGACTTCCGAGAAGTTCAATATGACTTTTACCCACATTGGTTACTACGCCTATAGTCGGTTCGGCAATATCGGCCAACTCTTTAATTTGGCCTAAACCGCGCATTCCCATTTCGACTACACACGCCCCGTGTTCGCCCGTAAGTTGCAAAAGCGTTCGCGGTAAGCCGATTTCATTGTTAAAATTTTTTTCCGTCTGCAATACATTGTACTTCTGTGACAACACGGTCGCAATAAGACTGCGTGTCGATGTCTTCCCGACAGAACCCGTTACGGCAACAACGGGAATGGCAAACCGACGGCGGTGATATAAGGCCAAATCCTGATAAGCTTTCAATGTATTCTTGACAACAAAAATCGTATAATCACCGTCAGGATACAACCGTCCGGCATCATCGACAATAACCGCGGCCGCTCCGAGACTGACGGCCTGTTCTATAAAATCGTGGCCGTCGAATTTTTCACCTCTAAGGGCTACAAATACTGCATCTTCACCGATAGTACGAGTATCCGTTTCAATACTCGAATAACGTATATTCTTACGGCCCTGTTGAAGAATTCGCGCACCCGTGGCGAGAACAATTTCCCCGTCCGTAAACATGGCCATCTTTATCTCTCCTTCAGTTCCCGCACTGCATCGCGGGCTACTTCTCTATCATCAAAGTGAATGGTTCCGTCTTTTAAAATCTGGTACGTTTCATGCCCCTTACCGGCAATGAGAACGATGTCCCCCGGTTCGGCAATTTCTATAGCCTTGTAAATAGCCTGCCGCCGATCGACAATCACTTCATGTCGCTGCCCTTCTTTCAAGGCTGCTCGCACGCCGCCTTCCACTTCGGAAACAATGAATTCCGGATCTTCCGAACGAGGATTGTCGGATGTGACAATGGGGATATCCGCATATTGTGCGGCAATGCCGCCCATAATAGGACGCTTCGTGCGATCGCGATCGCCACCGCAACCGAAGACGGTAATAATCCGATTCGGTTTCATGGCTCTGGCCGTAGTCAATGCTTTTTCCAAGCTGTCGGGGGTATGTGAATAATCGACAACAACAGCAAAATCCTGCCCCGCTTCAACTAATTCGAAACGGCCGGGAACGGAATAAAAAGTCTGAACAGCCTTATCAATAACATCTGTATCCACTCCTTCGGCATGAGCCGCGCCGATGGCCGCCAATGTATTGTACACGTTAAACAGACCTGTAATATGCATGTGTAAAGATACGGAAACAAACGGTCCTACGACATCAAAAGAGGAACTTTTCAGCCCTACTTGTAAATTCGATCCCTTCAAATCCGCATCTTTCTCAACACCATATGTCAAAACCTTGCAGGATGTAGCCTTTAAAATTTCGTCCGCATGAGGATCGTCGATATTGATAACGGCCGTCTTATTTTTCTTTACAGGAGGTTCCGCCGTAAGTCCGGAAAATAATTTCGCCTTAGCAGCTACATAATTTTCAAAACTCTTGTGGAAGTCCAGATGATCTTGTGTCAAATTCGTAAATACGGCCGTATCATATTCAATCCCCGCTACACGATTTAAAGCCAAGGCATGGCTGGACACTTCCATGACCACATAATCCATGCCTTCGGCACACATTAAAGCCAATAAGGCTTGAAGTTCTACTACGTCAGGTGTCGTATTATGAATTTCCAATTCTTTATCATCAATGAGTGCGTGAATCGTACCTATAACACCTACATGATACCCGGCTTCACGCAGTATATGTGCGATAATATGTGACGTCGTCGTCTTACCGTTCGTACCCGTAACGCCGATCATGCGCATTTTTTTACCCGGATAGTCATAAAAATACGGTACTATGTCTTCTAATGCCGCATGAATATCGGGAACCGTAATCTGTGTAATTTCTAAAGGCAAGTCCAGATGCTTATTTGTTAAAACCGCTACCGCGCCTTTTTCTACAGCTTGACCGGCAAAGGTCGCCCCGTCGACATGAACACCGGCAATGCAAACAAAAAGAAACCCCTTTTCTATTTTTCTCGAATCGGCGGATATGCCCGTAATTTCCGTATTATCTCGTCCGTCAATGTTATATATACCTTTAATTTCTTTACAAAGTTCTTTAATTGTCTTCATATCCTGTCCTCCTCAAATATCCATTTAGCAAACAACAATAGCAGCCTTCGAAAAAAGGCTGCTCCCGTGTCATCTACTGTCCGTCCTGATTATGTTGTTCCTTATATAATACGCTCGCAGGGACTACCATTCCCAATTCACTCGTTGCCGTTTTATAAATACGTTCGGGAGATTCGAGCTTGGCTATTTCGACCCGTAATATTTCGTTGTCACGTTGTAATTGTTGTACCGTCCGCTTTTCCTGCATCAGCGAGTAACCGTATTCCGTTCTCATAGCGGACAAAGCTACATAGACAAGAAGAAAGAAGGCACAAAGAAAAATAATCGAAAGAACTTGGGACATCCGCTCATTAAAACGTGCTCTTTCTTTACCTGTCGGTACGGATATTCCGCGACCGGCCTGATATCCCATATATCCAGCTTTTCTTGCCAACATAATTATAACACATCCGTTTCCCGACAATTCACAAATTTACAACATTCCTATATCCGTGTGCCGACTCGTAACTTTGCGCTCCGTGCACGCGGATTGAGTTCCAGTTCTTCTTTAGAAGGCCCTATTCCCTTCCCCTTGACTTTTAAAATAGCTTCATGATGACACGTACATACAGGAATATGGGGAGGACAAATGCACCCTGTAGCCAATTTACGCAACGTCTGCTTGGCAATTCTGTCTTCCAGTGAATGGAATGTGATAATCCCTATATGACCACCCGGTTTCAAGCGGTTAGCCGCTATCTCGAAGGTGTCTTGTAAGATTTTCAGTTCGTCATTTACTTCAATCCGGACAGCCTGAAAAGTCCGCTTCGCCGGATGAGGTCCGTCTTTACGAGCCCCGGCAGGAATAGCCTGCTTAATAACTCGAACCAATTCTTCAGTTCGTTCAAAAGGTTTTTCCCGTCGAGCTTTGACGATAAAAGAAGCAATGCGCTTGGCCCATCGTTCTTCACCGTAGTCTTTAATAATTCGATATAAATCGGCTTCATCATACGCATTGATGACATCATAAGCACTTTTCTTCCCATGTCGATCCATACGCATATCCAGAGGACCGTCATGTTGGTACGAAAAGCCTCGTTCGGGATTATCCAACTGATAGCTGGACACTCCCAGATCGAACATAATCCCGTCCACAGTAGGGATATTCAAATCATCAAGCACCTCGCCCAGATAGCGAAAATTACGTTGTACCGCCGTAAATCTACACGGTGCATCCTGCATTCGCTCTGTCGCCGCCCGAATAGCATCTTCATCCTGATCAAGACCTATGATCAAACCGTCCTTTACGAGCAAATCCGCCAAGGCACGGCTGTGACCGCCGCCCCCCAAGGTGCAGTCCACATAAATTCCTGCCGGATCCCCCAAAACGGCATGAATCGTTTCTTCTCTTAAAACACTGACATGATGAAATTCCATTGAGGCCTCCTAAAACTCAAGATCTCCGAAGCCTTCCAGCGTTTCGGCAATGGCCTCCATGGCGGGCACGGTCTTTTCAGAGTAAGCCGCATAAGCTTCTTTGCTCCAAATTTCGATCTTATCTCCCGTTCCTAAAACAATGACGTCTTTCACCAAATGTGCATACTCTCGCAATGTCGCCGGAATCAGAATTCTTCCCTGTTTATCAAATTCCAGTTCGGCGGCACTGCCGAAAAGAAATCGCTTAAAAGCACGCACGTTTTCCTTAGAAGCCTGCAACTTCTGCATGCCTGTCGCAAAACGAGCCCACCCTTCTTGCGTGTATACGGAGAGGCAACCTTCAAGTCCGCGTGTTACGACAAACGAAGTACCCAATTCATCACGAAACTTAGCCGGCATAATAACCCGACCTTTAGCATCTACGCTATGTGCGTATTCACCCATAAACACGGACTCGTCACCCCTTTCGTAAGATTTCTTTCACTTTTCACCACATTCTACCACATATAAACACTTTATGACAACAAAAAAAGCCTTGTATATGCTAAAAAATTTCCCGTATTTATGCGGTTTATCAAGTCTTTTTAATTCGGGCGGGGCAAATATAGTATATTTGTTTTTCTATCACCTTTTCATATACAATATATTGATTTTTGTGCGTGTTTTATAATTTCTTCAAAAAGCCGTAACATTTTTGTTTTTCTTTTACTCTTTTTCTTTTCCACACAAAAAAAAGAACGGGATTGTATCCCGTTCTTCCATCTTTATATAAAGGTTTTCATTACTTCTGCCGGAGAGTGATCAATAATGAGGTCTTCCCTGCCTATTTGTGTGAAATCAACTAACTGTAAAAATTCCCGAGCTGTACAGGCGCGACGTTCTTTTATCAAACCGCCGCAGTATAAAAGATACCCTATAATCTGTCCGCTTTCGACACCGTCATCCCACAATTCGCGAAGCGTCAAGCCTTTCTGTCGTTTCGACAAGCGTCGCCCCTCACTATCTTTTAACAAGGGGACATGAGTATACGTAATAGGGTTTTCATAACCCAAAAGGCGGCGCAACAGAATTTGTCGTTCTGTAGACTCCAATAAATCACGACCGCGCAGAACATGCGTAATATCCATAGCTCCGTCATCTACCGACACAGCCAACTGATAAGCGTACAGCCCGTCGGCACGACGAACGATAAAATCACCGCATTCTTTCGACAGGTCCTCCGACTGTGCCCCGTATACGCTGTCCGTATACGTAATAAGTTCATCCGGCACGTGCAGGCGCAAGGAAGGAGATTTTCCTTCCGGCCGGCTTTCCTCGGAAAGACCGTAACAATGACCGTCATATACATGATACTCGCCTTCATGAGGAGCACTGCTGATACGCTGCAAACGAGCCCGACTGCAATAACAGGGATAGATGAGTCCGTCTCTCTTCAACCGATTCAAGGCCTCTTCATACATAAAGTATCGCTTACTTTGCACATAAGGCCCGTAGGAACCGCCCATATCGGGTCCTTCGTCCCAATCCAGCCCCAAACGTCTCATATCAGCCATAAAAGCTTCGGCAAAGACACTTTTCGAGCGTTGTTCATCTATATCTTCAATGCGAAGGATCAGAGTTCCCTCAGCTTGTCTCGTCTGCAACCAGCAGAGAAGAGCCGTCCAAACATTGCCCAAGTGCAAATATCCCGTGGGGCTGGGAGCAAATCGACTGCGCATACCCGCCTACTTCGGTAAGGATACAGTGTCATCAAAGAAACGACCTTCTTCTTTGATTTTTCTTTCACTGCCCATAACACAAAGATTGTTGTCGTTCATAACGGCTTTAACAACAGGAGCCAAATTCCGAATATCGCCGGCTGTCGTATTCAGAAGCTGATCACGACGTTCCTGTCGTTTCGCCTTAGTCGCCTTCGCAAAATAAATACCCAGAGCCAATCCCGTTCTGAGTTGCGGTGTCAAAGGCGTATCGATGCGACTGAGCGTGCCGATAACGTACTTTGTCATCTCCCGTTCGGAAATATCGAAGCTTTCCAGATAAGACGGTAAGTCATCATAAGCCTGTATTGTTTTAGCCAGATTCGGGTCTCTGTATGAGCAGAAAACGAGGTCACCGTTCGGCGAAAAGCGTGTGTGAGCCCCGTAAGCCCCGCCTTGGACACGAACCTTTATCCATAAGTATTCATACTGAAGGATGGTCGTCAAGACGGACATGGCTCCCGTATATTCGAAACCGTGCTTACGGAAGTTACCCCCCTTAGCCACATACTGCACCTTACCGCCCGTCATGATTCCTTCATTTCGACGCTGTAAATCAAAGTCGAATAACAGAGTTCCCTTTTCGCCTTCGGGCATAGCCTCAAGCCATAAAGGCAATACTTTTTTCAAAGCCTCTTTTTCTGCAGCTTCGCCTGTAACGGATACGGTTAAACGCGCCTTTACGAAGAGCTTTTTCGCCACATCCTTCAATCGGTTTCCTACCGTGTCACCGTCTTTGCGAATCGTCTTGGCCATATCCGCCAAAAAACGATAATATGACAATTCGCCGGCTTCGTCAAAGGCTGCCTGCTGCGATACATACGACAACAGTCTTTTCGTAACCAAGGTTTGACCGTTACGGAATGCGTCCGTATCCCAGCCCGTCTTTTCTTCTTCTATCAATTCCGCCAGCCGAGTTCCCCTGCTAAATACCGATTTTTCCGTAATTTCTTCAAGTAAAGCCATGACCTTGTCCGTATTACGTGTCAGTGCCTTAGCCTTAATTCTGAAGAAGGGACGATACGAATTGTCCGCTTCCGAAGAAATGGACTGAACACCGTAGGAAATGCCGCCGGTATGCAAGTCGATTAGAGATGCCAGTTCAATATAATCGTGGTTTTCCGTATCCAAATCTCCGATCATGTCCGCCAACAAATAAATGTACGGCAAATCACTCTCGGAAAATCCTGTCAAATCGTAAAAAAGATTAATGTACGTAATGCCGTTCGTCTTATCTTCCACATAGCAAAGATCGACGTCTTTCACCTTTTCCACTTCCGGCTCGACAAAATCGACGTCCCTTGTCAAATCCGTTCTCGACAAGGTAGGAATGGTTGCCAGGGCTTCCGGAGAATCCGGTGCTTCCTGACGTTTTTTCAAGGCTTTCGTATCATCTATAATCTTCTGCAATTCTTCATCACTTAAAGACTTTTTATATGCCGCTAAGACTTGAGCCGTAGCCTCTTCCTTCTTCTCCGTCAGTCCCTTTTCGGGAACGAGAGAAATTAAGGCATAATAAGGATTGTCGAGAATGTATGTCTGAATAATTTTTTCATAATAATCCGTTTCAATGCCGGCACGCAATACCTTGAGACTCTCTTCATAACGCAAGGCTTCCTCGGGTGCACGACCGTAAAGCCAAGTATCCATGCAGCGAATACCGTAAATAAGGCCTTTAGGACGGCCTGCAAAGTCGGCTTCACGCAAAGAAAACTCCAAACGATTCAAAGCCCCTGTCAAGAGGGTTTTATCAATCCCCTTTGCCACAACTTCTTTAAAATAATTGTGCAACAAAGGCAAAATCTTCTCTTGCGCATCTTGCTCGGAACCGTTAATCGTAATTCCCCATAAAGGTTGTAAAATCCCGTCTTGAAAATCACCGGAAATATCCTTGCCCAAGCCTTCGTCAATAAAAAGTTTTTTCAAAGGAGCCGCCGGCGATGCGAGATATACATAGGTCAGGACCTTAAGGGCCAATCCCAGAGTCGTATCGATAGCATCGTCAATGACATATGTCAAAGAATGCATGGTCTTCTGGTCCGTACTTTCATCGGAACCGATACCGTATGAATAGGTCTTTACCGTACTTCCCGGGCAAGGCTGAACGGCAATATCCGTATGCACGTCTTCAGCCGTAAAGGACGATAAGTATTCACTGTCAATAAATGCGAGCGTATCGTCAATATCCAAGTCGCCGTACAGGAAGAAATAACTGTTCGACGGGTGATAATACCGCTTATGGAAGGCCACGAATTCTTCTTGTGTAAGTTGCGGAATATCATCCGGGTCGCCGCCCGATTCGACACCGTATGTAGTCTGCGGGAAAAGATGAGCCATGACCTTACGATCCAACTGGGAATCGGGCGAAGAGAAAACCCCCTTCATTTCATTGTAAACGACGCCACTGTACGTCAACGGCCCGTTCTTTTCTTCCAGCTCATAATGCCAGCCTTCTTGTTGCAAAATCTGCGGGTCCTTTAAAAAATTCGGAAAAAAGACGGCATCCAAATAGACATCCATCAAATTTCTGAAATCGATGGCATTGCGACTGGCCACGGGATACATGGTCTTGTCGGGAAAGGTCATGGCATTCAAAAAGGTATTGAGCGACCCTTTAACCAATTCGACAAACGGCTCTTTCAAGGGGAATTTCCGTGACCCGCACAAGGTCGAA
>ERZ507022.449-NODE-449-length-12641-cov-5.20404_pt1 | contig 12641 bp, 10 predicted proteins | sample MGYA00513164_ERZ507022 | MGnify/ENA metagenome assembly ERZ507022 | reverse complement strand
GACGGTAATGTTCTGGGTGGCAGCCGTTTGCATACCGCAGGGGCATACGATTATTACTGCAGGTATATTGCGTGGCAGCGGTCAGACTACTGCCGTTGCCGTCTATTCCTTTGTGCTGATTACCGTTTTGCGTCCTCTGATGACGGCTTTCTTTATCTATTATTGCAAGCTGGGTATTGTTGGCGCCTGGGTACCGATGTTTTTGGACCAGTCGCTGCGCAGTCTGTGCTTTACCTGGAAGGTTATGCGGATACGTGGACTGAAGGATTTAATAAAATAAATATGCCGTATAAAAAGCAAAGCAGCTTCTGCATCGCAGAAGCTGCTTTTGTCGTATAAAAATATAAAATTACTTTGTTGCAAGGTTGCAGCGGACTTTAGTGATTACTCTGCAAAGCTAGTTCCCAGCTCTTTTTCCGCCAGACGGATAAAGGCACGGATTGCCTCCTCCAGCTGCGGTTGTGGGGTATTTTCTTCTTTGCAGTGAGAAATACCGGGATCGGACTGGGTGAACATCATTACCGAAGGTACAACGGCATTCAGAGGCACGGCATCATGCAGCGGTGCGGAATACATGCTGTGTCTTGCACCTGTTTCCTCCTCTACGGCAGCGTTGCAGTCCTCTACCAGCTGCTCATCAAACAGAATCGGTTCAGCATGCCAGATAGGCTCAAATTCTACAGTGAGCTTACCCTCCTGTGCATGCTTCTGCGCCGCAGCCTTGGCTTCTGCAACTATCGTTTTCATTGTTTCCGGCTTAATGCTGCGCTGGTCCAGCGAAATGCGGCAATAGCCCGGAGAAATAGTAGTCAGGTCAGGCTTTACCTCGATATTGCCTACAGTGCAATAGGAATTATATTTAAGCGCAATTTCACGTAAATCAAGGGTGGTTTGCGCTGCTGCAATAAAGGCATCCTGACGCAGGGCAACAGGCGAACCGCAATGTCCCTGCTGACCGCGGAAGGTGATATACTGGCGGTTGCAGCCGCAAACGCCGTAAACGCAGGCTACGCTTTTTTTTGCTAAAGCCAGCAGTGGTGCCTGTTCAATGTGCAGCTCCAGGTAAGCTTTAACCGGCAGCTTGGCAAAGGCAGTGTGCGCCTCACCTATTCTGTTGGCATTAAGGCCGTATTCCTGCCATACATCGCTGAAGCTGCGGCCGTCTTCCTGATGGATTAAGGGCAGCACATCCTTGCTCGTGACAATACCGCTGACAGCGCTGCTGCCAAGACAGCTTTTGCCGAAGGCTACACCCTCCTCATCTGCCCAACCGACAACGTAAAGAGTTTTGGCAGGCTTTTTGTCTGCCAGACCATAGGCACCTATACCCATGCCTGCTACAACGCCTAAAGCGCCGTCCAGCCAGCCTCCGTCAGGTACGGAATCGAGATGGCTGCCGATAACAATGCACTCCTCGCTGGCGCCGGCAAATTTTGCCCAGCTGTTACCTGCAGCATCTGTCCAGACCTCTGCACCTGCAGCCTGCATCTTTTTGGCAAACCATTCCGTTACTTTCTTGAATGTCGGTGTCCAGGCGATGCGCTGTGCTCCGTCTATATCAGAGGTTAAGGCTGCCAGCTCCCTGAGATCAGCAACAATATTTTTGGCTATTTGTTCACGCTTCATATAATGCTCCCTTCCTGCTTCATTAGGCTTTTGTATAGCGGCAAAAGCGTAAAAAAACAAGTTTATTATTTTCTGGTATAGCTTTCAATCCGGTTTGTTTTACCATGCTTATCTCTTGAATAAGGATAGTGCTGAAAACAAGCATAGAATAGCTTATCTGCATTATATACAAATCGGAGTTAATTTACAAGACGGAATAATGAACCTGCAAAAGTATAGCGAAAATAAAAATAAGCTGCTGCCTTCACTTTTGCTACAAAGAAGGCAGCAGTTTTTTCAGTTACATCGTAGAAAGAATGGAATTAATAAAATTAATTTAATTCATGAACAGCTTGCTTCAGCTGCTCAAGTCCCTGTAATAATAGCGCACGAGGGCAGGCAACGTTGATACGTTCAAAGGCTTCTCCCTCTTTGCCGAAGATACCGCCGCCGTCGAGCCAGAGGTGTGCTTTATGCCAGAGCCACTGCTCACGTTCGGCAGCTGTAAGGCCTAAGGCGCTGCAGTCGAGCCAAATCAGATATGTCCCCTCAGGCCGGAGCAGATTAATCTGCGGCAGGTTCTGCTTCAGATAGGCATCAACGAATTTAATGTTATCTTCGATATAAGCCTTCGCCTGCTGCAGCCAATCCTCGCCATAAGTGTAGGCTGCCTGGCAGGCAACAAGGCCTAAGGTATTTACCTGGCTGTAGCCTGCTGCCGCTACCTGCTTGCGGAAGCGGCGACGTAAATTTTTGTTGGGAATGAAGATATTGGATACCTGCAGACCGGCAATATTGAAGGTTTTGCTGGGCGCAGTGCAGATTACGCAATTTTGCTCATATTGCTCACCTAAACTGGCAAAAACTGTCTGAGAGTTATTTCCCCAGACGAAATCACCGTGAATTTCATCACTTACGGTAATTACACCATGCTTAAGGCAGATATCGCCCACTTTTTGCAGCTCAGCGCGAGTCCAAACACGGCCTACGGGGTTATGCGGTGAGCATAAAAGCATCAGCTTAACATTGTTGGCGACGATCTTTTCTTCTAAATCGGCAAAGTCCATTTCATAATGACCGTTTTTCAGAATAAGAGGTGAATTAATCAGCTTGCGCTCATTATCCTCGATAACCTCGCTGAAAGGATAGTAAACCGGTTGCTGTACAAGTACGCCCTCACCGTTTTGGGTGAAGGCCTTTACTGCCATAGCAAGGGCAAAAACTATGCCGGGAGTTTTGGTGAGCCATTCTGCTTTGGGGCTCCAGTTAAAATGCTTAGTATACCAGTCGCGGACAGCGTGAAAATATGCTTCTGTACTTTCACTATAGCCGAAGATGGCATGCTGGCAGCGTTCAACAAGTGCTTCCTGTATTTCCCGGGCAATAGGAAAATCCATATCTGCCACCCAAAAAGGTAAAACGTCTGCCGGACGGCCACGCTGAATGGCAAAATCGTATTTTAGACAGTCTGTATTACGTCTGTCGATTATTTTGTCAAAATCATATTTAGTCATAGTCTATCACCAAATTTTATTCGTATAAATTATTCTATTGCAGCGAAGGCCTGCGCCAAATCGTCAATCAGATCCTGCGTTGCTTCAATGCCTGTAGAGAAGCGCAGCAGACAATCCGTAATCCCCTTTTCAGCACATTCTTCGGCAGTAAGGTCGGTATGCGTCTGGCGAATCGGATAGGTTATCAGGCTTTCTGTACCGCCAAGGCTTTCGGCAAATTTGATGAGCTTGACGCCTTCCAAAATTTGGCGTGCTGTTTCCGCGCTGTCTACAGCAAAGGAAATCATGCCGCCGAAGCCGGTGGTCTGCGCTTTGTTGATTTCATAACCGGGATGATTTTCCAGACCGGGATATAAAACGTATTGTACACGCGGTTGCTCCTGCAGCCATTTCGCAATAGCAAAAGCGTTTTTCTGGTGCTGCTCCATGCGCAGCGGCAGAGTTTTGATGCCACGGATAACGAGCCAGGCATCAAGTGCTCCCAGACAGGCACCGGTTGTTTTATAAATCAGACGCAGCTTATCGGCAATAACGGGATCCTTGGCTACGGTAAAGCCTACGAGTACATCGTTGTGGCCGCAAAGATATTTGGTTCCGCTATGGATAACGATATCAGCGCCAAGGTCCAGCGGTCTTTGAAAATATGGTGTCAGGAAGGTATTGTCGACGATAACCAAAAAATTATTTTTATGGGCTATTTTGATGATAGCACGCAAATCACTGATTTCCATGGTGGGGTTGGTCGGTGTTTCCAAAAATATGGCTTTAGTGTTGGGCTTAATGGCAGCTTTAATTTCTTCCAGTTTAGAAGTATGCACAGAGGTGAACTCTACGCCGTTTTTGGCGTTGAGGTTGCGGAACAGACGGAAGGAGCCACCGTAGAGATCGTTGCCTGTGATGATGTGGTCACCAGGTGCGAACAAATTCATAACCGCATCAACTGCAGCCATACCGGAGGAAAAAGCCAAGGCATCGACACCGTTCTCCAATGCTGCCAAAAGCTGCTCCAGGCGTGCACGCGTAGGGTTGGATTCACGTGTATAGTTAAAGCCTGTAGTGTCCCCCAGCTTGGGGTGTGCGAAGGTTGAGGAAAGATAAATTGCCGGGGTAATGCTGCCGGTTGCGTCAGCTGCGCCGATTTCATGAATACATTTTGTTGCAAATTCCATAGTGTCATCTTCTCCTTTCAAGGTCAGGCGGCAAGATACCGGATATTGCATCAGGACTGCCGGAAGCTAGTTTATGCACGTTACTGCATTTTTTCTCTGCCATCTTCTCACCTGTTTAGCATGATATTGTCAATTTTTTACTGCGTGAAACAAATTCAACAAGCATTGCCTGTGTGATGTTGCTTGATAATTTACATGATAAAGCCTAGTTTGTCAATAGGCAAATTTACACTTTTTATTACATTTTTGGGCGCCATAATGAAGAAATGTAAAATAAAAATAATATTTCTGTTGCAGGGGCCTGAATAGCAGTTGTATAAGTAAGTGAATTGTGTAACATTGTTTACAAATCTACTAAAATACTAGGCTTTAAGAAAAAAATTTCCTGTTTTTTGTTGACAGATGTTTTGACAAGTTGTATATTTTTACTCACAAGTTCATATACGAGCGATGAAAAGAAGAGTACGCAAGGAGTACTGCCACAGAGAGCTTCCGTTTGGTGCAAGGAAGCGCAGGAGACTTTGCCGAAGATGGTCTTGGAGCTGATTGGCTGAAGCGTAAGTTTAGGTCGTCCGGGCGCACCCGTTACAGTGCTGAAGTATTAATGGCTTAGTCCGGCGTACTTGAGGAGGCTGCTATCGTGAGGTAGCAGTGAAATTGGGTGGTACCACGAAGTTTGCTTTCGTCCCTTACTGCATAATGAAAATGCGGTATGGATAAACGAAGGCTTTTTTTATTTTAGTATTGCAAAGGAGACGATGAATTATGTTGAAAAAATTATTGGTTATTGCATTATCTGTAGTGGCATTGGCGGCAGCAGGCTGCGGCGGCGGTGACAAACAGGCTCAAACAACGATTAAGGTTGGTGCTACCGCCGGTCCTCATGCCGAGGTTGTAGAGGCTGCGGCTAAGGAAGCAGCCAAAAGTGGCCTGAAGGTACAGGTTGTGGAGTTCTCGGATTATGTTACACCGGACAAGGCTTTGGCAGATGGTGAGCTGGATTTGGTAAGCTATCAGCATAAGCCCTTCCTGGATAACTTCAACAAGACGAATAAGACTGACCTTGTGCCCATCGGCAATGCTATTTTAATGCGCATGGGCATTTACAGCGATAAGGTGCATGATGTGAAGGAGATTCCTGACGGTGCAACGATTGCTATTCCTAACGACCCGACAAACGGTGGCCGCGGTCTGCTGCTGTTGCAGCGTGCCGGCTTGTTGAAATTGAAGGATGGCGTTGGCATGAAGGCTACACCGAAGGATGTTGTCGATAATCCCAAGCATCTGAAATTTAAGGAGCTGGAGGCAGCACAGCTGCCGCGCAGTCTGGCTGATGTTGATGCTGCGGCTATTACTATGAACTATGTTATGAGCGGCGGTTTGGATGTTAAAAAGCAGAATATCTTCCTTGAGCCTAAGGACGAGCCGCTGGCTGTAATGATTATTGCTGCCCGCAACAAGGATAAGGATAAAGAGGCTTATAAGGCTTTTGTGAAGGCTTATCAGTCCGAGGCTGTGAAGAAGTTTATTGCCGATAAATATAAAGGAACCATTGAGCCTGCATTTTAACACTTCTCTAGCGATATATTGATATAGAGAAAAGGCTATAGCTTTATGTACATCAAAAAAGCACGGGCAGATACCCGTGCTTTTCTTCATTATATACGATATACTTCTTACCACCCTACTCCAATCCAGGGTCCGTGGTGATGGCCGCCGCCAATGCCGATACCTATGCCGATCGGGAAGTTCCAGCCACCTCTGCGGCTTTGCTTTTCGCGTTCAATCTTCATGAACCACAGGCGATAGATTTTACCGCCGTTTTCCAGCTTTTTTGGCGTATCCTTATCGGTGATAATTTTATAGCCGTTGAAGTTGGCATTGGAGCTTTCGTAATCGCTGAGCATTTTGTTTATCTGCGCAAAGGTTGCCTTGTTGTTGGTATATAAGCGCAGCATTTCTGTATTGGGCATGGTTAAAATCAGCTGCTTGCGCAAAGAGCGGTCTGCTGACAGACCTTGATAAACCTCTACCCTGTCTTCCTTGATTTTTACATATAACAGGTCTTCGCTATCGCCGGCCTGCAGGCGTTCGTTCATTTCGGCAGCGCTGATGATTGCAATCGGTTTGATTGCGTCCGGATCATCGGCAGCCTTAGTTTTATCTGCAGCGAGCGCCAACGTACTGCAGCAGCACATCAGTAAGCAGGTTAACAGTAAAAGCAGCTTGCGCATAATTCTCACTCCTTTGGAAGCTGATGGGAAAAATCTACATAAAAGACTTATATATTCCTCAAGAATATGGTATCATATTTACGTAAATTTGTTAACTGAACTTTAGGTGATATCTGAGGAACAGTGATATTGAAATACGAGGAGATTATATGAAGAAAAATAACCTGATTTGGATAATTATCTGTAATATCCTGGGAGCACTGCTTTTGGGAAGCTGGCTGGCAAGTACCCCTACCGCCGCCTATCACGGACCTTGGCTGGCGCTGGACCAAAGTGTCTTTTATTTCTTTAACCAACATTTGGCGAGGGGAACGGCCTTTACTTATTTTATCGCTTTTATTAATCTGCGTGCCTTTGATGTGGTTGCCTTTGTGGCGATGCTGGCAATTTTTTACAGCTATTACAGCAAAAGCAATGTTGAAGGCAAGCGCTGGCTGTTCTGTATCGGCGTTGCCATGTTGGTAAGTGCGGTAATCATTAAGCAGTTTGATAAGTTGTTGCCGATTGACCGTGCAAGCGCTTCCGTTTATTTTGATCAGATGTATCATAATGTAAACTGGGTTAGCCAGCTGAGCGGCTGGGCTGCCAAGGATCGCTCCGGCAGCAGCTTCCCCGGTGACCATGGCATGATGCTGTTGATATTTGCTGTGTATATGTGGAAATATATCGGCAAAGATGCTTTTATCAAAGCGATGGCTGTATTTATTATTTTCTCACTGCCCCGTATTATGGGTGGTGCGCATTGGTTTACCGATGTTTTCGTAGGCTCTGTTTCTTTTGTTCTGCTTGTTTTAAGCTGGATTCTGCTAACACCGCTTTCGGATATCTTTATCGGCTGGTTGGAGAAAAAGCTGCCGCTGAGATGGTTTGTGAAAAAGAGAGAGTAACATTTCAGGCTGTTGCCATTTTCGGTTTTGCTTACAGTAAGACTGAATGGCAGCAGCTTTTTTGTATATAATGAAGGAAATGTCTTTGGGGCATATCATGTCCCACCATGGACTTTTTATTTTCGCTTCCCTCTTCTATTTTTGTCGGATTTGTGATAAAATTTAGGTGTATTTTTATGAGAAAATTCAGCAAGGAAGTGACGGAATGGAATTTGTAAAATCTGCTGATGTAGTCGTTATTGGTGGCGGCATTGTAGGTACTGCTGTATTGCGCGAGCTTTCCAAGTATGACCTGAAATGCGTTCTGCTGGAAAAAGAGCCGGACATCGCTATTGGCACTACTAAAGCTAACAGTGCAATTCTTCATGCTGGCTTTGACGCTCCTACCGGCAGCCTCAAAGCTATTACCAACGTTCGTGGCAACGCTCTGTACCACGAGCTGCAAAACGAACTGGACCTGGATATTAAATGGACCGGTTCCCTGGTTGCTGCAACCACCGACGAGGAAATGCAGACTCTGCAGGAGCTGCTGCAACGCGGTAAAAAGAACGGCGTTGAAGGCCTGCAAATCCTGTCTAAAGAAGAAGTTCTTGAGCAGGAGCCTAACCTGACCACTGTCAAGGGTGCTCTGTGGGCTCCGAGTGCCGGCGTATGCTGGCCGTTCGGTGCTGCTATTGCTTTCGCTCAATGCGCTGTACAAAACGGTGCAGAAGTTATCCGCGACTGCAAGGTACTGGGCTTCGTTAAGGAAGACGGCAAAATTACCGGTGTAGAAACCAATAAAGGCACTATTGCTGCTAAATATGTGGTTAATGCTGCCGGTGTTTATGCTGACGAAATCGCTAAGCTGGCCGGTGATGATACCTTTACCATCACTCCGCGTAAGGGCGAATATATTCTGTTTGATAAGACTGCCTGCAGCAGTCTGGTTTACGGCGTGGTATTCCCCACCCCGACCAAAAAATCCAAAGGTATTCTGGTTTGCACTACTACCCACGGCAACACCTTCATCGGTCCTAACGCTAATGAGCAGGATTCCAAAGAAGATAAGGCTGTTACCACTGCTGGCATGAATGAAATCATTGCTTCTGCCAAGAAGCTGATTCCGAACCTGCCGATGGGCGCAGCTATTACCGAATTTGCTGGCCTGCGTGCCGTTTCCAGCACCGGTGACTTCGTACTCGGTCCTTCCGAAAAGGTTGAAGGCCTGTACAATGCTGCCGGTATGCAATCTCCCGGTCTGACAGCAGCTCCTGCTGTTGGTGAGCTGATTGCCAACGAAATTGCCCGTGTAAGCGGCGCTGCCAAGAAGGCTGACTTCAAGGCTGCTCTGCCGAAGCATAAAGCATTCAACTATATGACTGCTGATGAAAAGGCTGCCAAGATTGCCGAAGACAATCTGTACGGCCGCGTAATCTGCCGTTGCGAAACTGTTACCGAGGGCGAAATTGTAGAAGCAATCAATTCTCCTGTAGGCGCACGCACTGTTGACGGTGTAAAACGCCGTACCCGTGCAGGCATGGGCCGTTGCCAGGGTGGCTTCTGCGGTCCGCGTGTTACCCAGATTCTGGCACGCGAGCTGAACATTTCTGTTCCTGAAGTATTAAAAGAACGTACTGATTCCAATATGTTCTACGAAAAATATTCTGCAGATGGCGGGGAGGAATAATAATGAACCAATTATATGATGTAATTATTGTTGGCGGTGGCCCTGCCGGTCTGTCTGCTGCTTACAGCGCATGGCAGAATGGTGCTAAAAAAATCGTTGTTATCGAGCGTGACCGCGAACTCGGCGGTATCCTGCAACAGTGCATTCACAATGGCTTCGGTCTGCATCACTTCAAGGAAGAGCTGACCGGCCCTGGCTATGCACATCGCTGCATCGAGCTCGTTGCTGATAAACCTGAAATCGAAACCCTGGTTGATACCATGGTATTAGATGTACAAAACAATAAAACTGTTATTGCTGTTAATCCGGAAAAAGGCTTACTGAAGCTGGAAGGCAAAACTGTTATCCTGACCATGGGCTGCCGTGAGCGTACCCGTGGCGCTATCCGTATTCCGGGCGAGCGTCCTGCAGGCGTATTTACTGCCGGCGCTGCTCAGCGCATGGTTAATATGGAAGGCTATCTGCCGGGTCACAAAATTGTTATCCTCGGCAGCGGCGATATCGGTCTGATTATGGCCCGTCGTATGAGCCTGGAAGGCTGCAAGGTTCAGGCTTGCCTGGAAATCTGCCCCTTCTCCAACGGTCTTACCCGTAATATCGTTCAATGTCTGAACGATTATGATATTCCTCTGTACCTCTCTCACACTATCGTTGCTATCCATGGTGAAGAGCGCGTAACCGGTATCACCGTTGCTAAGGTTGACGAGCGTATGACTCCGATTCCGGGTACCGAATTTGATATCGAGTGCGATACCGTACTGCTGTCTGTAGGTCTGATTCCTGAGAACGAGCTGTCCCGCGGCCTTGATCTGGAAATGAACCCGCTGACCAACGGTCCGGTTGTTGACCAGCATCGTGAAACCAGCTTAGACGGTTTCTTTGCTGCCGGCAACGTAGTACACGTACATGACCTGGTTGACTTTGTATCCGAAGAAGCTGAAATCGCAGGTAAATATGCTGCATTGAAGGCTCAGGAGAAAATGGCAACCGAAAACCGTACCGTAACCGTAAAGGCTATTGACGGCGTACGTACCTGCGTACCGCAGAAGCTGACCATGCCTGCAGAAATTCCTGCAGACGAGAAGGTTAAGCTGTTCATGCGTGTTGCTGCACCGCACCGCAAAGTTAAGCTGGAGGTTAAGAGTGGCGACAATGTTCTGCTGAGCCGTCCTTTGCCCGTAGCAAAGCCCAGTGAAATGATTGCCGTAGAAATTCCGGCTGCAAAATTTGCCCAGATCGGTGACGAAGTTACCGTAGGTCTGGTGCTGTAAGGAGGGTATAAAATGGCTGTTGAAACTCGTGTTATGAACTGCATTATGTGCCCTATGGGCTGCGAGATGACTGTTACCATTGAAAATGGTGCAGTTACCAATGTTACCGGCAACACCTGCCCGCGTGGCGCTAAATATGCTAACGATGAAGTTACTGCTCCGAAGCGCATGCTGACCTCTACTGTTGCTGTAGAAGGCGGTATGCTGCCTTTGCTGCCCGTAGTATCCGCTAACGTATTGCCGAAGGAACGTATCATGGACTGCGCACGCTTCCTGCGCACCGTCAAGGTTACCGCTCCGATTAAAACCGGTGACGTTGTAGTTAAGGATATTCTCGGCCTTGGTGTAGATATTATCGCCAGCCGTGATATGTAATCAGCTGAGGATTCTTCTGTTACATATAATATAGTAAAAATTGCAAGAGCTGCAGTTGCACTACCTTGTGTAGTGTGAAACTGCAGCTCTTTTTGTGTATGAGTGATGAGGATGAAAAGAAGGATGTTAATCAGGTGTTTTTGGCAATTACCGCACCCAGTACAGCACCGATGATGAAGCTGGTGGTAGCTTTTTTGTTGCTGTCCTTTTTCGTTACGTAATTGTCGTTCTTATGACGCTTGTCATAGCGGTCATGTCTGTCGTAACGGTCGTGGCTGTCATAGCGGTCTGAATGACGCGGTGGCGGAGCATCGTGCCTTTCGTGAGCGGATGCTACGCTTGCTAGCGGCAGAGAAAGCACCATGGCAGCCATAGCAATTGCTGTGGTTTTCTTCATATACTTGGTTAATGTTGTCATCATATTTGGCACCTTCTTTCTTAAAGTGGTTGTTTACCTTTGTTGCTTTTATTATAAAGGCAGTATATGGCGAAATTATGACGATTTTGTCTGATTTACAAAAAATAAGCAGAAAAATTGTAAAGACTTTAGCATTTTACTTATGTGAATATGAAAAAAGTGCTTTTTTTACTTGGTTAATACGCAAACAGAAAATTTTAGGTTATTATAATAGTAGTTATTAATCAACCCCCTTCCCCGTCAGTCGGCAAAGGAGGCTGTAGCATGAAGGCTGTTACCTATCTGAAACAATTTCTTTCCCTGAAGTCCCTGTGCCTGATTATAGGCGGCTCGCTGGTATATTCCATCGGCTTTAATATGTTCATTTTGCCATGTAATCTTTATAATGGAGGTTTTTTAGGGATAGCACAGCTGCTGGGATATTTTATGAGAAACGTCCTGGGACTGAGCTTTGTTACCGATAACTATATCGGCATTATCTATTTTCTCCTGAATATACCCTTGATGCTGCTGGCTATACGCAAGTTCGGCAAGGATTTTTTAGTAAAATCTGCTGTCTGCATCACAAGCTACAGCGTATTGCTGAGTCTTGTGCCTGTTGCGGAATATAATTATCTGCCTGATACGATTACGGCTTGTCTGGCAGGCGGTATTCTGTGCGGCCTGGGCTGCGGTATGACGCTGATGAGCAAGGGCAGCGGCGGCGGTGAGGGCATTTTGGGACTGCTGCTGATGCACCGGTATCATAATATGAGTGTAGGCAAGGTCTTCAATATTATTAATATCTTTGTCTTTGGCAGCTGTATTCTATTATATGATGTTGCTGCAGCAGTCTACTCCATCTTCTTTGCCGTAATTACTTCCGTTGTTTTGGATAAGGCTTATTTGCCCAGTATTATGGTAACGATGATTGTAATTACTAAAATAGATTTGGTAGAAGAGGTTATTTTTGCTGCTGTGCATCGCGGTGTAACTAAAATTAAGGGCATAGGTGCCTATAGCGGTGAGGATACCAATGTGCTTTTAACAGTAGTTTCGAAGGTTGAGTCGATGAAATTACGTCATTTGCTTGAAGAATGTGATCCGAATATCTTTATTATTGAATACGAAAATGTATCGGTGATAGGAAATTTCGAAAAAAGATTATAGAAATTTTTACCGAAAAACATCGTTTTTGAGGCTCTTTTTGAGGTTTTTTAATAGATTTTTTTAGAAATTTTCAAAGTTTTTCAGAGGCCTTAAAGCGTGTATACATGATACTTTGTTTACCCACGAATCCAAGTGTTTCACTAAAAAATCTTAAAAAAGTTGTAAAAAAGGTGTTGACATTACCTTGCCCACGTGGTATTATATACAAGTCGCCGGGATACAGCGACAAACACAAACAACAAAGTTGCGAACAAACGCAACAGAGTGAACCTTGAAAACTGAACATTGAACCTAGAAAAAGCGAATGTGCGGGTCGAGCGCGAAAGCGCAAGACCAAGTCAAATAACTTC
>ERZ507022.433-NODE-433-length-12953-cov-5.53551_pt1 | contig 12953 bp, 10 predicted proteins | sample MGYA00513164_ERZ507022 | MGnify/ENA metagenome assembly ERZ507022 | reverse complement strand
CTTAATGCCTCATATAAGGCGGACAACCCATATCATGAAGTTTGCCCATCGTAATAGTTTTGACTTTCATTTCTTTAATGCCCGCTAGTCTTCTGACTAAAGGGCACCCCAGCGTACAGGTCTCCCTGACTTTAAGCATTACAGGTTAATACCTGTATCCCTCGGTGCTCATATACTGCTAACCCTTTTAACCTCTTAATAATTCGAGTCGCAGCATAGGCAACTTGAAGTATGACGAGTATAGCCAGTTACCGGGCTGGTCTGGGTTATTGCATCTGCAAAAAGCAAACTACTGATTTATTTATCAGCGGTGGGGTTTTGCTTTTTTCCGGCGTGATCAATTTCTCCTTTGAGAAATTGAGGACCTGCTATTACCTGAAATAAAGAGATGAACAAAATGTCAGAATTAAAAATTGCCGTTAGCCGTTCTTGCCCGGATTGTTTTTCCACTCATCGTGAATGCGTGAATATTGACAAAAGTAATTATATTGACGTTGCCGCCATTATTTTATCAGTCAATGATGTTGAACGTGGAAAACTCGATGAAATAGACGCTACTGGCTATGGCATTCCTGTTTTTATTGCAACGGAAAATGAAGAACGTGTACCAGCAGAATATCTGCCACGTATTTCTGGTGTCTTCGAGCATTGCGAATCACGGAAAGAGTTTTATGGACGTCAGTTAGAAACCGCTGCCAGCCATTATGAAACGCAACTGCGCCCGCCCTTCTTCCGCGCACTGGTCGATTATGTCAATCAGGGCAATAGCGCTTTTGACTGCCCGGGTCATCAGGGAGGTGAGTTTTTCCGTCGCCATCCGGCAGGCAATCAGTTCGTGGAATATTTTGGCGAAATGCTCTTCCGCTCCGACTTGTGTAATGCCGACGTTGCAATGGGCGATCTACTGATTCATGAAGGTGCGCCATGCATTGCACAGCAACATGCGGCTAAAGTGTTTAATGCTGATAAAACGTACTTTGTTTTAAACGGCACCTCCTCTTCCAACAAAGTGGTTTTAAACGCCCTGCTGACACCGGGTGATCTGGTGCTGTTTGACCGCAATAACCATAAGTCTAACCACCACGGGGCCTTGCTACAGGCTGGTGCAACACCGGTTTATCTGGAAACAGCACGTAACCCGTATGGTTTTATCGGTGGCATTGATGCGCACTGCTTCGAAGAAAGTTATCTGCGTGAACTGATTACAGAAGTTGCACCGCAACGGGCAAAAGAGGCGCGTCCGTTCCGCCTCGCTGTGATTCAGTTAGGCACCTACGACGGTACTATTTATAACGCCCGCCAGGTGGTGGATAAAATCGGTCATCTGTGTGACTACATCCTGTTTGACTCAGCATGGGTCGGCTATGAACAGTTTATTCCGATGATGGCGGACTGTTCGCCACTGCTGCTGGAGCTTAATGAGAACGATCCGGGTATTCTGGTTACGCAATCTGTGCATAAACAACAGGCTGGTTTTTCTCAGACTTCACAAATTCATAAAAAAGACAGCCATATCAAAGGGCAACAGCGTTATGTACCGCACAAACGCATGAACAACGCATTTATGATGCACGCCTCCACCAGCCCGTTCTATCCGCTGTTTGCCGCACTGGATATCAACGCCAAAATGCATGAAGGTGTCAGCGGTCGTAATATGTGGATGGATTGTGTGGTTAACGGTATTAATGCCCGCAAATTGATCCTCGATAACTGCCAGCACATTCGCCCGTTCGTTCCTGAACTGGTGGATGGTAAACCCTGGCGTCGTATGAAACAGCGCAAATTGCGGTTGATCTGCGCTTCTTTAAATTTGTACCCGGTGAGCACTGGCATTCTTTTGAAGGCTACGCAGAGAACCAATACTTTGTCGATCCGTGCAAACTGTTGCTGACAACTCCAGGTATTGATGCACGTAACGGCGAATATGAAGCGTTCGGTGTACCCGCAACGATTCTTGCTAACTTCCTGCGCGAAAATGGCGTAGTGCCGGAAAAATGCGATCTTAACTCCATCCTCTTCCTGCTGACTCCGGCAGAAGATATGGCCAAACTGCAGCAACTTGTTGCCCTGCTGGTACGCTTCGAAAAACTACTGGAAGCTGATGCGCCTCTGGCGGAAGTACTGCCTTCCATCTACAAACAGCATGAAGAGCGCTACGCCGGTTATACCCTGCGTCAGTTGTGCCAGGAAATGCATGATTTGTATGCCCGCCACAACGTGAAACAACTGCAAAAAGAGATGTTCCGTAAGGAACACTTCCCACGCGTCAGCATGAATCCGCAAGAAGCCAACTACGCCTACTTACGCGGTGAAGTGGAGCTGGTTCGTCTGCCGGATGCAGAAGGCCGTATCGCTGCCGAAGGTGCGCTTCCTTATCCTCCGGGTGTGCTGTGTGTTGTTCCTGGTGAAATCTGGGGTGGTGCTGTTCTGCGTTACTTCAGCGCTCTGGAAGAAGGCATCAACCTGCTGCCAGGTTTTGCACCGGAGCTGCAGGGTGTCTATATCGAAGAACATGATGGTCGTAAGCAAGTTTGGTGCTATGTCATCAAGCCTCGTGATGCGCAAAGCGCCCTGTTGAAAGGGGAAAAATTATGAGTCAGGCGAAATCGAACAAAATGGGTGTCGTTCAGTTAACCATACTGACGATGGTCAACATGATGGGCTCCGGTATCATCATGCTGCCGACAAAGCTTGCCGAAGTCGGGACAATCTCAATTATCTCCTGGCTGGTGACAGCCGTAGGCTCAATGGCACTGGCATGGGCATTCGCAAAATGCGGTATGTTCAGCCGTAAATCAGGAGGTATGGGCGGTTATGCCGAGTATGCTTTCGGTAAATCCGGTAACTTTATGGCGAACTATACCTACGGCGTCTCGCTGCTGATTGCTAACGTCGCGATTGCTATTTCGGCGGTTGGTTACGGCACCGAACTGCTCGGCGCGAGTTTGTCGCCAGTGCAGATTGGTCTTGCGACCATCGGGGTGCTGTGGATTTGTACCGTGGCTAACTTTGGTGGTGCGCGCATTACCGGGCAAATCAGTAGCATTACCGTGTGGGGGGTCATTATTCCGGTGGTAGGCCTGTGCATTATCGGCTGGTTCTGGTTTAGCCCGACGCTTTACGTTGATTCCTGGAATCCGCATCATGCACCGTTCTTCAGTGCGGTAGGTTCTTCCATCGCTATGACGCTGTGGGCTTTTCTTGGTCTGGAGTCTGCGTGTGCGAATACTGATGTAGTGGAAAACCCGGAACGTAATGTGCCAATCGCGGTACTCGGCGGTACGTTAGGTGCGGCGGTGATTTATATCGTCTCCACCAACGTGATTGCCGGGATTGTGCCAAATATGGAGCTGGCAAATTCAACGGCACCATTTGGTCTGGCCTTCGCGCAGATGTTCACGCCGGAAGTGGGTAAAGTCATTATGGCGCTGATGGTGATGTCCTGCTGCGGTTCGCTGCTTGGCTGGCAGTTCACCATTGCCCAGGTGTTTAAATCTTCTGCCGATGAAGGGTACTTCCCGAAAATTTTCTCCCGTGTGAGCAAAGTCGATGCACCAGTACAGGGAATGCTGACCATTGTCATCATCCAGAGCGGATTATCACTGATGACCATTAGCCCGTCGCTGAACAGTCAGTTCAACGTGCTGGTTAACCTGGCCGTGGTGACCAATATCATCCCGTATATTCTGTCAATGGCGGCATTAGTCATTATTCAGAAGGTCGCTAATGTGCCCCCCTCAAAAGCGAAAGTTGCAAACTTTGTTGCTTTTGTTGGCGCGATGTACAGCTTTTATGCGCTGTACTCATCCGGGGAAGAAGCCATGCTATACGGTTCCATCGTGACCTTCCTCGGTTGGACACTGTATGGTCTGGTCTCACCACGCTTTGAACTGAAAAATAAACACGGTTAATTAAGCAAAGCAAAAAAGGGCGATCTTCCGACCGCCCTTTTTCTTATTTGATATGTTTACGCGTTTTTCAGAACTTCGCTAACAATCTCAACCGCTTCTTTCTCAATCTGCTTGCGATGTTCTTCACCAAGGAAGCTTTCGCAGTAGATCTTATATGCGTCTTCCGTGCCTGACGGACGCGCGGCGAACCAGCCGTTGTCGGTCATCACTTTCAGACCGCCGATAGAAGCGCCATTACCCGGTGCCGCCGTCAGACGCGCGGTGATCGGGTCACCTGCCAGGGTGCTGGCGCTCACCATTTCCGGAGACAGCTTAGACAACGCCGCTTTTTGTGCGGAAGTCGCTGCTGCCTGCAAACGGTTATAGCTCGGCGCACCAAAGCGTTTTGCCAGTTCGTTATAGTGTTCCTGCGGGTTCTTACCGGTGACAGCGGTGATTTCCGCCGCCAGCAGACACATAATGATGCCGTCTTTATCGGTGGACCACGGCGTGCCGTCGAAACGCAGGAAGGAAGCGCCTGCACTCTCTTCGCCGCCAAAGCCGAAGCTGCCATCGAACAAACCATCAACAAACCATTTGAAACCTACCGGTACTTCTACCAGCTTACGGCCCAAATCATTGACCACACGGTCGATCATCGCAGATGAAACCAGCGTTTTACCGACAGCAACATCTTTGCCCCACTGCGGACGATGCTGGAACAGGTAGTTGATCGCCACCGCCAGGTAGTGGTTCGGATTCATCAAACCTGCCGGAGTGACGATACCGTGACGGTCATAATCCGGGTCGTTAGCAAACGCCAGATCGAACTTATCACGCAGTGCCAGCAGGCCCGCCATCGCACACTCGGAGGAGCAGTCCATACGGATCGCACCGTCTTTATCGAGGTGCATAAAGCGGAAGGTTTGATCGACCTGATCGTTAACGATGGTCAGGTTGAGGTTGTAATACTCGCCAATGCGCTTCCAGTATTCGATACCGGAACCACCCATCGGATCAACGCCCAGCGTCAGGCCCGCTTTCTGAATCGCCGCCATATCAACGATATCGGCCAGCCCTTCCACAAACGGCTGCACCAGATCCTGCTCTTTCACATGACCGGATGCCATCGCTTCGTCGAGGGAGATACGCTTCACGCCTTTCAGGCCATCAGCCAGCAGTGCGTTGGCTCTGTCTTCCACCACTTTAGTGACGTTGGTATCAGCCGGGCCACCATTTGGCGGATTGTACTTGATACCACCATCTTCCGGCGGGTTATGGGACGGTGTAATCACGATACCGTCTGCCAGTGGGCCACCTTTTTTATTGTGAACCAGAATGGCATTGGAAATGGCAGGTGTCGGAGTGAAGCCATTGTTTTCCTGCACAATGACATCAACGCCGTTCGCTGCCAGCACTTCCAGTACGGAAATGAACGCAGGCTCGGACAGGGCGTGAGTATCTTTACCCACATAGCAAGGGCCAGTGATGCCGTTTTTCGCACGTTCTTCAGCAATTGCCTGAGCGATCGCCAGAATGTGCGGCTCGTTAAAGCTGTGGCGCGCTGCACTGCCACGGTGACCGGAAGTACCGAATTTCACCGCGTGCTCCGCATTCCCTGCTTCTGGTTTCAGTACATAATATTGCGCCGTCAGTTGGGCGACGTTAATCAAATCACTCTGTTGTGCAGGTTGGCCTGCACGATTGTGGATTGCCATTGCTTTGTCCTTTGTCTGCAACGTTTTAGATAGTTCCGCAAACCTTCTCAATCAATTCCGCCGGGAATTGCATCGACTGCATGATGTGTTCGATCATGCTGCATTTACGGCCGGTGTTGGTGTTGGTGATCACCCAATACGGCGTACCAGGCACATGTTTTGGCTTGGTCTGATTACCATTTTTCAGCAGCGTTTGTTCATCTGCCGCAAAGTAAACGCGTGTACGACCGTGCAACGATTCCGTTGCTTCGGCAAACGCCTGGGCGTCAAGAGAATATAGTGTAGACAACAGCAGCATAAAGCGATTGACCGCTCGCTTTTGCTCTGCGTATTCGTCCGAAAGCAGAAGTTCACGCATTGCGCGAACCTTGTCTTTAATCGTTTTGACCGGCTTCGCTTCGACGATAGCAGGTGACGCAACGCGAACCTCTTTCGTCACCGGAGCAGCAGGCTGTGATGCGGCGGTAAATTTCAACATACGCCGTAAAATGTCGGATGCGCTCTCGCCGATATGCTTAGTGTGGCTGGCAATATAGCTGTAGAGTTCATCATCAACTTCAATCGTTTTCATCTTAATCCAGTGCAGTGTCTTAGCTGAATACAAGTCGCCAGGAGTATATGAATAAATCCCGGCAGCGGATAGCGTCAAGCCTGGCTTGCAGAAAAACTCGGAATAAACCTTATTTGTTGCAGCCCTGTGGCACAATGGTCAACATAATACCCTAACCCGACAACGCGAAAAAAAGAACTTTGCCATGAAATTGAATATCCGCGCGCAAACTGCACAAAACCAGCACAATAATTCTCCCATCATTCTTGTCCATGGTCTGTTTGGCAGCCTCGACAACCTTGGCGTACTGGCTCGCGATCTGGTAAACGATCACAATATCATCCAGGTTGATATGCGTAACCACGGTCTTTCACCGAGAGATCCGGTAATGAATTACCCGGCGATGGCCCAGGATCTTGTTGATACCCTGGATGCACTGCAGATCGACAAAGCAACATTTATCGGTCACTCCATGGGCGGTAAAGCGGTAATGGCTCTTACTGCACTAGCCCCCGATCGCATTGACAAGCTGGTGGCGATTGATATTGCGCCGGTCGATTATCACGTTCGCCGTCATGATGAGATTTTCGCGGCCATCAACGCAGTCAGTGAATCAGACGCACAAACACGCCAGCAAGCAGCGGCAATAATGCGCCAGCATCTTAATGAAGAAGGGGTGATTCAGTTTCTGTTGAAATCTTTTGTTGACGGGGAGTGGTGCTTTAACGTGCCAGTATTGTGGGATCAGTATCCGCATATTGTGGGTTGGGAGAAAATCCCGGCATGGGATCATCCTACCCTGTTTATCCCTGGCGGCAATTCTCCGTATGTTAGCGAGCAGTACCGTGATGATTTACTGGCACAATTTCCACAGGCTCGGGCTCATGTGATTGCAGGCGCGGGTCACTGGGTTCATGCTGAAAAACCGGATGCGGTATTACGCGCTATCCGTCGCTATCTCAATGATTAACGCAACTGATTAAAAACCCAGCGTCCGCGTCGCTTTCCGCGCGTGGACGTTGGCGTGACTCATCGCGCTGATGTATTATGGCGCGCTATCCATCCGGGCAGAGGCCTGGCTGATTGTTTCCCCCGAAGTCACCAAGATCATGGCCAAAGAACAAACGGACCGTACGACATTAGATCTGTTCGCGCACGAGCGTCGACCGGGACGACCGAAAACTAATCCGCTTTCGCGCGATGAACAGCTGCGTATTAATAAACGCAACCAACTAAAACGCGACAAAGTACGTGGCCTTAAGCGTGTCGAACTGAAGCTGAACGCGGAAGCTGTCGAGGCACTGAACGAGCTGGCGGAGTCGCGCAATATGAGCCGTAGCGAACTGATCGAAGAGATGTTAATGCAGCAACTGGCGGCGCTGCGTAGTCAGGGCATCGTTTAAATTTCCACTTTCATGTAGCACAGTGTGCAGTCCTGCTCGTTTGCTGATTCCGCAAGACTGCCTGTTCTGCTATGATTGCCTTTATCCGTGGGCAATTTTCCACCCCCATTTCAATAAGTTTCAAGAGGTTATTTCACTCATGGCTATCACTGGCATCTTTTTCGGCAGCGACACCGGTAATACCGAAAATATCGCAAAAATGATTCAAAAACAGCTTGGTAAAGACGTTGCCGATGTCCATGACATTGCAAAAAGCAGCAAAGAAGATCTGGAAGCATATGACATTCTGCTGCTGGGCATCCCAACCTGGTATTACGGCGAAGCGCAGTGTGACTGGGATGACTTCTTCCCGACTCTCGAAGAGATTGATTTTAATGGTAAACTGGTTGCGCTGTTTGGTTGTGGCGACCAGGAAGATTACGCAGAATACTTCTGCGATGCATTGGGCACCATCCGCGACATCATTGAACCGCGCGGCGCAACTATCGTTGGTCACTGGCCAACCGCGGGCTACCACTTCGAAGCGTCAAAAGGTCTGGCTGATGATGACCACTTTGTCGGTCTGGCTATCGACGAAGATCGTCAGCCGGAACTGACCGCTGAACGTGTAGAAAAATGGGTTAAACAAATTTCTGAAGAGCTGCATCTCGACGAAATTCTCAATGCCTGATGTGATGCGGCGTAGACTCATGTCTACGCCGTATTAATAGATAATGCCAATCAAAATAATTGCTACAAATTTGTAACTTTTGCTGTTGTACCTGTACAATGTCCCGGTGTTCAAGTGGCCTTGCCGTTGTAAATGTAAGCTGTGCCACGTTTTTATTAACAATATTTGCCAGGGACTTGTGGTTTTCATTTAGGCGTGGCAATTCTATAATGATACGCATTATCTCAAGAGCAAATTCTGTCACTTCTTCTAATGAAGTGAACCGCTTAGTAACAGGACAGATTCCGCATGACTGATAACAATACCGCCCTAAAGAAAGCTGGCCTGAAAGTAACGCTTCCTCGCTTGAAAATCCTGGAAGTTCTTCAGGAGCCGGACAACCATCACGTCAGTGCGGAAGATTTATACAAACGTCTGATCGATATGGGTGAAGAAATTGGTCTGGCTACGGTATATCGCGTACTGAACCAGTTTGACGACGCTGGTATCGTCACCCGCCACAATTTTGAAGGCGGTAAATCCGTATTTGAACTAACACAGCAACATCACCACGATCACCTGATCTGCCTCGACTGCGGTAAGGTTATCGAATTTAGTGATGATTCCATCGAAGCGCGTCAGCGTGAAATCGCCGCAAAACATGGCATTCGCCTGACTAACCACAGTCTCTATCTTTACGGTCACTGTGCCGAAGGCGATTGCCGCGAAGATGAGCACGCGCACGAAGGCAAATAAGCCAGCCTGAACGAGAAAAGCCAACCTGCAGGTTGGCTTTTTTATACAAGGAAAATAAGAAAAGCGAGAGTTACAGCTCTCACTTATTTGTTATTACTGCGAATTTCCTGCCAGACCTTATCACAATCGGCTTTCACCGCCTGATCATTTCCGGTTTGCGTTGCCTGAATACACTGCTGATAATCCAGTACGCGGACACTTTCCTGCTCGGCAAACTGCTGATGTTGTTTCTCTTTCTTCAGCACGTTTAACACGCTCTGGCAGGCTTCAATTTTTTCCGGCGAACCTTGTGCGGTGTTGATACAGGCGCTGTATGCCTCTTTCAGACGACTGTCTTCCTGTGGCGCGGTGGATTGTGCACAAGCCACCAGCCCCGATGCCATCATGGCGATGAGAATCAATTTTTTCATTGCAAATTCCTCAAACGTGCGGCAGGCACAAAACCTGCCGCGTCGGGCATCAGAAGATGGTGAATGGTGCGATTACCATAAATTTCACGTCACGCTCATCCTGGAAGATGTTGCCGTAACCACCGCCCCAGCTTGGGATGTCGGAGTGGTTGTCATATTCGGTGAAATGCAGTTTGAACATCGTGCCCTTGGCACGACCGTCCTGAATGGTGTAAACCGCATCCAGGCTGTAGGCAGACTCTTCAATAGTCCGGTTCTTGTCGTAGTACGCATCCGGATTGCTCTGCCAGGTCGCAGGTTTAGCATCCCATGCGTAAACGTAGGAAGCGCCGATGGCGAAGCCTGGAAGATTCCAGTTTTTCAGGTCATACATCGCACCGAAGAAGACCGCTTTTTCGCCGTTGGCGTTGAAGTCGGAACGGTTATCCCACCAGATATCCAGGCGACCGTTCGAGGAAGCGTAGGTTGGAGTCATACGTTGCAGGAAGTATCCTTGCTGACCGTCAGCCTTAACCCAGGTACCTTCGAGGCGCAAATCCACTACGTCAGCCGCCCGGTAACCAAAGGTCAACGCCTGCAGCCAGGCGGTGCCGTCATAAAGATCGTTGACGCTGCGATCGTCAACTTTATCGCGCGTACCATAGAACTGGTAGCTGGTGGTTAACGGGCTACCGGCGATATCAAATTTGTAGCTGGCTTTGGCAAAATATTGATCGATATACCCTTCGGCCTGACCAAACGCCGCTTCCAGTACGAAGTTATTTTTGAAGTCGTACTTCGCCCCAAGGGAGTGTAGATAATCAACTTTGGTGGTTTTATCGTTCTGATAAAACTCATCCATTTCCAGATGCCACGGTGCTTTGTATTCGTTGGTCCACATGTAGGAGAAACTCAACGCACCAGCATCGCCGTAATCAAAATTCGCCCCGGCCTCCGCCCCCTGATAAGTACCCGGCATAAAGCTCCAGTGTGGCGCTAACAGCGTCTGACCGGTTGGCTGAATATAACCTGCCCTCGCCCAAACCGGACCGTATTTAAATTTGGCCGCTGCTTTATACAGGCTTATACCGCTTTTATCGCCGGACCAGTCTTCGTCATAGGCTTTATTACTTTTTGAAAACGCGATTTCGTTCGGGTGAGAGCTGTCGCCGTTTTCCGCCATTTCAATCGCCGTAAACGCGGCAATATCAAGGCCGAACATATCAGCAGCATAACCAGACTGAAAATCGAGGTTGGCGTTCCAGGTGGAGTGAGAAAGGTTGGTTTTGTATTTATCGCCGTCGGTAACATCTTTACGGTCGCGTTCACGCTGCCAGTAATAGATACCGCCGGTTAAGGTTGAATCGTCGATGAATCCTTCGGCGCGAGCCTCCGGAATTGCCATAAAGCCCGACATAGCTGTAACACCGGCGATAGCCAGCGCCAGCGTACTACGTTTGCCACTAAACGTACGCATGGGTTAATCCTCTTTGACGTATAAATTGCTGCACCAAAGGTGAACAGCGAAAAAAATAAAAATTAAAAAAGTAGCGTTGAGAAAAGTCTCGCTGACTACAGGAACAGACTATTTTTCGCGACGCGAATTATCAATCTCTTTCTGTAACCAGAATGTAAGAACATGAGCAACCGCACATATTTTGATGATTTTTGTTACAAGGCTTAAGTTGTAGTTGAAAGGCTTGCAGAAGAATAAAAGCGTGAATTTCCAGCAAGATGAAAACGGTTACATTTTACTTAATTATGGTTTGTGATTTTAAATTTGTTTTCTGGATAAATTGCGAAGCGGAATTAATTCGCGAAGAAAAGCAGAAAAAAAACGCCGCAGAGCGCGGCGTTTGGGATTGTTTGCATATTTCTTGCCGGATGCGGCGTAAACGCTTCACCCGGCCTGGTAGAACTTAAAATTACTCGCCAACTTTCGCCCAGGTATCACGCAGCCCAACGGTGCGGTTAAATACCGGTTTTTCCGCCGTAGAATGGCGGCTGTCGAGGCAGAAATAACCTTCACGCTCAAACTGGAATGCTTTACCCGCAACCGCATCTTTCAGCGACGGTTCAGCAAAGCCCTGTTTGATCACCAGCGATTCCGGGTTAATCACCGACAGGAAATCATCCGCAGCACCAGGGTTCGGCACGCTGAACAGACGGTCATACAAACGGATTTCAACCGGCAGCGCATGTGCCGCGCTCACCCAGTGAATAACACCTTTGACTTTACGACCATCTGCCGGATCTTTGCTTAAGGTGTCGGCGTCATAAGTACAGAAGATGGTGGTGATATTGCCTTCGGCATCTTTCTCCACGCGTTCTGCCTTAATGACGTAAGCATTACGCAGACGCACTTCTTTACCCAGCACCAGACGTTTGTACTGCTTGTTAGCTTCTTCGCGGAAATCGGCGCGATCGATCCAAATCTCACCGCTAAACGGCACCTGACGGCTGCCCATTTCCGGTTTATTCGGATGGTTCGGCATGGTAACCATTTCGCCTTCGCCCTGGTAGTTTTCGATAACCAGTTTCACCGGATCGATAACCGCCATTGCGCGCGGCGCATTTTCGTTGAGATCTTCACGGATGCAGGATTCCAGTGACGCCATCTCAATGGTGTTGTCCTGCTTGGTCACACCAATGCGTTTGCAGAACTCACGAATAGAAGCCGCAGTGTAACCACGACGACGCAGACCAGAAATGGTCGGCATACGCGGGTCATCCCAGCCTTCAACGTGCTTATCGGTCACCAGCAGGTTCAGCTTACGCTTGGACATCACAGTGTATTCCAGATTCAGGCGCGAGAATTCGTACTGGCGCGGGTGAACAGGAATGGTGATGTTGTCCAGTACCCAGTCGTACAGACGGCGGTTGTCCTGGAACTCAAGCGTACACAGAGAGTGCGTAATACCTTCCAGCGCATCGCTGATGCAGTGGGTGAAGTCGTACATCGGGTAGATGCACCACTTGTTGCCAGTCTGGTGGTGTTCAGCAAACTTAATGCGGTACAGCACCGGATCGCGCATCACGATAAACGGCGAAGCCATGTCGATTTTCGCACGCAGGCAGGCTTTACCTTCTTCAAAACCGCCGGTACGCATTTTCTCGAACAGCGCCAGGTTCTCTTCAACGCTGCGATCGCGGTACGGGCTGTTTTTACCCGGCTGCGTCAAGGTGCCGCGGTATTCGCGGATCTGTTCCGGCGTCAGTTCATCAACGTACGCCAGGCCTTTATTGATCAGTTCGATCGCATAGGCGTGGAGCTGATCAAAATAATCGGAGGAGTAACGGACGTTACCAGACCAGTGGAAACCTAACCACTCTACGTCGTTTTTGATCGAATCGACATACTCGATATCTTCTTTTACCGGGTTAGTGTCGTCGAAACGCAGGTTGCACTGGCCTTTATAGTCCTGGGCGATCCCGAAGTTCAGGCAGATAGATTTCGCATGGCCAATATGCAGATAGCCATTCGGCTCCGGCGGGAAACGGGTGTGTACTGTGGTGTGCTTACCACTGGCCAGATCTTCATCGATGATCTGACGAATAAAGTTAGTCGGGCGGGCTTCTGCCTCACTCATCGTGGGTT
>ERZ507022.407-NODE-407-length-13734-cov-4.42247_pt1 | contig 13734 bp, 7 predicted proteins | sample MGYA00513164_ERZ507022 | MGnify/ENA metagenome assembly ERZ507022 | reverse complement strand
TGCTCATCGCCATGAATCCTGGACGAGGCACCGAGACCGTGAAGTTGCCAGACGGACTCCGCTCCGACGCATCCCCGATACTTGCCCTCGGTTCCCCGACCATATCCGGCCGCACCCTGACACTCCCCGCCCAATCGTTCGCCGTCCTCGGCTAAACCCGTTCAGCTTCGCCCCGCTGGCGGTGGCTGTCGGCGAAGCTGACTGGGGGGGGCAGAACACCGCCGATGCCTCCGAACCGGCCCAACTCACCGCCCTATTGCAATCGTTGTCAATATGAGCTACGGTAAGAGCGGAACAGGTTCAACATTGGTCTGTCAGATTGCCGGATCCTCAACGCAGAGCGGCCTTCAAACAGCAATGCAAACGAACAGCAGTACATGGACGCACAGCAAGGAGCCATTATGACCGAGGCGCGCAGCAATGAAGCGGCAACCAATGCACCAGACACCACACAACGAACGGAAAGCGCCAAACGCCTAGCTCGACCGCTGATCAAATTGGCCAAAGCATCCGGGCTTGCGACCTCGTTCATCGATCAGCTCGGCATCTACACCGAAATCAGCGACGACGCATTAGTCGCCGTGCTCAAGGCCCTCGATGTGGACGCTTCCAGCGACGAGGCTATAAAACGTTCCATGATCGAACTTGAGGCCGAAAACAGCAAACGTTTGCTACCACCCACCATCGTGGCCACCACCGGCAAGCCAACAAGTCTGACCCTGAATTGCCAGTCGGACGCGGACATCACCGCTGCAATCACCCTAGAAGACGGCACCGCATACGACCACTTCTCCGTGCTGCCGAATCTCAACTCCGGTCAGCCGGATCTCACCATCGCCCCTGACCTGCCGATGGGTTACCACACGCTGACCGTCACGGTTGACGGGCGCGAAGGCAAGACGACCATCATCGCCGCCCCCGCACGCATCGCCGTGCCGAAGGCGGTCGAGGGGCATCAGCGCTGGGGCTGGATGACGCAAATGTATTCGGTACGCTCCCACGATTCCTGGGGCATCGGCGACTACGGCGATCTGAAGCGTCTTTTGGCGGATGCCGCCGAGAAGTCCAAGGCCGACTTCATGCTCATCAATCCGATTCACGCCGGTGCGCCGATTCCGCCGCTCGAGCCTTCGCCGTATCTGCCGGAATCGCGCCGGTTCCTCAACGTGACGTACATTCGCCCGCAAGACATTCCCGAATACGCCACCCTGCCGGATGACGTGCGCGCCCAGGTGGATGCACTGCATGCCTCGGTGTCCGCACGCAATGATGAATCCACGCCGATGGATATCAACGCGGCGTGGGAGGCCAAGCGCCCGGCCCTGCGCCTGATCTTCGATGCGGGCCGCAACAACAAGCGCGAGCTGGAGTTCGAGCATTTCAAGGCCACGGCCGGCCCGGACCTCGATTCCTTCGCCACCTGGTGCCTGTGCTTCGGGGTGTGGGGCGCACCTTGGGGCGAGAACCGCTGGTTCTTCGAGAAGACCATCGACGACCCGACCGTGCAGGCGCTGATTAAGGACCGTCATGATCTGTTCGAGTTCAACCGCTGGCTGCAGTGGATCGCCGCCGAGCAGGTGAACGACGCTCAGCACACGGCCTCGGATCATGGCATGACACTTGGCCTTATGCAGGATATGGCCGTTGGCGTGCACGGGCTCGGCGCTGACGCGTGGGCCAACCCGGAGCGTTTCGCCTCCGGTGGCGTCACGGTCGGCTGCCCGCCGGACTTCTACAACCAGCAGGGCCAGGATTGGGGCCAGCCGCCGTTCAACCCGCGTTATCTGGAAGCCACCGGCTACCAGGTGTACCGCGAAATGGTGCATTCCATGTATGAGCATGCGGGCGCGGTGCGTATCGACCACGTGCTGGGACTGTTCCGCCTGTGGTGGATTCCGCAGGGACTTGGCGCCCGCAATGGCGCCTACGTGATGTACAACCACGAGGCGATGCTGGGAGTACTGGCCATCGAGGCCACGCGCGCCGGAGGCATGGTGGTTGGCGAGGATCTGGGCACCGTACCGGATTACGTGCGCCGCATTCTGGCCGATCACGGCGTGCTCGGCACCGATGTGGAGTGGTTCAACCGCGTGGACGATTCGCCGAACGCCGGCGACCCGTACCGTGCACCGCAGGATTACCGCAAACAGGCGTTGGCGTCGGTCACCACACACGACCTGCCGCCGACCGCCGGCTATCTGAACTTCGAGCATGTGAAACTGCGCGAGGAACTGCATCTGCTCAGCGAGCCGGTGGAGGCGTTCGCCGCCTCGGCCATGGCCGAACGCACCGCGATGATGAATCGTTTGGTGGAGAACGGCTACATCGCCCAGTCCGTGGCCGATGATGTGGAAGGCCACGTGCAGGAGATCGTTGAAGCCATGCACGCCATGCTCACTGATACGCCGTCGCTGTTGTTGCAGGCCGCGCTGGTGGACGGCGTGGGCGAATGCCGCTCGCAGAATCAGCCGGGCACGTCCAGCGAGTATTCCAACTGGCGAGTGCCGCTGGCCGATGGCGAAGGACATGTGGTGCATACCGAAGAGGTCTTCGACCTGCCGCGCGTGCAGTCCCTGTCCGCCGTGATGCGCCGAGAGAAGCGCTGAAACGCTTCCTGATGGTAGAAAGACTGCCTAAATCGGCTTCGAGGGGCTGATTTGGCTGCTTTTTTGAATAATCCGGCACCCGAAACCGTTCATATTACCAACGCGGAATCGCAGATGCGCGGCGCTTATTTTGTCGGACGTGCGGCATGCTGGGCGAGGCCGGCAAATTCCCGATCGCGCTTTTGCTTGCGCCGCATCAATATGACGATGAAAGCGAGCAGCACGGCCAGCAGCACTATGGCTCCCAGTGCCAGCCATGTGGTGTTGACGCCGTGTACATCGTCCGGGTCAGGCACTTCCTCTGGGATTTCGGCACGCACGCCAGAAACCAGCAAGCGATGAGAATTGACGCCATAAGGCGTGCAGGTCATGAGGGTTACGCGATCCTCACCTTTGGTGGTGCGTAGTTTGCTGGAATCGTCGGGCTTGATCACGGTAATGCGGTCGACCTTGTAGCCGAGTTTCTTGCCCATGACCTCGATGTAGAAGGAATCACCCTTCTTCATCTCATCAAGGCGAGTGAACAGCAACGAGTTCGGCAAACCGCGATGGCCGGTGATTACGGAGTGCGTGGATTTGCCTCCGACCGGTAGCGAAGTACCATAGAGATGGCCGGCACCCACGGCGAGCGCATCTTCGCTGGTGCCGTGGTATATAGGCAGATTGACGTCGATTTCAGGAATGTGGATGGAGCCCATCACGCCTTGACCAGCGTCGAGCAGATTCTGATATTCCTTGTCTTTGGCGGCCATCGAATCATCCGCGCCGGAAGTGGTGGACTGGCCGGCATTGCTGGCAAAAGGATCCTTGACCTCGCCAATGGTGGTCTGGCTACCAGCCGCAAGCCTCTTGTTGTACTCGCGGGCGGCCTTAAGCTGGTTCTCCGCCTGCGGGTACGGCCAGCCATCCACCTCACGCTGCGTTTGCTGCACAGTGGCATTCTGCTGGTACTCGCTGATGGCGCGCATGACAAACGGCGTGGTAATGATGGCAAACCCAATCAGCAAAAACAGCACCGACAGCACAGTAAACACGCGCGACTGTGTGCGTGTGCCACTTTGTTTTGTTCCAGTACTGCTTCGCATTGGATGGACTCATCTCCGCTCAATTAAACAGACATAGAAATATCGATACTTACAATCCAGCTCACAAAATCATTGTTTTCGAGCCGGCTCCTGCCTGTCTGCTTCGTTTCCCTTCTCAGGACGTGTTATCAACATTTTAAAGAGTGACTCTGCAAAGAAATATATATGTCCCAAGAAAAGCGTAGACATCACAATGCTTCCCGCCCTACTCGTAGCACCAAAGTACAGAAGAACAGCAGCAGATATCCAAGAGACCAGAGATACAAAGCATTTCGCCAAGTCTCCAATTAACTCTGAATCATTATCCACGTAGTATTTGCGTAATGTCTTAATTCCGATGAGAGCCGGCAACAGCAATTCAGAAACACCTACGGCAATGATTATGGCAGCTGCATCCCACTCAATTGGATCATTCTCATGAACGCCATAGAGAACGCCCAATATTATGATCAGCAAGCCCCAAATCGCGTCCATGATTGGGAATACGCCACCAATCGCGAATTTCCCATCTTTTCTACGCTTTGAATCCATGAAACCGGAAATAGAAAATAGAATCGTGCTGACGAGCATCACGATATAGCCGGCCATCGCCACAGCGGCATTCTCATAAAGAATGCCGCCAATTGTCATACTTACGCCTGCAATAAATGACACTGGCCCAAGGGCTAAGAAAGCCTTACGAATATGGGACTTTGTGAAGATTGTTTGCACCATTCGGCTCTCCAGAATCAGAAAAAATAAAGCAATACAGAAAAGTCTCCGGGCACATCGATTGGGAACAGATGATGCGGCCGGAGACGGAGCGGGGAACGGCGGTTTGCGAGGGGTAAGTGCGTTCGCTGGCCGCCGTTCCTTAGCTATCTAGGCGTGTCCGCTCAGGCCTTGCGGCGAGCGCGGAGGGCGAAGATACCGGAGGCCGCGATGAACAAGTGCGCCGACGGCCACAATCATGACCAGGCCAGCGCCACCGGTCATCGGCAGCTCGGTGATGTTCTTGGCGTTCCAGACGTTGTACTGGTAAGCAACCGAGCCGTCCTTGGAGACACGTGCGTCAACTGCGCCGTTGTTAGCGCCGGTCGGATTACCAAGGGCAACATTCGTGATGGTCTTGTGGCCATTGTCCTCAGCACCAACAGTCGGGGTGATGGTGAACTTGAACGTCGGCAGACCGATGGAGGTGTAACCGGTCGGCGGCGCGATCTCGTGCACCTGATAGGTGCCGGCATCGAGGCCGGAGACGTTGATCTTACCTTCATTATCGGTGGTGAACACGCCGCTGGTAGCGGTGGCGGCCGGCTCGTCATCGAGGTAGCTCCAGCCATTATTGTCATAAGAACCGAGGTACTTGTCGTCATGCTTGCTGGTGCCGGAGACCGCCTTGATGGTGAACTTGGCACCAGACAGCTTGGTGGTACCGGCCTTATCAGTCTTCAAGATGTCGAACTTGTAGGCGTACACGGGCACTTCCGAGCCAGGAACCTTATGGGCGTGGTCCACGTCCTCCGGGCGGTTGGAGTATTCGAGGTCGACCTTGTTCGGATTCTTTTGCAGATTGTCGGGCTCGGAAATCAGCGCATCCTTGTTGAGCTTGGCCTTGACGATCACGGTGACGGCGGCGCCTTCGAGGATGCCGCTAGTGGCAGACTTGGAGCCCTCGGCCTTGTTGACGTACTTGCCGAGGTCGATGGTGGTCACGTGGCCGCCCTTGTAGGCATCGGTGTCAGGAGTGTTCGCATCGCCATAGCCAGTGACGGAAACGGTGTAGACCGGGACGGTGGAGGTCAGCTCGTAGTAGACATCATCGCCAACTACGTAATCAGGCTGAATGTTCGGCGTGTAAGTGCCGTCGTCCTGGGGATCAACCAGTTTCTTGTCGATGGTCGGGGTGGTGTTCTTCAGCGTCACCGTGCCCCAACTGTCGGCACCATCGAACGTGGTCGGAGTGATGATCGGGATGGAGTTGGTGCCCTTGGTGTCGTCTACAGTCGTGACATCCTTGAGGAACCACAGACCCTGCTCAAGTTCCGTGTTCTCACCAGTCTTCAGCGCGGCGTCGCCGGTCTTGTCGGCAGTAGGAGCACCGGCCTTGGCAAGTTCCTTGGACAGCGACTCGGCGAATGCACGCAGCGAGGAGCTGTCACCACCCCACGGGCTGGTCAGCTCGCTTAGCGCCTTGCCGCTAGTGTCCTTGAACACCTTCTCGACCAAATACCCCATCGGGTTGGCGACGGTGTTGTCGGTGCTGAAGTAGTTAGCGTCTTTCTCGTATGCATCCTTTTGACCGCTAGTCATCGCGGCAACAATGGTGCTGACCATGTCATTATCGGTGTCGATAAGGAAGCCATTGATATTGCCACTGCCATCCTTGGTGATGTTGGTCAGCGACGCCAGGTGCCAACCATCAAAGCTGTGGTCCACCTGATTGGTTTGTGACTTGTTGATGGTGATGCTGCCGGTGGTCGGATCCGCAGCATACGCGGTGGAGACGCCTATGGCTAGACCGCTGACGGCGATGCCCAGAGCGGCGGCTCCGGAGATCACCCTCTTGAATATGGTGTTCATTTCTCTTTTCCTTTCTCTGAAATGAAGAAGAAGATTGTGTTGAAAATTGGTTATTCAGTTATGAGTGTTGGTAGTCGGCCAATCGAAGTGGCCCAGGGAGAAAAATCAGTCGGAGTCCTCCTCCCGTCGCCGTTGGACTAGTTGATATCCGCCGGCGATGAGAACGCCAGCAAGTATGAATCCGCCGCCGACCAGCAGCACCAGATGCCCGGTCCAGTCAGTGCCCGTGGTGGGCAGACCGGTGAGCACCTTGGTGTTCACGAAGGTTGCTTCGACGGCATTTCCGGTGGTGCTGCTGGTGGAGGTTGACGACCATGTGCCGACCACCTTTCCGCCATTGGCTTCGGTGTTGCCGGAGTCATCGGTAGTGCGCGTCATCGTGACGGACACGGACAAACCAGCCAGCTTTCCGATGGAATCTTTGGCTTGCTTGACCGTGACCACGACTCGGTACTCCGCCTTTGAGTAGCGCAGGTTTTCCACCGCGTCGGCGGAATCTGGCGCAATCTCGGTGATCTTGTAGGTATAGGTCTTGGCATAGTCTTTGCCGTCACCAGCTTCCGCCGCGAGGTTCGCGTCGGTGAACGTCATCTCGCCGAACTTGGCTATGACGTTGGTCAGGTCAGTGGCACCGGACTCCGGGGCCAGAGAGATTGTGCAGTTCTTCTTGGCCTCGTCGCTGCTGCATTCGGCAGGCATAGGCGCGGCGGGGTTCGCGTCTACAGTCGGGCTGGTCGCTTCAACCTTGAACTTGAAGCTGACGTAGTTGCCGTTGCCGTCCTTCGGCCAAGACGTGTACTTCACGCTCTTCTTCACCGGGATTTGGATGTTTACTGGAGCCGAAGTGTTGGGAACGTTGGCCTCAGTTCCGCGATTGCCGCCGGAGCGGGTTGCGGGCGTCTCGGTCGCGGGCTGAGCCACGACAGCGGAAGCTTCAGTGCCAGAGATGGTAAGCGTGTAGACCGTGGTTGTTGCCACGTAGCCGTCTGGAGCCTTGGTTTCGGTCAGTGCGTATGTTCCGACCGGCAAGCCCTTGACCTTGATGACGCCGTACTCAGTATCGGCATCTGACAGCTTCTCACCAGTGCAGTCTGCGAACTCGGTGCCCGCCGGCGTGGTGTCGCCGTTGGTATCAACCGTCACGTTGTCGGCCACACAGTACACGTCCGTTACAGGGCTTGGACCGACGATCTTCCACTGAGAACCGGCAAGTTTGCCGCCCTTGGTGTCGACTTTGTTCCAGGTCACTTCGGTGGGCGTATCCGAGATTGCGTTGTCAGCACCCGGCTTCAGATTTTCATCAATATCGCCAGTCGCATTGCCGCTGGCCCAACCGCCGTTCCACGTGACATTGCCATCGGCATCAATCGTGAATTGGTACAGGGTCTTATTGATCGTGTACCCGTCCGGAGCCGTGATCTCATGGAGCCAGTACGTGCCGGCATCCAGACCGCCGACCTTGAACTTACCGGCTGCGGTGTCCGTATCACACTTCACGCCCGGATTGCCGTCCGCGCCATCCGATGCCGTGCAGGAAATGGCCTTTGCACCATCGTCAACAGCGTTTTCGGCAACGCCGGCAGCATCACTGGGCTGCGAGTCATCGGCGGGCGTCACCATGGCGTTCTCGTTGAGCACCGCCGCATCATTCGACTGGGCAGCAGCTGCGGCAGATGCAGGGCAGCCGGCCGGGGCGGTGGAGACCTGTGAATCGTTATACTGGTTCACGACTTGCACTTCGTTGCCCATGAACTCGAAATTGCTCTTATTCGACCCCTGGTACCACTTGTTGGTGCTCGTGTTTTCATCGTCACCGTGGAACAAAAAATACGTACGAAGCGACTGCTTCGGCAATATGGCATACACATAATCGCCGCAGCTCTGGCTCATCTCCACGAATTTCCAGTTATTATTGCCGTCGTTGTAGTACACGTAGTACTTCGACCAGTCCGACACCAGCGACTTCTTGAAGTACACCGTGGTGGACGGCACCTTAACCGTGAACGAAATCGTCTGGTCGCCGGCCTTCGCAGTGATGACCGCAGAGCCGAACCCCGTCATCGTCACGGTTGCTTTTTGACCGTTTTCGCCGCTGGAAGTAACCGTTGCCACGCTCGCGTTGCCCGAAGACCAGGTAATCGGAACAGCCGGAGTGGAGGAAGCGGTGAACGTCAGCGCGCTGCCGACCGAAGCGGCAGTGACGGTGGAATCACTCTCAACCGTCTTGTTCAAGGAATCCTTGACGCTGAAATCCTTGACACTCATGGCTTTCACCGTGAAGGCGACTGGGTCGCTGCACACATCAGGGTTGGAAACCGAGCATGCCTTCACATACACAGTGACGTCCGTGCTGCTGGTACCGGTGATGGCGGCGGTCAAATCGCCGGTGCGGCCCAATGCCGCGGCTTCCGATGACGATTCGGAGGTGCTGCCCGCCTGATCAGTAAATGCCCAGGTGACTTTCTGCAGTGCACCGCCCGGTTGAACGGTTGCGGTCAGCGTGGCAGTTGGATTGTCGGAATCCAGAGTCGTTGAAGAAGCCGAGGCCGTAACGTTCGTCGCCTCATTGGTATTGTCCTTGACATTCCAGCTCTTGCTGGCCGAGCCATTCTCAGCCTGCTGGATCTGCCACTCGGAGCCGGCGAGCTCCTTGCTGGTGTCATCGGCATCGACCTTTGACCAAGCGATCTCATTGCCGGACTTTTTGTTGGTGATTTTGCCGGTGGTGTCGTCGATCACATCACCCGTTACGTAGTTGATGGCTTCGCCAGTTTGGCTGGTAGTTACCGAATATACGGTTTCCTTTATCTGGTACCCATCCGGAGCCTGCAACTCCTTGATGTAGTACGTTGCATTCGGATTCAGATTGCGCACGGTCAGCACGCCCTCATTCGCATCGGAATCGTTGCTGCCGTTATCCGACACAGTCAGTAGCAACTGGGTGGCATTAGCATCTGCGTACACGCCCCACTTCGAGCCTGCAAGCTTGGTGTCAGTATTATCAGCGTCGACCTTCTGCCAGCCAATGATTGAACACTCAGACGTGTACGAACCGTTCCACGGCAGGTTATGGCGTTCCTGATCCATATCGATGATGGAGGCGGAATCCGTGTTGCCGAACTTTTTCGCAACTCTCGGATTGGCCATAGCAAAATCTTCGCCAACCATTACTCGGCCGTTGGTGGTCACGTGTGATTCAAAACTGCCATACGGCACGAGGATGCTGCCGAGCATAGCTGCGGCTGGATCATCATCATTCTTAGTGTTCTGACCACCCTGAATCTTCAGAGTCCCACCGGACCGGATTCCAGTGAAGTTCCACATAATCGACTGCGCAGCATGAGCGTAAGCTTCAGCGTTCTCATTGTTCTTGACGTAACCGTTCGAGATTTCTTTGACATCGCTGCTGCCAATAGTCGATTTTGCATCGCCGCCCCACCAGAAGCGCCAGCCATTTTGGAAGGAAACATTCATACCATCGGTGGTGCCGGTCACGTTGACCACCACAGAAGCGTTTTCCGGAATGTTACGGAACCAGTAGCTCACACCCGTGGAATCCTTAATCTGGCTCAGTACATTGGCATCAATAGTGAACGACTGGAGTAAAGATTCGCCATCACCCGTAAAGGTAAGCAACTTTTCAGCATGAGTAAAGCCGTTGAAGGACTGCGAGTTATCGTACTTGTATCGGGTGTATCCATTGAAAGGAGGCGCTTTGCTTACCGTTACGGCGCCGTTTTGCGGAATCTTGGCAAGCTCCGCGGAGAGCGTGGCATTTTCCGTGGTTTGATTGGTGTAATCAGTGCCATTCACATTGGAGAGCACGTTAGCCTGGCCCCAAGCCACAGACGGCGTATCCACACCTGACTCATTACCGTCATAGGTATACGGATACACGCTGTATTGTGTTCCGCCCCATGACTTAGTTTTGTCGCCAGCAAGCTTGGCCTTGTAACCGGTAATTTGCTTTTTCTTATCAGAGGTCATCTTCTGATTCAGACCGGCCGATGAGCCCCATGCCATAACTTTCACATTGGAGCCGTTAGCAACTTTATCGAAGCCACTATTTTCTCCACCTACAGCGAGCACCGTACTGTTGGCTGGCGGAATAAATTGCGAGCCGAAAGCCACCGTGCCAATCGAGAAGAAGCCTTTGAGCGGATGGAACAGGGCGTCACCCTTAACGACTGTCAGACCCTCAATTTCCGCAGCATAAGAGCCATCAGGACCCGAAGCCGTATTGAGTTTGTTTTGATCAGTGGATAGGAGTACCTACAAAGAAATTACGGCCAACATAGGTGGCAACACCCGTGTCATTCATACTGCCTACAGCGGTGTCATCACCAAGATTATGCGTCTCCGGCACACAAATACCGGCGGTGCCATCGGCGGCATAGGCAAGTTTGTTATTCGAAAATGCGAGTGAGCCAGTTGACGTCACCAGCACGGCAGCGGCAAGCAGGGCAGCGGCGGCAGCCTTGAATTTCGCTACCCTCCCCCCGAAACCTCTCGCTATCTTCATGCTTTCCTCGTCTCCGGCGAACTGTCGTCTAACGCATGTATCGGCGTACGCTACAGCTCGCTCGTTATGTTTACGGGTCGTGGAGTGGACATGCAGCTTTGCGGAGTATATCCACTTCATTGGCGGAATCAGTTTTGCACACGTTGGCTTTCGGACGTTCCGAAGTCGACCTTAAACAACTAATCACCACTGGCCGACTTCGGCGTGCATCACTTCTCTCGTGTGCACGATGTCATACTGCAAAGGTTGTCATTATTTCAACCCCATACCCCTAACTACGGGTGCAGTAGTTGCGTTTTCCCGCATAGCTACAAGCAAAACCTGTTCAATATACAGGCATTTCCGCCCGGCGTGTCGAAATCACATACCCCTATTAGGGGATAGCTACGTATTGCATACCTATGCAATAATCACCACTAAGAAAACACCGCCATACAGGGCAGCCACCCAGCTACCAATCAAGAAGTCTCACTCAAAGATTATTCTGCAAACGATGTCAATACGTGTCGAAGCTGAATGTGCATCCGTTAATTCCGCCACCCCACACTCGGTGGCATTGCACAACGCAAACGGCTTCTCACAACCAAGCAATAACCACTATATAGCCCATCGAGCATGATACCGTTGTCACAGCGATGACGATATATGACCACGCGCACCGACAGCGCAGCGCAACAGCACACATCAACAAGGGATAGCGACCATGGCAAAAGCAAGCATTCAGGCAGTAGCAAAAGAAGCCGGCGTTTCCGCATCCACAGTGTCTCGCACCTTTGCCAAGCCCGATCTGGTACTCCCCGAAACCCGCGATAAGGTAATGGCCGCCGCCGAAAAGCTCGATTATTCCATCTCCCGATCGGCCGCCGCACTGAAGTCCGGCCAGTCGTTCCGCATTGCGCTGCTGGCCAGCGAGACCATCACCACCTGGTTCAATGCAAACATCTTTGCAGGGCTTGACTCAGTGCTGCGCCCTGCCGGCTACGACACCGTGGCCTACCCGATGCGCAACGCCGAAGAGCGCCACGATTTCTTTGCCGACCTGCCCGTGCGCCGCAATGCAGACGCGGTAATCGTCAGTTCATTCAACATCGAGCCGGCCGAGGTGGAGCGCCTCAAGCACATGCATGTGCCGATCATCGGCATCAACATCCCTTCCACGGACGGATTCGACGCCGGCGTAAGCATTGACGACCAAGCCGCCACCCGCGCGGCCGTCGAACACCTCATCGCGCTGGGGCATCGGGGCATCGCATTCGTTGGCGGCATTCCCGCCGAGACGAACATGCGATATAGCGCCGAATCGCGACTGCAGGGCGTGCTGAACGCCCAGGCCGCGCACCCGGAACTCACCGTGACCAACCTTCAGGTGCCACGCGGCGCATCGGAGACCAGCGCGGCTTTGAACACGGTGCTGACCGCACCGGCCGGCACCACTGCATTCTGTTTTGAGGACGATGAGCTGGCGCTGCCGGCGCTATATCGCCTACGCCAGTACGGCAAACGCGTGCCGCAGGATATTTCGATTGTGGGATTTGACGACGTTGAAATGTCTCAGGCCGTGGGGCTGACCACCATGCATCAGGATCCGTTTGCCATGGGCGCCGATGCTGGGCGCATGGCACTGGAGGCCATTGCGGGCGAGTCGATTGAACCGGCGTTCATTCAGCCCGACGCGCCGCTTGTGCTGCGTGAGACTACTGCGCCTCCTGCTGCGCCTGCGCAGGGGTGATTGGGCGCGGTACACCGCGTCGCCTCTCCCCGCGATGCCCTTTTCTGCGCGGGCTAAGGCAAGCGTGACTACGTTATCACCGCAAAACGCCGATGCATGCACTTTCGCGTGAATCATTTGCATGATACCGTTGTCATCAATACAACAAACAAGCATGGGCTCACCGCTGCAGTTCGAGCCCAGCTGAATCCAATAACTAATAATCAATAGCCCTTATCAATCGGGCGCAGCGAACCACGTGAGCCACGCACGCACAGGAAAGGAATCGGCATGACCGCCAACAACCTCAATGACGACTGGTGGAAGCAGGCCGTCGTCTACCAGATCTACCCGCGCAGCTTCAAGGACGTCAACGGCGACGGACTCGGCGACATCGCCGGCGTCACCGAGAAGATGGACTACCTGAAGAACCTCGGCGTCGACGCGATCTGGCTCTCCCCGTTCTACCCCTCGGACCTGGCGGACGGCGGCTACGACGTGATCGACTACCGCAACGTCGACCCGCGCCTAGGCACCATGGACGACTTCGACGCGATGGCCAAGGCCGCGCACGAGGCCGGCATCAAGGTGATCGTGGACATCGTGCCCAACCACACCGCTGACAAGCACGTGTTCTTCCAGGAGGCCCTCGCCGCCGAGCCCGGCTCCCCGGCGCGCGACCGCTACATCTTCCGCGACGGCCGCGGCGAGCACGGCGAACTGCCGCCCAACGACTGGCAATCCTTCTTCGGCGGCCCGGCCTGGGCGCGCATGGCCGACGGCCAGTGGTATCTGCACCTGTTCGATAAGGCGCAGCCGGACGTCAACTGGAAGAATCCGGACATCCACGAGGAGTTCAAGAAGACCCTGCGTTTCTGGTCCGACCACGGCACCGACGGCTTCCGCATCGACGTGGCGCACGGCCTGGCCAAGGACCTCGAATCCAAGCCGTTGGAAGAGCTCGGCCGCGAATACAGCGTGGTCGGCGTGCTGAATCATGACTTCAGCCACCCGCTGTTCGACCGTCGCGAGGTGCACGATATCTACCGCGAATGGCGCAAGGTGTTCAACGAGTACAACCCGCCGCGCTTTGCCGTGGCCGAGGCGTGGGTGGTGCCCGAGCACCAGCACCTGTACGCTTCGATGGACGAGCTGGGCCAGTCCTTCAACTTCGACTTCGCGCAGGCCAACTGGTATGCCGACGAGTTCCGCAAGGCCATCGCCGCCGGACTCAAGGCGGCGGCCGAAACC